>Ga0070729_10003861_pt1 | contig 16874 bp, 19 predicted proteins | sample tdDd472_FD_66725 | JGI IMG/M metagenome (GOLD analysis project Ga0070729, IMG submission 66725) | Marine sediment microbial communities from the Atlantic coast under amendment with organic carbon and nitrate - tdDd47.2 | ecosystem: Environmental > Aquatic > Marine > Coastal > Sediment | place... | reverse complement strand
TCAGCGTGCAGGGACCGGTTCATATGCGCGAACTGATCAAGATCCTGTCAGAGGTGTTCAAGATCGCGGTCGCGGAGAAACAGCCGAGCCCGGCCTATCGCGAGACGATCACGCGGCCGTCGGAGGTGCATTACCGGCACCGCAAGCAGACCGGCGGAGCGGGGCAATTCGCCGATGTAAAACTGACGGTGAGGCCGACCGGGCGGGGCGACGGCTTCGCCTTCGACGAGACGGTGAAGGGCGGGGCGGTGCCGCGCAACTACATCCCCGCCGTCGAGGCAGGCGCGCGCGAGGCGCTTTCGAAGGGGCCGCTCGGCTTCCAGGTGATCGATGTCGGAGTGACGCTGACAGACGGGCAGCATCACTCCGTCGACAGTTCGGAATTTGCTTTCCGCGCGGCCGGGCGGATGGGCGTCAGCCAGGCGCTGGGCGACGCGGCCCCGGTGCTGATGCAGCCGGTCTGCCGCATCGAGTTCCATATCCCGTCGATGTTCTCGGGAAGCCTCGTGCCGATCGTCTCATCGTTCAAGGGACAGGTGCTCGGCTTCGACCGGGACGAGAATGCCAAGGGCTGGGACGTGTTTCGCGCGCTGATCCCGGGCCATTCGCTGGACGAGCTGGCGCATGCGCTGCGTTCGGCGACGCAGGGCATCGGCTGGTTCTCGTCGAGCTTCGACCATTTCGAGGAGCTCTACGGCAAGGAGGCCGACGCGATCGTACGGGCGCACGGGAATGGCGGCGGCTGACGTACGCCGATGCGCCGGACCTAGTCCAGCCCGGCGGCCTTGCGCAGGGCCTTGTTGATGCGGTCCTGCCAGCCGGGGCCCTGGTCCTGGAAATGCGCCAGCACATCATTGTCGATGCGTAGCGTCACGCTTTCCTTGCCGGGCGGGATGACCGTCGTGCGCGGTGTTTCAGTCTTTTCGGCCGGCTTTGTCGTGGCGGATTTGAACAGGGCTTCCGCCTTGTCTCTGGCGCTGGATGTCCGGCGCGGTGGGTAGGCCATATCGATTGCCCCTTTTCTGATCGCTACTCGAATCGCATGTCGATTATTGCATGGTTGCGGCGACAAGATGAGACTTGCCGGTCCCGGCCCCCGGATTCTTCGAAATTCGCGCTGTTTGTCTTGACCCTGTCGCAAAACGGGTCTTTACGACCTCTCCTCCTGCTCCAGCCCAGAGATTCCCGATATGACCAGCAACGCAATCGGCGTGGACTTCGGCACGTCCAACAGTACCGCGGCATTCCTTGACGGCGTCGAGCCGGTTCTCGCGCCGCTGGAGGACGGGAAATTCGACCTGCCCAGCACGGTGTTCTTCGACTTCGAGACCGGGCAGCGTAAATACGGGCGCAGCGCCATCGACGCCTATGTCGGCGATGGCGAGGGGCGGTTCATGCGGGCGCTGAAGAGCATCCTCGGGACCAGCCTCAAGGACGACTTCACCTATGTCTCCGGGAAGCGCGTGGCGTTCGTCGACATCATCGCCGGCTTCGTCCGGTCGATCCGGGAGACGGCGGAGGAATTTCGGGGCGCACCGTTCGACAAGGTGGTCGCTGGCCGTCCGGTCCGGTTCGACGACGATGACGATGCGGCCGACCGGCGCGCGCAGGATACGCTGGAGCGGATCTTCCGGACCGCCGGATTCGAGGAGGTCAGCTTCCAGTTCGAACCGATCGCCGCGGCGCTGGATTACGAGCGGGGCGTCGACCGGGAGGAGATCGCGCTGATCGCCGATCTCGGCGGCGGCACGTCGGATTTCTCGGTGGTGCGGATTTCGCCCGCCGGCAGAAACAAGGCGGACAGGGGCGACGACATCCTCGCGACCGGCGGCGTGCATGTCGGCGGCACCGATCTGGACAGGCTCGTCAATCTCAGGAAGGTCATGCCCGAATTCGGGATGGACAGCCGGCTGCGGCGCGATTTCGGCGACGGCACGATCACCATTCCGCGGCATGTCTTCGTGTCGCTGAGCACCTGGCAGAAGATCCATCTTCTCTACGACCCGGTGATCCTGCGCGAGGTGAAGGATTATCTGCGGCTGTCGACAAGCCCGCAGCGGATCGAGCGGCTGGCGCATGTGCTGGAGGAGCGGCTGGGCCACCGGATCGCGCTGGAGGTCGAGCGGGCGAAGATCGCACTGACCGATGCGGAGGATGCCGGGATAAGCCTCGCGGCCATCGAGCGAGGCCTGAGCATCGGCATCGCGCAAGCGGAGTTCGAGGCAATCATCGCCCGCGAAACCGAAGCGATCCGCAACGCGCTGGACGCGACGCTCGGCGATGCGGGGATTGGAACGGAGCGTATTTCGGCGCTGTTCCTGACCGGCGGCACGACCGCGATCCCTGTGGTGCGGCGCGCGCTTCTGGAGGCCGTGCCGGATGCGGCCGTGGTCGAGGGCGACCGGTTCGGCAGTGTCGGTATCGGGCTGGCTTTGGAAGCAAGGCGACGGTTCGGCTAAAGATTTGCCTCCGATTGGCGTGGCCGCAGGCCTCCCTCGAAGAGGCGCAGAATCTCCGTGATCATGGCGCGGTGCCTCTTCGCGGAAATCGCAAACAGGCCGCGGTGGAGGATCAATCCGTCGAGCATGGAGGCGAGCGCGCGTCCGAGGCTGGCGGGATCATGGTGGGGGCCGATCTCGCCCTTGTCCTGCAGGCGAGCTATCCGGGCCGCAAAATGCCGGCCCAGCCGGTCGAAGAAGCTCTCGACCCTGGCGGCGAAGGCCGGTGAAGCAAAGCTCGGGCCGAAAATCTCGAAGAAAACCGGTATGAACTGCGCATGTTCGGCGGGGATGTCGGCGAGGCTTCTCACCATCTCCAGGAAGTCGTCCAGACTGGCGCATTCGCCATCATCCATCCAACGCTCCGACAGCGCGGCGAAATGGCGATCCGCCATCGCCTCGGTCATTGCCTCCTTGCTTTTGAAATAGAGGTAGATCGTGCCCTTGCCGAGCCCGGCCTCTAGCGCGACGTCGCCGATCGTTGCGGCGTGGTATCCCTTGCGCGCGAAGGTGCGCATCGCGGCATCGAGGATCGTGTCCTGCATAAGCTGGCGGTCGACGATCTTGGGCATGGGCGTTTACCTTTTTCTCGGATGCCTCAAAAAGCCTTCCTCGCGAGGCTTAATTCTGACTTGCGGGTCATTCAAGAGTATGATTATGACTGACCATTCAGTCATAATAAAGGAAGCGTGTCATGTCGCAAGATCATTCGATGACGGGAACCGCAATCGACGAGGGGGCGGCCAGACGGGCCTCGACGCTTCTTCTCATCCTTGTCGCAACTTTCACAACGCTTGTGCCGGGCGGACCGGTCGAAACCCGCGACTTCTCCGATCTCGGCGGCGTCGTCTTCTGGGGTTTCAACGTCTTCCTGATCGTGCTCGGGCTCGCCGCGATCGGGGCGGGCATTGCGCTTCGCCGGGGCTCCCGGCTGGCGGCGCGGATCGCGATCGCCGTATCGTGGGGCTACATCTTCGTGGTGCTGCTCGACCTCGGACACGTGTTTCCGGTCTCGCCTGATCCGATCCCGCTGCTGCTCGGGCTCATCGAAATTCTCGACGCAATTCTTGCCGGCTATGTCATGGTGCTGGCGCATCGCGCCCTTGGCGAGATCTGAAGCGGCTCAGGCTGGAAGTCGGGCCTCGGCGCGTTCCCAGAATTCCAGCAGCAGTTTCGCCGCGCGCTCCGGTTCCGAACGGTGCGGCGGGTCGAAATGGTGGCGGTCTTCGAAGATCTCGACGGTGAAATCCGCAAAGAGGCCGGCGGCGCGTTCCTGCATGCGCAGATACATCGCCGGATTGCTGCGGGCGCCGCGGACATAGAGGACCGGGGCGGTCAGTGACCTCAGCACATCGAGATCGAGCCTGTGGTTGCGGCAGGCGGGGCCGATGGCGAAGATACCGGCGGGGCGATGCTCCATCCAGGCCGGCGGATCGCCAGCCGGCGGGGCCGGAATGTTCACATCGTTGGCGACATTGAGCTGCGCGAAGGCGGCGAGCATCTCGTCGTAGGGCAGGTCCTCCGTCGCCTCGACGGCCTCGCGCACGGCGATCTCGTCTTCGCTCTGGCCCTCATTGCCGAACCACGCCGGCTCCATCAAGGCGAGGCTTGCGAGGCGGTCCGGATGGCGAGCGGCGAAGGCGGCCGAAATCGCGCCGCCGCCCGAAAAGCCGCCAATGTGGAAACGGTCGAAGCCGGCCTCGTCGGCGGCTTTCAGGATCGCGTCGACTTCCATGTCGAGGCTGTAGCCGGACGGCGGGGCGCCATTGGCGTAGATGGCGAGATCGCGGGCAATGACGGTGGCCCGGCCCTCGAATAGCGGCAGCAGATAGCGGTAGGTGATATCCGCCGGCGTGATGATGCCGGGGAGCAGGATGACGGGCAGTTGCATGGCGGGCTGTCGTTCAGCGGCTGATCGGGGAGGGGCGGCCCTCGGAGTCGAGCTTGACCATGGTGAAGCGGGCGTCGGTGACCTTTTCGATCACGTGGGAAAGGTAACGCTGCGCCCAGGCCTCGATGCGCAGCACCATGGATGTGGTGCCGACCCGCTCCACCTCGGTATAGACGCAGAGCGTGTCGCCGACCTTGACCGGCATGCGGAAATCCATCTCGTTGACCGCGACGGTGACGATGCGGCCGCCCGCCACCTCGGCGCCGCGGATGCCCGAGGCCAGGTCCATCTGCGACATCACCCAGCCGCCGAAAATGTCGCCGGCGGCATTCGTGTCGCCGGGCATGGCGAGCGTGCGCAGGGTCAGTTCCCCCTCGGGGCGATCGTTCGTTTTGTCGGTCATCGGCCTCCTCCTCGGCTCCCGTCCTTTCAATGCCAAACGGGGCGCAAGCGCAACAAGACTTTGGAAGGCCGGCGAAAAAGCCGCGAAGGGTTGGCCCTGCGAAGCGGAGATGCTTTGTTGACGTAAGGGAATTTAACCGGAGGCCATATCACTATGCAGGCGCAACTGGGACTTGTCGGAACGGGCATGCTGGGCGGTGCGATTGCGCGGCGGCTGCTGGCTGCGGGATATGTGGCGCCTGACGGATTGATTTTGGCCAACCGCTCCGGTTCCGCGAAAGGCTTCGAGGACTGGCCAGGGATCCGGATCGTCACCGACATGCAGGCGCTCGCGGATGAATGCGACACGATCCTGCTGGCGGTGCCGCCGGCAGCGGCCGCCGGTTTGAGGATCGAGGCCGGCAACAGCCTCGTCGTTTCGGTGATGGCGGGCGTCTCGCTGGCGCAATTGTCGGCCATGACCGGGTCTCCGCATGTGGTGAGGGCGATGTCCAGCCCGGCGGCAGAGATCGGGCTCGCCTATTCTCCATGGACCGCAGCCGAGGCGGTGAACGCGGATGACCGGTCCGTCGTGTCGGCGCTGTTTTCGGCTTGCGGTACGACGGATGAAGTGAGCGACGAAAGCCAGATCGAGTGCTTCACCGCGCTGACCGGACCGGTGCCGGGCTTTGTTGCCTTCTTTGCCTACGCGATGGTGCGTTATGCGGTCGAGGCGGGGATCGACGAGCGGATCGCGACGCGGGCGATCCGGCAATTGTTCCGCGCCGGCGGGACGATGCTGGCGGAGGGCGAGATGACGCCCGCAGACCATGTGCAGGAGATGGTCGACTATGCAGGGACGACCGCGGCTGGGCTTGTCGCGATGCAGGAACTCGGGATTTCAGACCTGATCGCAAAGGGGCTGGACGCAGCCGTGGAGAAGACGCGCAGCATCGCCTGAGGCGGGGGCGGAAAATATGCTTCCGGGCCGGGGGGCGTTGCGATAAGGCGGAACTCCCTGCCGTCTTTCGCGGACCATTATCCCATGTCCATTCCCGCTGCCTATGCACCACCCCTCCTGCTGCTCGTCTCCAACATGTTCATGACGGTCGCCTGGTACGGCCATCTGCGGTTCAAGACCACCGCGCTTTTTGCCGTGATCCTGGTGTCCTGGGGCATCGCCTTCTTCGAATATTGCCTCGCCGTGCCGGCGAACCGGATCGGCCATGCGGTCTATTCGGCGGCGCAGCTGAAGACCATGCAGGAGGTGATCACGCTGATCGTCTTTTCCGGCTTTTCGGTCTGGGTGCTGAAGGAGCCGCTCGGCTGGAACCACCTCGCCGGCTTCGCGCTGATCGCAGCCGGTGCGGCGCTTATCTTCAAGCCGTGACGGGTTGCACGGCCGGGATGTCGGCGTAGAGGCCGAAGTCCGGTTCGATGCCGAGCGCGGCCATGAATTGTGCGGGGTCGAAGCCGTTCTTCTCGTAGAAGGCCTTTGCCGCGCCACGCGCCGTGTCCATCGCTTTGCGGTCACGCCATTCGACGATGGTCATCATGGAGAGCGAGCCGTCCTCCCGCCGGGCTTCGGCGATGCGGTTGTAAAGGCAGCCGGGCTGGCCTTGCAGGAAGTCGCGGATGACAACGAGCCGCTCCAGAAAGGCGTCGCGGGCGTGTTCGGGAACATTGAAACGGTCAACGCGGTACAGGCTTATGGATGTGTCGGACATGGGTCACCTCGTTTTCGGTGACACGGACCATAGGACCTCAAGTGAAGTTGAGGTCAAGCGCGTTTTCGCTTTTGTCATCTTGCTGTTTCGGTCGGAATGCGAATGACTGTGTCGCAGCAAGGCGAACCGCGAAAACAGGCGCTGGATAGTCTCCGGCCGGCAACGAAAGAGGGCGCGATGGTCGAGAAGATCCGGGCGGCGGTGTGCCGCGATTTCAATGCGCCTCTCTCGATCGAGGAGGTGACGCTTGCCGACCCCGGACCGGGCGAGGTGAAGGTCTCCGTGAAGGCCTGCGCGATCTGCCATTCCGACATCATCTATGCCGAGGGCGGCTGGGGCGGGGACCTGCCGATGGTGCTCGGCCACGAGGCGGCGGGCGTCGTCGAGGCGGTCGGGGCGAATGTGGACGGCATCGCGCCGGGCGACCATGTCGTCGTCACGCTGATCCGCTCCTGCGGCACGTGCCATTACTGTTCCGGCGGGCATCAGGTGTTGTGCGAGGAGGTGTTTCCCCTCGACAAGACGTCGCCGATCTCCAATGCCGGCGGCGAGAGGCTGGTGCATGGCCTGCGGACCGGGGCCTTCGCCGAGAAGGTCGTGGTCGAGAAAAGCCAGGTCGCGGTGATCCCGAAGGAGATCGCCTTCGACGCGGCGTCGCTGCTCGCTTGCGGCGTGATCACCGGCTTCGGCGCGGTCACCAACACGGCGCAGATCCATCCGGGCAGCCATGTCGCGGTGATCGGCTGCGGTGGGGTCGGGTTGAATGCCGTGCAGGGGGCGCTGGCGTCGGGCGCGCAGACGATCATCGCGATCGATCTTTCCACTGACAAGCTAAAGGCGGCAAAACGCTTCGGCGCGACGCATGGGGTCAATCCGACAGACCCGGACCAACGCGACCAGGTGATGGCGCTGACCGGCGGGCGCGGCGTCGACTTCGTCTTCGTCTCGGTGGGCGCAAAACCGGCGATCGACGGCGCGTCCCAATATATCACCAAGAACGGCGCGATCGTGATTGTCGGCATGCCGCCCTCCGGCGTCATGGGCGAGTACGATCCGGGGCTGCTTGCCGGCTGGAGCCAGCGCATCCTCGGCTCGAAGATGGGCTCGGCACAGGTGGCGCGCGACATCCCCTATCTGGTGACGCTCTACCAGGAGGGCCGGCTGAAGCTGGACGAGCTTGTGACGGGACGATTTGCGCTGGAGAAGATCAACGAGGCGATTGCCAGCACGAAACGCGGCGAGGCGTTGCGGAATGTGATCGTTTTCGAATAGGGTCGAGGCGCTCGATCAGACGCTGTTGTACAGCAATAGCATCTCGGCACGGCGGCTGACGGAGCTGGTGTCGACGATAACGACCCGGTTCGAGTCAAAATCGGGATGATCCGCGCAGTGCTTGCCAAACCAGAGCACCTCCGAGACGGGCTCTTCATTGTGCCAGGTCGTGATGACAAATCTCGATCCTTCTCCAAGCGCCATCACAGCGTCATCGACATTATCGTGGAACTTCTCACAATCTTGCCCGTGCGCCATCACGTAAACAGCGCCCTCGTCCAGCAGCCAATTGATGATGTTGTCCATGTGGGCTTGATCCAGCCGCCCGGAGAGCAGAACGATACATTTGAAGTCAGAAAAACCGAGGGCGCCGGGCAAAAGCTTATCGCGATCGAATTTGACGTAGTCGACAGGCATGATTTGGTCTCTGCTCTTCTCGCGTCTTCATAGCAGAAATTATTGGTTCATTCTGTTGGGGCGCTGGGTCGCATAGCGTAAAGACAGGCAGATGGTTAGCGCGCCGCACGAACGAAGCAGAATGAACTTCGCAGGGAGTTGAGATGAAAATCGCGGACATCGAGACCTTCATAGTCGGCGTGCCGGAAGACGCGCCGGGCGGGCGGTATTTCATCTTCGTCAAGCTGACGAGCGATAGCGGCGTGACCGGCTGGGGCGAGGCCTATGGGGCATCGTTCGGGCCGAAGGTGATGGCGGCGGCGATCGAGGACGTCGCGTCGCGGCATCTCGTCGGGCACGATCCGCATGACGTCGAGGCGTTCTTCCGGCGCTGCTATTCGTCGGGCTTCACGCAACGGCCTGACCTTTCCATGATGGGCTGCTATTCGGCGCTGGAGATGGCCTGCTGGGACATTGTCGGCAAGGAGGCAGGCAAGCCTGTGCATGCGCTGATCGGCGGGCGGGTGCACGAGGCGCTGCGCTCCTACACCTATCTCTATCCGGCCGAAGGCTCGATCTATCCCGACGAGACGAGCGGCAGGACGGTCTATAACGATCCGGATCTTGCCGCGGAAAACGCGGTGCGCTGGGTCGAGCAGGGCTTCACGGCGGTGAAATTTGATCCGGCCGGTCCCTACACCCAATACGACCCGCACCAGCCGCTCCTGGACGATATCGAGCGGTCGGCCGGGATGGTGAAGGCGGTGCGCGCGGCGGTCGGGACGCGGGCCGACATTTTGTTCGGCACGCATGGGCAGTTCACGCCGTCCGGCGCGGCACGGATGGCAAAGGCCATCGAGCCCTATGATCCGCTGTGGTTCGAGGAGCCGGTGCCGCCGGACATGCCGGAGGCGATGGCGGAATTCGCGGCGAAGACCTCGATCCCGGTTGCGACCGGCGAGCGGCTGACGACGAAATACGAATTTGCGCGGCTGCTGGCGCTCGGCGCGGCGCAAATCGTGGAACCTAATTGCGGCCGGTCGGGCGGTATTTGGGAGACGAAGAAGATCGCTGCGCTGGCTGAGGTGCATCACGCGCTGGTGGCGCCGCATTGCTATTGCGGGCCGGTGGTGGCCGCGGCGAATATCCAGGTCGCCGCGTCGACGCCGAATTTCCTGATCCTCGAGGCGATCAAGGATTGGGGCGGGTTCCATGCGGAGCTGCTGAAGACGCCGCTGAAGCTGGAAGACGGTTACACGATCATTCCGGAGGAGCCGGGGCTCGGCGTGGAGTTGGACGAAGCGGTGCTCGAGGCGCATCCCTATGACGGCGACAAGCTGCATCTGACGATGGCGGAAAAGCCGGTGCAGCCGTAGGGAGACGGGCATGAAACAACCGATCAATCTCGCCGACAAGCTCGGCACATTTTCCGAGCACTGGTCGCCGAAGGTCGTCGGCTCGTTCAACGGGCACGAACTTCTGGTGGTGAAGCTGAAGGGGGAGTTCGTCTGGCATTCGCATCCGGATACCGACGATTTCTTCCAGGTGCTGAAAGGCCGGCTGAGGATCGAGATGCGCGACGGCGATGTCGAACTCGGGCCGGGCGAGATCTATGTCGTGCCGAAGGGCGTCGAGCACCGGCCGGTCGCCGAGGAGGAGGTCGAGGTGCTGCTGATCGAGCCGGAAGGGACGCCGAATACGGGCGATCCGGAAACCGCCGTGGTCAAGGAGCGGATCTGACCCGAAAAATGGGATGACGGCAAAAAGCGCCGCCATCCCGCTGGCGGCCGGTGATGAAACATCATCCGGCCGGCCGGGCGCTCGTGGCCGGGCCGGCGCCGATCCGGGGACATCCCGGGGCGTGCCGAACCCGAAACGTCGCTACATCCTGATCTTCTCGATCGATGTGATGACTTCCGTGTCTTCCCAGACGGTCAATTGCACCATGTCGCCCGCGGCCAGCCCGCTCAGATCGACATCGTCGGCGGTGAGCCAACGCGTTCCGTCGCGCATGACGAGGATGCGGGTTTCCATGTCGACATGGGCGATAACGCCTCCGTTTTCGCGCGCCGCCGACAGGTTGACCGACGCGAACAGCATGGCGCCGGCGAGCGCTGCCGAGAAAAGATTTTGCATGGTCGGACTCCTCCGTTTCGAAAAGGTTCGTCGCCGCCGGCCGGTCCTGGCTGGTTGGGAGAGGGGCTTTCGGATCGTGCCGGCGGCGACTGGGTGAACTAGGCCTTTCGAGCGCGCCAGTTCAAATCACGATGCGTGTCGGAAATGAAAAGAAAAACAACGGGATAATGCCGAAATTCGGCCACACTTCCTAACGCGGAAGCCGACTTTCCCGCCAGATCAGGGGGTTGCGGGCGGGCAATTGTGGCGGCGCGGAGTCGGAGGGCGCGGAAGCGACGGTTACACGCAATCACGGGCCGGGACTTCAGGCTCGTAATTTGATCGCGGTCGCATGGGTCGATGGTCTTTTCGGGGGCAGGCTCAGGCCGGTTCGCCTATGCGGGACGGCAGGTCGCTGCGCGGCGAGGCGCCCCAGGTTCGCGCGTATTCGCGGCTGAACTGGGTCGGGCTCTCATAGCCGACGCGGTAGGCGGCGCTCGACACCGAGGCTTCGCCCGACGAGATCAGCCGCTTCGCCTCCAGCAATCGCAATTGCTTTTGAAACTGCAGCGGCGTCGTGCCGGTCATTGTCTTGAAATGGTCGTGAAACGCCGAGAGGCTCATGCCGGCGCTGCGGGCGAGATCCCCGATGCGCATGCGGGCGGCATAGTCGCGGCGAATGACGCCGATAGTGCGAGCAATGCGCGCCGCGTGGCTGTCGGCGCGGCAGAGTTCGCGCAAAGTCGCACCATGGTCCCCGACGAGGAGCCAGAAATGTATCTCGCGCATGATCAGCGGCGCGAGGACATTCGCCGCGGCGGGATTTTCCACAAGCGAGAAGAGCCGATCCATCGCGCCGACCAGCGATTTGTCCGCGTCCGCGGAGGACATGGCGTCCAGCTGGCCGGAAGCCGGCGCGTCCAGATCGATCTCGCCGGACAGTTCGCGCAGCAGACCCATGTCGATCGGCAAGGAGAGGGTGAGATAGGGTTTCTCGCGCGAGGCCTCGATCACCCTCGAAATGGTCGGCAGATCGACAGATACGATTAGGAAGCGGCCTTTCGTCAGCAAGGTATCGCGGCCCGGAACCGAAACCTGTTTCGCGCCCTGGAGGACGAGACAGAGGACGGGCTGGTAATGAGCCGGCCGGATCGCGGTCGGCGAGAGGCTGCGCCAGACGCCGAGATTGCCGGCTCCGCACTGAACCGGTTCGTCGCTGACGCCGTGCGCCTCGGCGAAGGCGGCTACACGCGCGATGAACTCGTCGTCGATCATCGTCTTGCTCCCAAGTTTGGCCGGGACATGCATGTCGGCGCACGGGCGATCAACCGGCATGTGGGGCCGAATGGAGGATCAGGCAAGTCCTCCGGAGAAAAGGGCAGGCGGATGGACCGACCAGTCATTAGCTCACGGGTGTTCCAGACACAGGAGACCCGAAATGAGCAATGAAACGAAAATCGCACTGATCACAGGCGGCAGCCGCGGTCTCGGCCGCAACGCCGCCGTCCATCTGGCGCATAAGGGCATCGACAGCATCGTCACATATCATGCGAACCGTGAGGCGGCAGACGAAACCGTGGCGGAGATCACGGCGCAAGGCGGCAAGGCCGTCGCCCTGCAACTCGACACTTCCGACACGTCCGCTTTTGCGGGTTTCGTCGAAACCCTGAGAACCGCCCTGAAGGATGACTGGGGCCGCGAGACGATCGATTTCCTGGTCAACAATGCCGGCACCGGCCTGCACAAGCCGTTCGCGGAAACGACGGAAACCGAGTTCGACGCCCTCATGAACGTCCATGTCAAAGGCGTCTTCTTCCTGACGCAGGCCTTGCTGCCGCTGATCGAGGACGGCGGGCGGATCGTCAACATCTCGTCCGGCCTGGCCCGGTTCCATCTGCCGGGGTCTTCGGCCTACGGCACGATGAAGGGCGCGGTCGAAACGATGACGCGCTACATGGCGCGCGAATTCGGGCCGCGGCAGATCGCGGTCAACGTGATCGCGCCCGGTGCGATCGAGACCGACTTCAATGGCGGCATGGTTCGCGACAATTCCGAGATGAACAAGATGGTCGCGTCGATGACGGCAATGGGCCGCGCCGGCCTGCCGGACGATATCGGCGGCGCGATTTCCAGCCTGCTTTCCGGCGAGAATGGCTGGATGACCGGGCAGCGCATCGAGGTGTCCGGCGGCATGTTCGTCTGACTGGAAAGCGGCGTCGGTCTGCACGCTAGTGTATTTCAGGTTGCAATGGAATCAGAATGCGCTGCCTCTCGCCTTTCGCTCGAACGCGCATTTTGATGCAGATGTTTCAGGTCAAACCTGAATTGCACTAGGTCGGCTGCCTTTGCCGGCGCATCATCGGTATGAGTTCCACCGACAGCATCGCAACGAAGATCAGGGCGCAGCCGGCCAGTCCGGTTGCGCCGATGCGTTCGCCGAGGAAGAGCCCGCCGAACAGCGCGGCGAAGAGGGCTTCCGACGACATGAAGATCGCAGCCTGCGGCGCGGTGGTATGGCGCTGGGCGATCGCCTGGATGGTGAAGGCGAGGCCGCCGGAGATGACGCCGGCAAAGAGGATTTCGGTGGCGGAGGCCGTGACCATCTCCCAGGCGACGGGTTCGATGACCAATGCGATGGCGACGCCGAGAATTCCGCAGACGAAGAATTGCGAGCAGGCGAGTTGCAGCGGGCGAGCGCTTCCGACGAAACGTCCGAGGAACTGGACGTGGCAGGCCCACAAAGCGGCGCACAGGATCGTCCACCAATCGCCCCGCGACAGGCCGGTGAACGCGCCGCCGGAGAGGAGCGCGATGCCGGCGAGCGCCATGAGCGCGGCGGGCCAGACGACCGGATGCGGCCAGAACCGCCACAGGGCGACGCCGATCACAGGGGTCAGGACGACATAGAGACCGGTCAGGAAGCCGGAATTGGTGACGCTGGTCGTCAACAGGCCGATCTGCTGGGCGGCGAGCGACGAAAACAGCAGCGATCCGAGCAGCGTGAAACGTGCCCATTGGTCCGCATCCGGCAGGAGGGGCACACCGGCGCGGCGCGCCTCGATGACGGCAAAGGGCAGCACGGCCAGCGCGGCGGCCAGGAACCGAATGCCGGTGAACAGCACGGGGCCGATGCTCTCCATCGCCGTCGCCTGGGCGATGAAACCGCCTCCCCAGATGGCCCCGGTGATCAGCAGAAGCAGATTGGCGGAGGCGCGGTTCATGGCAGGCACACGGAAGCTGGCTGGCGGTCGCCGCCCCCAAAAGGCGCGGTTCAAAAGCAAGGAACGATAAACCTCGTCCTGCTAGCTTCTTGTAAATGGCGATGCAACTGGCAATGCGGATCTCACGGCGCATGCAGATCGGTCTGGTGACCGTGATGTCGGCCGCGCTGTTTTTGCTTGCTGCTGTTTATGCGCATCGCGAGATCGCTCTTGCCTTCAACCGGGAGAGCGCGGCGGATCTGGCGCGCAACACACTCGCGCGCGCCGAAATCGCCACGGACTATGCCACCATTCGCCTGGGGGAGATCTATGAGGGGGGCTTCACCGACTGCAGCAGCGAGGCGATCGAAGCGCTCAATCACGCGGTTTTCAGCTCAGGGTCGATCAAGGACATCCTTACGGTGCATGACGGCGCGATGTGTTCCGTCGCCATGGACCGCGACACGCTGACACGAAACTACCTCGATCCTGTCGACGGCGTGGCCGCACGCAATCCCAGGATCGTGCTCAATCCGCTGCGCATGGGCGATACGGCGGCCATGGCGGTGACATGGAGGTTCGACGACCAGACGCTGGCGACGGCGCTGGTCAACACCGAGTCGCTCGTCTTCGACGTCCTGCCGGAGGAATTGCGGCCAACCGGCGGGATCCGGCTTTCGCTGACCAATGGCCGCACCGTCGGCGCGTTCGAAGGACCGCAATGGCAGATCGGCGGCGACACGGAGATGTTCGAGTTCCGCTCGGAGCGCTATCCGCTGGTGGTGCGTGTCCATATCCCGACCGCGTTGCTGAACGAGTTGAACATGCGCACGAGCACCGCGACGAAGCTCGTGGCCGTTGCGCTGTCACTGCTGCTCGCCTTCTTCGTTGCGCGCGGTCTCGTGCCGCCCGACAACGCCTCGAGACGCATTCGCAATGCGCTGACTCATGGCGAGATCGTGCCGCATTTTCAACCGGTCTACGACCTTCGGTCGGGCGAGATGACCGGTTTCGAAGCGCTGGCGCGATGGCCGAAGCCTGACGGGACCTGGGTGTCGCCGACCACTTTCGTGCCGCTGATCGAGGCCAATGGATGGTCGGACGATCTGCTGGAAACAATGGTGCAGAAGACGGCGGAGGAAATGCACGATGTCCTGAAGGCGGCGCCGAAGCTGAGATTCGCCTTCAACGCCTCTCCGGCGCAATTCACCAATGCGGAATTTTGCGGCCGCTTCCTGCAGATCCTGCGAAAAACCGGGCTGGATCCGCACAGGGTCATTCTCGAAATCACCGAGCGCGAGGAGATATCCAATCCGGATACGGCGCGCCGCTGCATCGACAGGCTCAGGGCGGCAGGCGTCGCGATCGCGATCGACGATGCGGGCACCGGCCATAACGGGCTGGCGACCATCCGGACGCTGGGTGCGACGATCCTGAAGATCGACAAGTTTTTCGTCGACGGGATCGAGCGCGATCCGCGCACCGCGACGCTGATCCGGATGCTGGTCAATGTCGCCCATGAATACGGCATGAGGGTCGTGGCGGAAGGCGTGGAGCAGGGCGCCCAGCTCGGCGCCCTGGCCGAACTCGGCGTCGATGCCGTGCAGGGCTTCTTCCTGTGCCGGCCGCTCGATGCGATCGAGGCGAAACTGGAACTTGCGCGCCATCAGGCGGTCTTGCTGCGCGATCGTGTCGCCGTCGCCGAAGAACCGGACGAGGCGGAAGACGAGCCCGCCTCGGTGGCTATTTCCGCATAGGTGATCAGGATCGCTGCGTCAGTTTGACCTTTGTCAGCGCCGGTCCCTGCTATAGGTTCCCTGCAAACGACACAGAGAGAAAAGAGCGCCGATGCAACGGTTTTGCCGGGGAGCAGGAATGCCCCGTTTCGCGTGGTGGGTGATGGTCGCGGGGATTGCCGCCGGATTGGCCGCCCTGGCGAGCGGGGCGTCCGCCAGCCAGTTCAAGAGAATCCAGGATATTTCGGTGAGTTGCACCGACGGGCTGACCTGCGATGTCTCGACCTATAACGCGCAATCGGAACTCTACACCGTGATCTTCCGCCGCACGGCGCAGCGGGACGCGCCTGTGCGGCTCGTGCTTGGCGTACGCGAGACGCTTAGCGGCGATTCGGATGTCGGCTTTTCGATCGATGAACGGCCGGTGTTGACGATCCCGGTTTCCGAGCTTTCCTATCGCGCTGCGGTCTACGAGTATATCTATGACGGCGGGCCCGAGATCGCGGCGCTGATGGCGGCGGCGGCGGCCGGGCAGGAATTGCGGGTTACCTTCCGGTCGCGCGGGATCGACACGGTCTCCACTTTCTCGCTCAACGGCTTCATCGCCGGGCTGATCTTCATGGACGAGGTGCAGCGCCGGGTCGGGCGCGAGGATGCGCTGCAGGTGGGCGTGGTAACCGGCGCGCAAGGAGAGGCGGCTGTGCGCGATATCAGGGCGCTGTCAGACGTTCCCTTCCAGATACGGGCTGCGTTCGCCGACCGGGACGGAGCGGTCTGCCGCGGACTTTCGGAGGACCGCTTCGCGGCGATCGGCGGCTTCGAGGCCAGTTCGGGCGACGATTCCTGGCTGATCGGACTGCCTTGCGGCGAGGGCGGCGCCTACAACCAGCCCTATGCCTTCTGGGAGCGGACCGGCTCGAATTTCCGGCGCGTGCCATTGCCGGTGATGACCGGCGACGGGCCTTCGACGGACGATCTGGCCTGGAATATCTCCTGGGACCAGGAACGCCAGGAACTGACCGGCTTCTTCAAGGGGCGGGGGCTTGGCGATTGCGGCGAATTCAACCGCTGGTCATGGAAGGAAACAGGGACGGGTCACGTGTTCGTTCTGACCGGGGCGCGCGCCAAGGGCGATTGCGATGGCGAACCGGGCGGTCCGGAGACCTGGCCGTCGATCTGGCCGCCGGCCGGCTGAACGGCCTGTCCCCGATCAGACCTTCGGCGGCGCGTAATTCGCCCGCACATAGTCCGGCGTAAAGCCGTAGCGGACGATGTTGTTCCAGGAATGCTGGGGATCGCCGGGCACTTCCTCGCCGGTGCAGGTGTGGATGGACGTGCAGCCCAGCCTGTGGGCGTGCTCGATACGTTTGCCAAGGAGCAGGCCCTGGCTGCCGCGCCCGCGAAAGGCCGGAGCGGTCGCGCCCCAATCGGTCCAGGCAATGCCGTTTTCCACATACATGGCGCCGACGCCGGCCGGTGTGTCGCCGTCGAAGGTCATGAAGACGTGCCAGCTCGGCCGGCCGGGCAGGCGGGCCAGCCATGGTTCGGCGATCTCCCCGAGATCGAAACCCGCGCAGACGATACGGGCGAAGTCCTCCCCATGGTCCGGACCGATTTCCTCGACGCGGAAGGACGTTTCAGGGAGATCGACGGGCGCG
>Ga0070729_10003860_pt1 | contig 16878 bp, 11 predicted proteins | sample tdDd472_FD_66725 | JGI IMG/M metagenome (GOLD analysis project Ga0070729, IMG submission 66725) | Marine sediment microbial communities from the Atlantic coast under amendment with organic carbon and nitrate - tdDd47.2 | ecosystem: Environmental > Aquatic > Marine > Coastal > Sediment | place... | reverse complement strand
AGATGCCAGCGATGAGGTTTTGAAAGAATTGCTGCCTTACAAATAAGTCAAGAGCTGCTACAGTCGTTCAACCGGAATGGATTCCGGGAAATTCAGCAGAAAAACAGAGTCGTCTATTTGCTTGTTAATATCCGGGTCTCCGTGTGCCTTCAAGGTAATGGTTGTTTTGGTTGCCGGATGTTGCAGTTTGATGTAGCCGGGGAAATTTATTCCGCTCTCATCGCGTCTTTCCCATCCCAGATATGTAACGTCCCAATAAGTATGTTTTCTGCGAAGCAGTTTACTTCGATACAAAGTCAGATCAGCGTTGAACCATAACAGTTGAATTTTGTCGGATCTGGAATTATGCAGGATCAATCTCCAGCGTTTTACTTTTTTGTCGTATTCGATTGCACTGCTGTCTGCTTTAATCAGTCTGGGCGATGCACAAAGCAGGGGAATCAGATCTTTTGGCGAAATGCCCCAGGGCAGAACTCTTTCGAGTGCATCTCCTTCCACTGGGCCGAAAAAGAGACGCTGTTCTCTGGCATCGTAATATCTGAATTCTTCCTCACCTATACCGACAACTGCCAAAAGACCGGTTGGGCCGGTGATTTCGAAGGTGGCCTGTTTTGGTTTTTTCACCACCCAGGTGAAAGATCCTCTGTCGTGTCTGGCATCTTTGCCTTGTTTTTTGTACTCAATCTTTCCATCGGCCTGAACTGTGTGAACTGTTTGTGCATGGTTTTTGAGTGAATTATACAAATCTTTTAATTCAGGTCGTTTGGCTGGTTGCTTAACTTCGCCAAAACCTTTACAGGAAACAAGCAGGAGTATCAAAATAAAAATCACCAGTAATCTGTCTAGCATTTTAAACATATTGTTTGTATCCCGTTATTGTTTTCTTTAACTCTTGTTTTCTATAAGTTCCCAGATTTCAGGATAATCTTGCCTGAAGTTCTTTTGCAAGTCATCGTTGCCGGATAGCATCAATGAGAGCTGCGCTAAAATTTCTTCCAGCTTTATCTCATGACCATTTTTTTTCAGTGCCATGGCAAAGTGGGCAAGTATCTCCGGCTCGTATGGTTCCAGCATAACTGCCAGAGAAAGCCAGCGCAAGGCTTTATCGAACTGACCAGAGAGAAAATAAACCCAGCCCAGAGAATCGATAATATAGGCTTCACCGGGCCTGAGAGCCATGGCGCGCTTGATCATCATCTCGGCCTGTTCAAGATTCTCATTCATCTGACTTAAGCTATAGCCGACAAAGTTAAGTGCCTCGGCATGGTAACGATTGATCTTCAATACCTTCTGCATGGTTTCGAGAGCCATTCGCGGGTGATTGTTAATCTCCAGATATTGACCAAGCTCGTACAGAAGTTCTATGTCGTCGGGGAAAAAGATCAGCCCGTTTTGCAGGGTTGCAATGGACTTGTTTATCCTGTTACTGTTTTTATAGTATTCCGCAACGATAGGATAGATGCGCCAGTTAAGGGAATTATCTTCTAAAAGTCTACTTATCTGTTCGTCTGCTTCTTGCTGCTTTTTAAGTTCCCATAGGCAAAGAGCCTGTTCGCTTTTAGCCAGAAGGTAGAAATAGTCGTTTGGACTCAGTTTTTCAAAAAGCTCTATTGCCTGTTCGTATTGCTTTGCGACTAATAGAGAGTGGGCCCACAAGAAAATGCTGTAGCCGTTGTTGTCCGGTTCTGCAAGTTTTCTGAAAACCTCAGCTGCTTTCAGAGGGAAGCCTTGCTCCAGATAGGAAAAGCCACTGTCCGATGCAATGCGATTATCCCAGATGTCATAGGAGACAGCTTCTTCAAAGGCTTTGGCAGCTTTCTCCAGATCATTGATGGCCAGATACAGTTTACCAAGTTTAAGAGGTATAAGTGATGTTGGTGGAATCTGATCTTTTATTTCAAGCAAGAGCTTTATGCCGATTTCAATGTTATGGCTTTGGATGTACCAGCGTATCAGATCATCCAGCACGGCTCCCTCTTCGGGATCGAAACCTAGAAGCTGTATCAGTGTTTGCTGCATCTTCTCGGCTTGCCGGTTCATCTGGTATAGGATTACCAGTCTGGAGAGTGCATAGAGATTGTATGGATCGTTTGCCAGTTGCTTATTGAAAAACTCGATGGTTGCATTGGGGCCATGCAGCATGAAGATTATATCGCCGAGTCTTTTGATGGCCGAATGATTTTTCGGGTCGAATAACAGCACCTTTTTTAACTGAACCACTGCTTGATCAAATTCGTTGTTGAAAAAGGCAATTTCCCCAAGCAGAGAGATTGGTTCCACAAAGGAAGGCTCAAGTTTTATTGCCTTTAGCAGTTGCCTTTTTGCTTCGTCAAGTTTGTTTTCTGTAACCAGCAAAATTGCCAGATCCAGTTTCAGTTTGGAAGATGTATCATCCTGGGCAATGGCCAGGCGCATTAAGTCAATGGCTTTAGAAAACTCGCCATCTTGTTCCAAAGCCTTGGCTTCCAGGTAATACTGGTATGATTTGGATGGTGGTATATGACGGATGTCGCCGGTATCCTGAGCTTCATTGACGCCTTGGTGTTTATGCTCTAATGTTGCACAACCGGTAAAAGACATACAGCCTATAGCGATCAGGCTTGCATACAGCGCAAGCCCGGCCCCGGAAAACAAAAGTTTTTTAAAGGCATCGGCAGAAATGAAACGACGCAGACGGGACAATTAACCGATCTTTATGTCGTTGTCCAGGGCGTTTTCCCTGGCTGCACGAGCTTCGTCACGCTGGCGGGTGCGTTCTTCACGTTCGCCAAGAAACTCAGCCTGACTGGTTTCACAGGTCTCGGCGTTTTCAGCTTTATCTTCAAGTGCATCATTGCAGCTGTTCAAATCATCTTCGGTAAGATAGCCCTTTTTAATATTGCGTTGGACGGCTCTTCTGTCTAATAATCTTGCATCCAGCTCTTTTTTCTTTGTCACGAAAACCTCCTCAGCCTTTCGACAAACACTATTGAACCCGCTGATTATATTTACGAATTGGCGTATGTCAAGTATATGGTGCTTAATTTGTGCATTATAAATGACAAGTTGTTCGTTAAATTAACCGTTATTAAGTAAAGTATTGATATAACTGATAAAATTTTCAAAGTCAACAGTAGAGTTGAGATTTTTGAGCAGACTTTCTTGACCTTTTATCTTCAAGCTTTTAGGATGTCGCCTGTAATTGATCTTCCAAAGGAGGTTTTTATGTCTAAAGTTATCATCACAGCAGCGATTTGCGGGGCGGAAGTAACGAAAGCACAACAACCGGCTTTGCCTGTAAGTGCAGAAGAATTAGCACTTGAGGCCAAGCGATGTGTGGATGCAGGTGCCTCTATTATTCATTTGCATGTCCGCAATGCAGACGGTTCCCCCACTCAGGACAGAGAAATATTTAAAAAGGCCTTTATCGAGATCAGAAAAATCTGCGATCCTTTGCCTATTATTCAACCAAGCACGGGCGGAGCTGTGGGTATGACAGCCACCGAACGTTTACAAGCTGTTGATTTGAAACCTGAAATGGCCACTTTAGATTGTGGTACGGTCAATTTTGGTGATGAAATTTTTGTTAACGATCTGCCCCTGATGCGGGAATTTGCCAACAAAATGTCCAAGCTGGATGTAGTTCCGGAACTGGAATGCTTTGATATTTCACATGTTATCTCAGCCACAAGGCTTTTCGATGAAGGTCTTTTAACTTGCCACAAACATTTTGACATGGTTATGGGAATTCCCGGTGCCATAGATGGCTCGGCCAAGTCGCTGGTGCAGATGGTGGACAGGATTGGCCATAAAGCCACTTTCACCGTTGCCGGAGTAGGCAGATTTCAGACTCCAATGATGCTGATGGCTGCGGCAATGGGTGGACATATTCGAGTCGGTTTCGAGGATAATATTTATCTCTCCAGAGGTGTTCTAGCCGAAAGCAATGCCCAGTTTGTGGAAAAAGCTGTCAGAATTGCTCAGGAAGCTGGACGAGGGGTAGCAAGTCCTGCTGAAGCCCGTCAAATTCTGGAAATCTCGAATGGTCGCGCAGAAAAATTAATGCTGGACTAAGTTTTTGGATTCGTTCAGGCATTCGGCTTCATCGGTTTGACCATCGCAATTGTTGTCGATGTTGTCGGCACAAATTTCTTCGGTTCCCCTGTATTGGCTGCCGAATAATCCGCTGGAGCAGCTTAGCTGGTGGAAGTTTTTGCATTCCATCACACCGTTGCCACAGACTTCTCCAGCAAAACAGCTATCACCAATATTGGTATCAGAGGAGATGTCTTCATCCGTCTGACCGTCGCAGTCGTTATCCAGATGATCGCAGATTTCTGTTTGGCCGTCGTATTGTGAACCACCAATATCTGTCGAGCAGATTCTTATCGGGTTAATGCAAGCCGTGGTTTTGTCGGCACAGGAGCATTCATAAACCCCAACTCCGCATTCGCCTTTGCCTTTGCAAGCCAGGCCAATATTCAAGCCATCGTCTGTTAAACCATTGCAATCATTGTCCAGTCCGTCGCATATTTCACTGGTTCCAAGATAATTCGAGCCACCAATATCGGTGGAGCAGATCGGGTAATCCAGAAAATCCGGATGACATTCGAACACTCCTCTTCCGCATTCACCAAGACCCTCGCAGCTTATACCCACGCCAAAGTCCTCGTCTGTCAAACCATCGCAATCTTCGTCCAGGCCCTCGCAGGAATATTCCTGAGGGTTGGCAAAGAAGCGACTGCCACCGGGGTGAACCGAGCATATTGTTGTTGTTGGATCAGAAGGATTGCATTCATAAACCCCAAATGATCCGGCGCAGCTGCCAAGCCCTTCGCAATCCTGACCAAGCTCCGGGAAGAGTTCGTCAGTCTCTCCATTGCAGTCATTGTCAATGCCGTCACATGCTTCAATGTAGCTGACCAAAAGATCGCTGACAGATTCCAGTGAACACATTACATGGGCATCGTCATGGCAGATGAAAACACCTTCACCTTCCTGTGTGCTGCAACCTGTGGCATTGCATCGTTCGCCAACTTTTCCGTAGGTGTCTTTTCTGAAATGCGGAAATTCCACTTCATCGGTCAAACCGTTGCAGTCGTTGTCCAGACCGTCGCAAATTTCTTCGGTGATATTATCTATTGCGCTGCATTGTACCTCATTGTTTCCGCTACAACGTCTTGTCCCATATGAACATTCTCCCCATAATATGCAGGGGGTACCGATGCCAAGAGACTCATCTGTCAGGCCGTTGCAGTTGTTGTCTTTAAAGTCGCACAACTCGGGGTTCAACATGCTCTGGTCTTCGCTGCCGCCGATATCGGTGGAGCATCTTGTTTCAAGCTCTGAGGCACATTCAAGGATTCCGGCACCGCATTCACCAATACCATCGCAGTCCAGACCAATTGGCAAGCCTTCGTTTATTTCGCCGTTGCAGTTGTTATCATCGCTGTCACAGTATTCAATGAGACTGTAGTTCTGCGGGATACACTCGTATTCGCAGTAGGGAGCATTGCCGTCAATCTCGTAGAAACCGTCTTCACAGCTTATGCTGGTGGCATTTAAGACAACCTGTTTTTGAGGAAATACAGGGTCATTACTTGAGATTTCCAGCACAATTAAAAATTCGCCTAACAATCCTAAAGGGACAAACGAAATGGGCAGTTCAATAATATCATCAGGGTTTTCTGCAATATATTTCAGGGTTATTGGAAATTCGGGCATTTGATCTATCTGCCAGTTGTTTTCATCGCCACCAACAATATCGGTGACGGCAATCTGCGAGATTATCAGGTTTTCGTTGCCGTTATTGACAATCTTTACCGTGGTTTTGGCCACTTCATAGGCCAGAAAATCTCCCATTTGCTGGGGCGCATTGACGTTACTTTTGGGGGTCACATTTAAAATTGGTTCTGAAACCTGTACACAAACTCCATCATCGCATATGCCTGTAACCGAGGCATCGAGATCTTCGCAGGGCGTGTTGTTGGGCAAAATAGGGTTTTCGCAACCGGATTCTAGGTCGCAGATATCTTCAGTGCAGGAGTTCTGGTCGTCACAACTGCTGTTGGAAGGGGAAAAAACGCAGCCGGTGGAAACACATTGATCTATTGTGCAATCAATGTCGTCGTTACAGTTGGCATTGTCCGGTATGTATTGACATCCCGAGGCCTGATCGCAAACATTGTTGGTGCATTCGGTGCCATCCGTACAATTCTCATTCACCGGTATAAAGCTACAGCTTCCATCTTCTGGATTACAAACGTCTTCAGTGCAGTCAATGCCGTCTTCACAGATAACATCGGCACACTTGTCCTCTATTTCAATGTCTTCTTCTTCATCGCCATCAGTACCAATTTCGACGCAGATTCCCTCTATACATTGCAGAGAGTCGTCTACACAGCTTCCGCAGTTGTAGCAACTGGAGGGAGATGGCCCACATTCCAAATCTCCGCAATCGTTTTCTATCTGATTATGTCGGCAGATACCATCAAAGCATTTGTCAATGGTACAGGGGTCTTCATCGTCGCTGCAATCTGAGCCGTCATTCTTTTTGGGTTTGCTGCATTGTCCTGTTATGGGATTGCATTCGCCTGCTACATGGCAATCGTCAAGAGCGGTGCATTCCACGAACTTATCACTTACACATTCGCCATTATTGCAATAATTGTTCAGGGTGCAGGCGTTGTCGTCATTGCAATCCGAATTTTCTGCAATAGCATTGCAGCCATCACAGCAGGTGGAAACAGCATCGCAGACACAGTCGCTTTCAGCATCGCCATCTGCTGGAATATCTTTGCCTTCAATATCTACCTGCCAGGGAAAATAGTATCCAACCTTGCCTGCTGTGTTTGCCAGACCAAAGAACAGCAGCAGGGTATAGCCGTCCATCGCTGGATTTATGCCCTTGAAACGAACCATTAATTCATGTTTGTCGGCGTTTTTCAATAGATTGAAGTTTGAGCTTTCGATGAATTGATCCTTGCTGAATCCGGCAATTATCAGTTTACCGATTTCTATCTCAGCATCAAAACTGGTAATGATAACCTGAAACGGCTGATTGGCCTTGACAGTTGCAGGGCCGGTAATAGTGTTTATCTGGGGCACATCCGGTGAATCATTTTCTTCGGGCAGATTGCCAGAGACAAGCTGTCCGTTTTCAATTTCAAGTTCTTCAAGAGGCTTTTCAATGGGTTCAAGGGCATCCAGATCTTTTACTTTAAGGGTCCATTTTGCATATTGGCCGGTAAGATTTGTCTTGGTTTGTAAAGCAATGTTGATGGAAAATGTTTTGCCCTTTAACAAAATCTCGTTTTTTAAAAGACCGGCAAGATTCATTACATAGTTCTGACCATCGAAAACCAGCCTACTTGATATTATTATGTGCTTGGTGGAATTTTCAACAGACACGATAGCTTTATCAACCTCTTCAGGTTTTTCGAAGGTGCTACTTAAATTTACAATAAATGTGGAGCCAAGTCTTATTTCATTTGCCGCTTCAAGCTCTGCAATTTGTGGCACGTTATCATCCGCAGAGCCATCTGGTGCCGGTGAATCCAAAGATTCTCCACCATCAAAATCCAGCGAGTCGTTCATTCTGTCGGCCAGCTCTGCCGAAATATCTTCCGATGTACCCTTGGATGAGCATTGTAACTGAGATGTGCAAAATATCAGTGTTATCAGTATTGTAGCCAGATGGCGAATTGCTTTAAAATACATTTAGTCCTCCATTTCGGCAAAGGTTGATGCAGAAATATCAAAACAAGGCATCCCCTGCCCATGACAATGGAACAAATAACAAGCTCACATCATGTATAGACTCATTAATAAATATACATATTCAAGTAAAATTTACTTGAAATTCGCAGATATTACTATATCTTTTCTGAGAAATTTCTTGTTGGTTCCAAACCGTTCTTTTTTACACAAGAAGTATGCAATTAAACTTAAGTCCCAAATTTTAAGACTGTTTTGCATATTCAGTCAAAAATGCATAAAACAACCCGATATCAAGCAGAGTTATATTGTGTTTAATATTAGCAGTAGTATAATCACGTTTCGATAGAAGGGTCATCCGAAGGTAATACGATCATTAAAAAAACTATCCGAATCTGACTGGTTATTTTTGTGCCATATTCTAGTTGCAAAGGAGCAAGACAATGACGACTCAGCCACAGGGAAGCAAATACGGAGTACACAGAACTATCGAACCAAAGGGTGTATTGCCTCAACCAGCTAAAGTAATCAACAATGATATGGATATCCTCTATGACAACGAGATCCTCTGCGAAGTTAATACGCTGAATATAGATTCTGCCAGTTTTACCCAAATCAAGGAACAGGCCAAAGGTGATCTCGAAGAAATCAAAAAAATCATCATGGGCATTGTCAATCAGTTTGGCAAACACAAAAACCCTGTAACAGGTTCTGGTGGTATGTTTGTAGGAACGGTTGCAAAAATTGGCGATGATTTGAAAGACAGAATCGACCTCAAAGAAGGCGATAAAATTGCCTCGCTGGTTTCGCTTTCATTAACACCGCTGTTTATCGAAGAAATTCTTGAGATCAGAGAAAACACCGATCAGGTGGATATCAAGGGTAAGGCAATTTTGTTTGAGAGTGGCATTTACGCCAAACTGCCTGAAGACATTCCTGAAAAACTGGCTTTGGCCGTGTTGGATGTAGCCGGCGCACCGGCACAGACTGCCAAACTGGTAAAACCCGGCGACACCGTTTTGATCATTGGTGCAGCAGGAAAATCCGGTTTGTTATGTTCTTACGAAGCCAAACGGCGTGCCGGTGTTACAGGAAAAGTAATCGGTGTAAAACACAGCCCCAGAGGCATCGAGCTTTTGGAAGAGGCTCCCTTTGTGGACGAGATCATCGAAGGCTCGGCAGTCGATGCAGTGGATCTGCTTGAAAAGGTGGAAAAAGCAACTGACGGAAAACTGTGCGATGTAGTAATCAATTGCGTCAACGTGCCGGACTGTGAGATGGGTTCCATTCTGCCTTGTAAAGAAGGTGGCGATGTTTATTTCTTCTCTATGGCTACCAGTTTTACCAAGGCTGCTTTAGGTGCTGAAGGTGTCGGCAAAGATATCAATATGATCGTAGGTAATGGTTACACCAAAGGACATGCAGATATCTCTCTTGAACTTATGCGTGAAAGTGAATTTGTACGCAAAGAATTTGAAAAACGCTATCTCTAATCGTGGGGTTTGCAGATTATGATGATAAATCAAATAAAGCATAACGATGTGGGTCGAAAACACTGGAAAGTTTCCCAGAAGTCCTGGAATGACTGGAAATGGCAGTTGAGAAATCAACTAAGAAATGCAGACGACTTGAAAGAAGTCATTCCGTTAAGTGAAGACGAAGAACGTGGGGTCAGGTTAAGCAACGAAAAGTTTCGTATGGCCATTACTCCATACTATGCCAGCCTGATAGATCAGGATGACGCGGATTGTCCCATACGTTTGCAGGCTGTACCTAGAGAAGACGAGATACTTCCAAACGAGATGGATCTGAATGATCCGCTGGCGGAAGATGAAGACTCACCTGTTCCCGGTCTGACTCATCGCTACCCTGATCGTGTGTTGTTATTGGTGACTCAGGTTTGCTCCATGTATTGCAGACACTGCACCAGAAGAAGATTGGTCGGTGAAAAGGATCTGCACTTTACCAAAACCGAACTGGATGCCGCAATCAAGTATATCAGCGAGCATGAAGAAGTACGCGATGTGGTGGTTTCCGGTGGCGATCCCTTAACCATGAGCGACGAGAAAATAGAGGATTTGCTGTCCAGATTAAGAGCTATTCCTCATGTCGAGATAATCCGTTTGGGTACCAGAACCCCGGTGGTCTTACCCATGCGCATCACTAAAAAACTTTGTCGCATTATCAAAAAATACAATCCGGTCTATGTCAATACCCATTTTAATCATCCCAAGGAAATAACCGAAGAGGCCAAGGCTGCCTGTAATATGTTGGCCGATCATGGTATTCCGATGAATAACCAGTCGGTTTTGTTGCGCTACGTCAACGACTGTCCCCATGTAATGAAAGAGCTGGTACAGGGTCTGCTTACAATGAGAGTCAGGCCCTACTATGTCTACCAATGTGATCTTTCAATGGGAATCGGACATTTTCGCACGCCTGTTTCCCGTGGCATCGAAATCATCGAAGCCTTGAGGGGTCATACCTCCGGTATGGCAATTCCAACTTTTGTAGTAGATGCTCCAGGTGGTGGCGGTAAAATTCCGGTGATGCCGAATTACATTATTTCTCAATCACCCGGACAGGTGGTTTTAAGAAACTTTGAAGGTAACATGTGTCGCTATTCTGAAAACCCCAGCGTACTTTCCGGATGCGGAAAACATGATGCATGCAATGATCCGAAATATGCGGTCAAAGAAGGCCCGGCTTTGATGATGCAGCCGGGAGGACCAATGGTGATAGGCCCCGATGCGGAGCGCACCAAACGTACCAGACGAAACAATCGAAAGAAGACCAAGTGAGAATAGACCAGCTTCTGACTGGCTGCGACAAACCTTTGTTCATTGTTGGCCAGGAGAAAAATTCAGGCAAAACGGTAACCCTTAACAGGCTTCGCGCCGAGGCAGGGCTGGCCGGTTTGTCTGATTTTGGTTTATGTTCGATAGGCTTCGATGGCGAAGATAGGGATCATCTGACTGGTGGACCAAAACCCAATGTCGAGGCATATGAAAACGATCTGATTGTGACCTGTGCCAAAATGCTGCCTGCGATGGAGGCCAAACTGGAAATCATCTGGTCCGATTCGTATGCCGGAAGCCTTGGTAGGCTGGTGCTTGGTCGGGTAAAAAGACCGGGCAAGGTTTTGCTGGTGGGCCCGCGCAGCGTGAAGCAATTGAAAAAGCTAATCCTTTTTATGAAGCAGAATGGAGCCAAACATATTTTGATTGATGGAGCTGCCGACAGACAAACTCAGGTGGCCGCCTTTAAAGGCTCGCAAGTCTGTCTGGTTTTCAGGCCAAAGTTAAAAGAAAGCATTTCACAGATAGTGCAGCGAATTAAAGAAAAGGTTTACCTCTATAGTTTGCCGTTGCATGAAAAAAGACCAGAGATTGATCTTTCAGGCGACCAAATATTACTTGTATCTGATAAAGAATTTTCAGTTTTAAACAGCGAAGAATTGCAAGGGTTTTCGGCGGATACGACAATTGAAACAGCCTATGTTGCAGGGCCACTGAATAGTGAGATAGCACAGGCATTAACTTTACTTCAGGTAGAGACGATTGTAGTCAAAAACCCTTCGGATATTTTTGTTGACACAAAAGTCATTCAAAAATTTCAGCGAAAGGGAAGCTCTCTAGAATACCTCGACAAACCTGAATTGGCCGTTGTTGCACTTCGCGCAGAAGGAGGTAGCATGCGTTCTGTTTCGCCAGAAAAACTGCTTCAGCGTTTGCAAGCCGAGTTGCCTGGGGTGCCATGCTTCGACCCGCTTTATTCTGTACAAGAGATCGGTGGTAGACTATGAAACGTCTGAAATATTTTGCCGATCAGCCAAGCATTACATTTTCAGGTTTACAACAGACTCTTGATGAATTCTCGCCCGTATCCGAAATTGGCATTATAAGCAAAAAGCGTCTTGAAGTATTTACCGGTGCAGACCATGAGGCTCTGGCCAGACATCACCAGCGACTTTCCTATGCGGTGGAGCTATTAGGTACTAATCCTGAAAGTGTTGACAGAATTAAGCACAGTCTGAAAAGTCTTCCACGAATAGATGATTTGTGGGACATGCCTTTTGGTCAGGCAGAGCTGGCTTTGTTGAAAAATTTCCGCACAAATCATCAGCAAATCTCAAAGGAAATCAGAAAACATTTTCAGCTAGAGAGCTGGTTGGATTTTTCAGCTTCTGCTAAACTTGCTGGTGACATATTTGGAAAAAGTAATCAGAAAAGTTTTTTTCTGGCAGACGATGTTAATACCGAACTTAAAGGTGCCAGAGCACAAATAAGCGATCTTAAAAGCGATATTCAGAAGCTTGAAAAATCAGGCATCAAAGCTATTTCAGAAAAACACAATTTGGCTGAAGCCAATAAACAATGGATAGTAGATCGTGCGGATAAGTCAAAAGTGGATGCATTGTTAAACGATCAGCAGGTTCTGCTGCTTGATGAGTCCATTGCCAGCTTAAAATTTGGGGTCAAACCTGATGCGGAATTGCTCAAACTTTTAAATGAATACGAGTTTGCCCTTTCCAAAGAACGGGAAATAGAACAGCAGATCTACGCCGAGATGGAAATTCAAATTACAGCCGAAAAACAATTGTGGCTGGATGAGCAGCGTAAGCTTTCCATGTTGGATCATCTGTTAGCCATGGCTGAGATGGCGGTTAAATATAAGGCGGTTAAGCCTGTTGTTTCAAAAGAACAAGAAATAGTATTATGCCAGGGGCGACATGTGCCAATTTGCAAAATTTTAAAAGAACGCAATGAAGAATATTGCCCACTGGATTTGCAACTGGAGCATCGAGCCACAATTCTTACCGGTACCAATATGGGAGGCAAGACCGTGGTCTTGCAGAGTTTTGCCTGGTTGCAAACCCTGGTGCAACTGGGCTTTTTCGTATCGGCCAAAAGTTTTAATACAATGTTGTTTGACAGTATCGAAGTTTCAGCTTCCACCGCAGAGGGACTTGGGGGCTTGTCCGGTTTTGGCAGAGAGATAAGCAGGCTTAAAAACATCTTGTTAAAACGCCAGCAGAAGACTCTCTATCTGGTGGATGAACCCGGACGCACAACTCATGTAAAGGAAGGGCGAGCCATCGTGCAGGCCATTGTGGATGCTGTTGCTCAATCGAATTCGTATATCTTTTTATCCACTCACCTGGATGGTATTGATGGTGAGGGTGTTGGGCTTTTGAAAATGGCCGGACTTAAAAACTTTTCCGAAAATGAAAAAGAACCCAGTAGAAATTTGCAAAGTCTGATGGATTACCGGGTTGTAGAATCTGATAAAAATGAAACAATTTCGCCGGATGCCCTGAAGGTCGCTGAACTCTTGGGGTTGGATCTCGAAATTATAAATAGAGCGAAAGAGTTGTTAGGCAATTCAAACACGGATTGAACGGAGTAACAAATGGCAACGACAGATAAATTGAATCTGGATCAGGCAAAAATATCTCAGGCCAGAAGTCTGGCGAAAAATATTGCCGACAGTATTCAGGGCTACATCAACAGAAACACCACTACCACCATTGAGCGTACGACTCTGAGGCTGTTTGGTGTCAAGGGCGTTGACGAGGATCAAACTCCTTTGGTTAATGTTATCGTCGATTCTCTGGGTGACAAGTTGGGCGGTGGTATCTCAACCCCCTTTCTCTCGGCTGCTGCCAAAACGGGTAAATCTGCTATTGAACTGGCAGAGGCCATTTGTAGCGGACAGATAGATATGAATGATTATGCAGCTGCTGATGCTGAAAGCATTTATAAAGTCGGCCAGGAATTTCTGGCTCCTCAACTGGATCGCATCAAACAAATGCGCAAAATCCGTGAAGAGAAAATTTCTGCAGAGACAAAAAAAGAAAGACCTCTGTTGTACGTTATTGTGGCCACAGGAAATATTCACGAGGATGTTCTGCAAGCCAGACGTGCCGCAATTGAGGGCGCAGACATTATCGCCGTTATCCGTGCCACTGCTCAGAGTCTGCTGGATTATGTCCCCTATGGCCTTACCACTGAAGGTTTTGGCGGTACCTACGCCACACAGGAAAATTTTGAACTGATGCGGGCTGCCTTGGATGAAGTTGGTGATGAGCTTGGACGATATGTTCGTCTGGTAAACTATGCCTCCGGTTTGTGTATGCCTGAAATAGCAGCCATGGGTGCGATGGAGCGTCTGGACATGATGCTGAACGATTCCATGTATGGCATATTGTTTCGCGACATAAATATGTATCGAACATTTTGCGACCAGCATTTTTCACGCATGATAAATGCCTATGCCGGGATCACCATCAACACTGGTGAAGATAATTACCTAACCACCGCCGATGCGATTGAGGCTGCCGATACGGTTTTGGCCAGTGACCTGATTAACGAGCAGTTCGCCTTGAATTCCGGGCTTTCGCCGAAAATGATGGGGCTTGGACATGCCTATGAGATACAGCCAGAAATCGAAAACAGCTTCTTGTTGGAGCTTTCACAGGCGCTGCTCTTGCGGGAAGTCTTTCCCGAACATCCACTGAAATACATGCCTCCCACCAAACACATGACAGGAGATATTTTCAGAACCTATATGGTTAATGCCATGTTTAATATGGTGGGGCAGTGGACCGGGCAGGGGATTCAGCTTTTGGGCATGCTGACCGAGGCTTTACATACACCGTTTTTGCAGGATCGCTATCTGGCGATTAAAAACGCCGAGATAGTCATGTCCGCGGTAAAGGATATCGGTAACGAGGTTTTCTTTAAAGACAATGGAATTGTTAAAACACGTGCTAAGGACGTGCTTGATAAAACAGTTTCACTTTTAGAAGAGGTTTCTGAAACCGGCTTGATGGAGTCTATTGCCAATGGCAGGTTTGCCGAGATCAAGCGTGCCAAGGATGGTGGTAAGGGTTTGGTTGGAGTAGCTCCAAAGACCGATGATTATTATAATCCGGTACTGGATGTGTTTAAAAAAGAACTGGATGCAGTTATAGATTAAAAGGTGCAAAAAATGTCAATAGATTTAAAGCATGTAAAACCATATGGCGATACCCTCAATGATGGCGCGGTGCAGCTTTCGTTTTCACTGCCGATCAAGGCTGATGAACGTGGTAAGGAGGCTGCTAAAAGGCTGGTGGAGAAAATGGGATTCGACGATGTTTCGGTGGTTCAGACTTCCGATCTTGGTGAAGGCTTTGGCTTTTTTATTGTTTACGGTAAAAGTCAGCATGATATAGATGCTCAAAACATAGTTGTACCAAAAGTGGACGGCAAGGTTTACGGCTTTAAGGAAATCAACCAGCGTATCGAAGAAAAACTCCAGCGCAAGATCGTGATAGTTGGTGCCTGCACCGGTTCCGATGCACATACGGTTGGCATTGATGCCATCATGAATATGAAAGGATACAATTTCCATTACGGTCTGGAACGTTATCCTCAGGTCGATGCTCTTAATATGGGCAGTCAGGTGCCGAACGAGGTGCTGATTAAAAAAGCAATGGAGATCAATGCCGATGCTATTTTGGTGTCGCAGATTGTTACGGCCAAAGAATCACACATCCACAACCTGACCGAGTTTATCGAGCTGGCGGAAAGTTACGGTATTCGTGAGAACAAACTGCTAATCGTCGGTGGCCCCAGAATTGATCATAAGTTAGCCCTGGAGCTAGGTTTTGACGCAGGCTTTGGTTCCGGTACCTACGCCAATAATGTGGCTTCCTATGTTTTGGAAGAGCTGCTTAAGAGGCAGTAGCCAGATTTTTTACTTTGCGTTTTCGCTTGGTAAGTTCCATCATGATGAATGATACCGCAGCTGGGGTGACGCCGGAGATGCGCCCTGCCTGCCCGATGGTTTCCGGCCTGAAGCTGTTGAGTTTTTCCAGAACCTCGGTAGAGAGCCCGCCAACTTTGCTATAGTCAAAGTCTTCAGGGATTTTAAGGTTCTCCATCTTTCGCTGCTTGTCGGCCATAAATTTCTGTCGCTCGATATAACCCTCGTATTTCAAGGCAACTTCAATCATGGTCAGGGTTTCCGAGTCCACGTCTTTCCACTTGTCGTCAATCTCTGCAAAGGCGTGAGCAGTAATTTCGGGGCGTTTCAGAAACCTGTCTAATGGTATGGCTTCTGTAAGCTTGCTTGTTCCAGACTTGACAAGAAAATCGTTGATCTTCTTTGAAGGCAAGACAATGTGTTTTCGGGCTCGCTCTATTTGCTGTTTAAGTTTAGACTGTTCTTTTTTGACGCTTTCATGGATTTCGTCAGAAACCAGACCAATCTTATGGCCGATTGCTGTCAGTCTTGCGTGAGCGTTGTCTTCACGAAGAAGCAATCTGTATTCCGCACGGCTGGTAAACATGCGGTAAGGTTCTTCTGTACCAAGTGTAATCAGATCGTCGATCAAAACACCAATGTACGCCTGATCACGCATCAGGACTATAGGTTCTTCGCCTTTGATCGCACGTGCCAGATTTATTCCGGCCATCAGACCCTGTGCTGCTGCTTCTTCATAACCACTAGTGCCATTTAATTGTCCGGCACAGTACAAACCTTTGACAAGTTTTGTCTCCAGGCTGGATTTGAGCTGGGTGGGCGGAATGTAATCATAATCTACCGCGTAACCCGGTTGCAGAATAACCGCCTCTTCAAGTCCTGGAATGGTTTTTAACATGCCCTTTTGTATGTCCAGAGGCAGGCTGGTTGAAAGACCATTGGGATAGATACGATTGCGATCCAGTCCTTCGGGTTCCAGAAAAAGTTGGTGTTTTGTTCTGTCGGCAAAGCGTACAACTTTATCCTCAAAGCTGGGGCAGTAGCGCGGGCCCCTGCCGGAAATAACTCCGGTGAAAAGTGGAGAGCGATCCAGACCACTTCTGACCACTTCGTTGGTTTTTTCGTTTGTATAAGTAATAAAGCAGGATGTCTGTTTTAGCTTGTAGCCATCGGATCTTCTGCTGAAAGGATAAATATCTTCGTCCGGTTTTTGTTCTTCGGTTACCGAAAAATCAATTGTGTCCACATCAAGACGAGCGGTGGTGCCGGTTTTTAATCTGCCAAGTTTAAAACCTAAATTGCGAAGCGAATCCGACAGGCCCACAGACGGTGGATCATCCACTCTGCCACCGGGAGTTTTTTCCGGGCCGGTGTAGAGATAGCCATCTAAAAAAGTTCCGGTTGTTAAAATAACACCTTTACAGCGAATGC
>Ga0070729_10003857_pt1 | contig 16889 bp, 15 predicted proteins | sample tdDd472_FD_66725 | JGI IMG/M metagenome (GOLD analysis project Ga0070729, IMG submission 66725) | Marine sediment microbial communities from the Atlantic coast under amendment with organic carbon and nitrate - tdDd47.2 | ecosystem: Environmental > Aquatic > Marine > Coastal > Sediment | place... | reverse complement strand
ATCGCCGAGGCCGAAGCCATGCTTCCCCAGGTGATCCGCACCATCGACAAGACCCAGTCAAAGGGCGTCATTAAAAAGAATAATGCTTCCCGGCACATTAGCCGCCTGGCATTGGCTTTAAACGCCGCAAAACAGGCATAGTTTCTAACACCCGGACGAAGGAGGCGTTGGCATGACAGCGCCAAAAGGAATCCCGGCTGTTACCATTTCCCGCGTGCATGAACACGTTGGTGAGGTGGTGCGCCTGCAGGGATGGTTGTACCAGCGTGCCGGTAAAGGAAAGCTTTATTTTCTTAAGCTGCGTGATGGCACCGGCTTCATCCAGTGCGTCGTCTTTAAGGGCGATGTGGATGAAGAGGTGTTTGCGCAGGCCGGTAAAACGAAACAGGAATGCTCACTGGAAGTGTGGGGCGAGGTCCGGCAGGATGACCGGGCGCCGTTTATGCCCTACGAAATTTCGGTGCAGGGTTTGCGTCTGATTCAGGTGGCGGAAGCGGATTATCCGATTTCACCCAAGGAACACGGCGTGGGCTTTTTGATGGATCATCGGCATCTGTGGCTGCGGTCCCGCAAACAACATGCGGTGCTGCGTATTCGCCACGAGGTGATTTCCGCGATTCGTGATTTCTTCAACGAGCGGGATTTCACAAACCTGGATGCCCCCATCTTTACGCCAGCTGCCTGCGAAGGCACCAGTACCCTGTTTGAAACCGAATATTTCGGTTCCAAGGCCTATCTGTCCCAGTCGGGGCAGTTGTACATGGAAGCCGGGGCTGCGGCCTTTGGCAAGGTGTACTGCTTTGGTCCCACCTTCCGGGCGGAAAAATCCAAAACCCGCCGTCACCTGACGGAGTTCTGGATGGTGGAGCCCGAGGTTGCCTATCTGGACCTTGAAGGCGACATGGAGCTGGCGGAAGACTTTATCGTGTATATCGTGCAGCGGGTATTGAAAAACCGCCGCACGGAACTGGAAACCCTGGAACGGGATATTACGGCCCTGGAAAAAATCCAGAAGCCCTTCCCCCGGGTGTCCTACGATGAAGCCCATGCGATTCTGGAAAAACTGGGCACTGGCCATGTGGATGGCGAAGATTTCGGCGCAGAGGACGAAACCCGGCTGGTCGAGCAGTATGACCGCCCGGTGATCGTGCATCGCTGGCCGTCGGACATCAAAGCCTTTTACATGAAGCGTGACCCGGAAGATCATTCAAAAGTGCTGGCCATGGATATTATCGCCCCGGAAGGATACGGCGAGATTATCGGTGGTTCCCAGCGTGAAGATGATTTCGATCTGCTGCTTGAGCGGATTGAAAACCACGATCTTCCCCGGGAAGCCTTTGAATGGTACCTGGATCTGCGCCAGTACGGTTCTTTCCCCCATTCCGGTTTTGGTCTGGGTCTGGAACGCACCGTAACCTGGTTGTGCGGCATTCACCACCTGCGCGAAACCATTCCTTTCCCCCGGATGATTGACAGACTTACACCGTGAAGTCCCTGAGTACAATCATTTCCACGGGGTACAGCGCCGATGAAGTGAAGTTTCTGTCCCGCCTGGGACAGCGGCCCTTCCGCAAGCCGGAGTATACCGAGTCATATTCCGGTTTGCAGGCCAAGCCCGCAGTGGAAGAGGGTATCCGTATGCTGGAAAGCGCGGACACCGCCGCCATGAGTCAGAAGCTGGCGCTTTTGGACCGGGCGGCGACCTATTTCCGCCATGCCCTGCACCTGAAGCCCGATTACGAGCTGGCGCACCGGCAACTGGGAAAAACCATGTTCAACAAGGAACTTTCCCTTGCCCGGCAGGAAGGCTGCCAGGGATTTGGCGAGCCCTTTATGCTGCGTGCCAATACCGGACGCGCCAAGGGCGTAGGTGTTGTGCTGGTGCACGATTACGGTGCCAAACCGGGGCAGATGCGGCAACTTGGCGAGCATCTCCAGCGGCGCGGCTATTGGGTCTACGGCATGCGACTGCCCGGCCATGGCCGCAGTCACCACAGTCTGGATTACAGTCGTCCCTGCGAATGGTTCAACACCGTTGAAGACGCCTTTTGGCTGATGAACGAGATGACCTCCCGCACCGTTGTGGTGGGGCAGGGCATTGGCGCGATTCTTGCCCTGCTGTTGGGTGCGCATCTGCGGGAAGTCAGCGGTATTATCAGCCTGGCGGCTCCGGTGAAGCTCAAAGCCTACTGGATGCGCCTTGCACCCATGCTGTATCCCATGGTCAAGTACCGGATGCAAAAGCTGTACAACGAAAACAACAAAGCCTATCACCGCTATATCCCCATCAAGTCCATTGGTGGCATGCGGGGGCTGATTTTCGAGTTTCCGCCGCATTTGCGTCGGGTCACCTGTCCGGTGCTGTTGATGCAAAGCCGCAAGGACGATTTTTCCTATGCCAACAAATCGCCGCAGATTATTGCCGGTAAAGTGAACAGCCGGGTATGCCGGATTCGCTACGCCGGGGATAAGTATGTTCTTACCGAGAAAAACTCGGACCAGGAACAGATCAACGAAATCTGCGCTGATTTTGTATCGGAAATCACCAACGGCGGTAAACGCTGATACCATTTACCCTTATCTAATGATATATGGAGTGGCTTTGGCCGCTCCATTTTTTTATGGAAGATCAATATATCCTTAATCGGGCCATGATTTTAAATTCTGTCCCTTGGGTGTCACTTTTTTGTTGCACATTTAATTTAATTCATATACCATGCCTTTCCAATGGATCAGCAGTATCCCCCCACTGCACAATGAAACCCGGTATTCATGATGACGCAGTGGTGACGATACATCGTTGACTTTATAGTTAATATTATTACGCTGAAGAAAACAGTTGAACATTCAACACAGAACTATGAGTCACTGAAAATTCTGTTGTTTAACACGAGCGAAAACGAGGAGAAACCGGAATGAAATTGCGTACCTGGACCCTGCATCTGGCCATGGTCATGCTGGCATCCATGCTGGTGATGGCCTGCAACGACGACAACGACAGCAATCCCACCATTGATGGTGATACGGATGTGGTGGTTGACGGCGACACCAACAACGATAACGTGGACACCACCGAAGACGGCGATGTTGTCACCGAAGAAGATGTTGTCACCGAAGAAGACGTTGTAACCGAAGAAGACGTCGTAACCGAAGAAGATGTTGTAACCGAGGAAGATGTTGTCACCGAAGAAGACACCATCACCGGTAACTGTGACGAAAACGGCTTCACCGCCGTGGTGTCTGGAGCCCAGTATGTGGCCGAGGATGAAAATGACAATCCCATCTGGTTTTACACCGGATACTCTGCCGAAACCGTGCCCGTCAATACCCTGGAAGTTTCCAACTGGGTTTCCTATGGCGGTGTCACTACACCGGGCACCTATGACATTACCGACACCGAAGCCAGCTATGCCACCTGCGGTTTCTGTATTCAGGTTAAAACCGGATGCAATCTCAATGACGCCGGTGAACTGGCATGCGAAAAAGTGTACATGCCCAAAGCTCAGGGTACCTACACCATTATCGATCTGGCCACCGAACCGGGCCAGCCCCTGAAGATCAGCTTTGACAATGTCGAACTGCAGGAAGTCACCATCACTGAGGATTTGACCACTACCCCGGTTTCCGGCGGCAAAACCTGGTGCTTTGACAACCATGTTATTGACGAGCCCCTGACCGAACCCGGCTTTGTTGACATGGAACCCCCCGAAGACCTGACCTGCGACTATCCCGAAGGCCCCTACTACTTCCTCGGCCCCGAACCCGGCCAGAGCGATCCCGAACCCGGCACCGTTCCCCCCATGAGCTGGCCCGGCGCGTACTTCAACGATGAAGAAGTCGGCTTTAACCTTGGTCAGTATCGTTGCGACAACCCGGACGTCAAAACCCTGTTCATCATGGTTTCCGCCGGCTGGTGTTCTGCCTGCGCGGACTTTTATCCCAACGATGTGTGCAACGATGGCGGTATCCTTGATCAGGTCCGCGCCGAGAACGCCGATGTTCTGTGGGTTGTGATCGACAACAACACCCCGGGCCAGGCAGCCACCAACTATTTTGCCAACAACAAAATCAATGCCTATGGTTGCGATGGCGGTTATCGTATCGCCGATGTGGACAACACCGCCGGTAGCCGCGTGATTGCCCGCAGCAACATGTACAACGGCATTCCCTGGTCCTGCGCCATTCGCATGAGCGACATGAAGCTGACCCATGCCCAGGGCGACCAGTACCTGCTGGACTATGTGGGTATTGCCCAGGGTAATAACACCCCTGCTGAATAAGCAATACGAGTTGTAATCATACAGGGAACGGCCCGGCCGTTCCCTGTTTTACTGTGGACTGTAAGGAGCCCCTATGAACACCAGAATCTCCCTGCTTTTGGTTATGGCGCTGCTGTTTGGTTTGATGACAGCCTGTTCCGATGACAGTGATCCCGCCCCTGCGGACGGCGACACCGATACTGTGGACACACAGGAAGACGGTGATAGTGCCGATGACATCGAAGATGAACAGGATATTGAGCCTGATGGCGACACTGACAGCGATCCGGTGACCGAAGAGGAAGAGCTTGTGGATCAGGAGCCGGTGGATTACACCTGTCCCGGTGGCGTCAAGGTGCTGAGCATAGAAGGCTCTGCCATTGATGAAGCCGGTGCGCCGATATCCGGTGCCATCACCATTGCCTGTCTGGATTTCCCCGATGGCGGCGCGGCCTGTCTCAATCCGGTGTGGTCCGGCAGTGACGGCGTATTTTCCATCCCGGTGCCCGAGGCAAAACAGTGCGTGTCCCATGTGGCCATTCGTGCTTTGACCGGTCAGGAAGACAAGCTCATCCTGGCTTGTCCTGTTGATATCGGCACAGGCGGCAATGTGGTCATGGCAGATCCCATGCGGATTCATGTCATGCCGGAACCCACCCGGCAGACCCTGGGTGACGAAACCCAGCCCCATACGGTGTCCATTGCCGATGGAACCACCCTGACCATTATTCCGGAAGCCATTAACAGCTTTGAGTATGGCTATGAGCAGACTCGTCTGCTTACCTGGGATGCGGACAGCTTTGGCTGGCCCTGCTTTGTGGACAGCGAAAACCCGCCGGTTGCCCTTGTGGCCCTGCTGCCGGAAGTCAACATTGACCAGGCCGACGGCGCTCATATGACCTTCCCCAATACCGCTAACCTTGCACCCGATGCAGAAGTGACCGTCTTTGCCCTTGGCGGCGTGGGCAGTCACCTGCCCGACGGCACCGTGGTTAAGGAAGGTTCATGGGTTCGGGTCAGCACCGGCACCGTATCCGCCGATGGCGCAACCGTCAGCACCAATGACGGTGAAGGTCTGCCGTTTTTGACCTGGGTTGGGTACTACCTGCAGCCATAATGTGAATATGCCCCTACGCAAACGCCCGATGCACCGGAATAGTTCCGGTTTGTCGGGCGTTTTTTTCACTCCAATACACTAATTCATGCGTCAAATGCGTGACAAAATGATTTTATGTAGTATAATATTATCTTCATTGCGCTCAAATGCGTCATTTAATGATGTTGTATGCAGCAAAACGGAGTTTTGTAATGGAAATTCGTGATCTTGCCCAGGCCATTCGCCGCGAACGCCGCCGCCGCCGTCTTTCTCAGGCCCAACTGGCCGAGCGGGCCAATGTGGGCGTTGCCACTATTCAGCGTCTGGAGCAGGGGCAGCAGGTGCGGCAGTCCACGGTGCAGGATGTTCTTTCCGCGCTGTCACTGGAATCCCTGGACGGTTCCACCGCCGCAGGCGAGAATTTTTTCGATAGTCTGATGGCCGCCTTTATCAAGGCCACGGAACGGGATAAGCAGCTTGTGGCCATGATTCTTGGACTGGGACAACCTCTTGTATCCGATGCCAATGAAGGGCCGGAGCATGAAGTGGTCATGGATATCAAAGCCATTGCAGAGTTTCGTCCGGAGTTTCTGGAGAGCCTTCGGCAGTTTGTGGGGTCATGGAAAGCAAGTCTGCCGGTGCCGGACCCCCCGGAGTCCGAAGACTGACGCTTTCAGTTACTGAATCATATCAATAGTCGCATTCGGGGGAATGGTAAGGCGTACACTATTTACCTTCTGGACAAAAGTCTTTGGGTACAATAGAATAGCCTGCGAGCACCGTGTAAACGAGGACATATTTTCAGTGGAGGAGTCATGAAACTGGTACAGTGGGAAAAACTGCAGAACACAGGACTAATCACCATGGTCGGCGGGGAGAACCGTCACAACCCGGAATTCCTTGAGGCAATGCTTGGCGCTCTTGACGAAATTGAGGCAGATAAATCAATCAAGGCCGTGGTCATTGAATCCAGCGATCCCAAGTTCTGGTCTTTGGGCATTGATCTCAACTGGATGATGGGCATTATGGGAAACCCGGAGCAGCACGGCGATATCCGTAAATTTCTCTATCGCCTCAACGATTTGTTCAAGCGGCTTTTGACCTATCCCATGCCGGTGATTGCCGCCATGGGCGGCCATGCCTTTGGTGACGGCAGCATTATGGCCTGTGCCTGCGATTTCAGGCTTATGCGCACAGACCGTGGATTTTTCTGTTTCCCTGAAGTGGATATCAATATTCCCTTCCTGCCGGGCATGATGGCCATTGTCCGCAACGCGGTGCCGACTCCGGCATTGCAAAAGATGGTGCTTTCCGGCGCCCGGATCGGGGGCGAAGAATTAATGTCCATGGGCGTGGTAGTGGAAACTGCGGATTCCCCGGAGCAACTGCACGAAAAGGCGTTGGCTTTGGCCGCTACCTTTGACAAAAATCGTGGTGTGTTTGGCGAATTGAAAACGCGCATGCACAAGCATATTCTTGCGGCCATCCAAGACGAAGATCCCGCCTATATCGAACCACTACAATTGCTTGCATAACAAACAAAAAAAAAGCGGAGCCAGAAGGCTCCGCTTTTTGCTGTCAAGATATTGATGGATTACCGGGCTTCACTCACCTCTGTAATCATCTTCCAGGGAATCGCTGGTCTGGAACATTGTCAGGCCTTCAAGGCAGGACTCTGCAGTGTCGCAGGTGGAGTTGTTGATACAGGCGGTGGTTTGTTCGTATACGCTGGTCTTAAGGCAGTATACTACAGGCATGGCGGTCATCATTTCCAGGCAGGAAGCCACATCCGGCATGTCCTCGGGTTCGCATTCCACCATTTTGGCGCACATGGTGTTAAGGAAGGTTGTGGCGGATTCGCTGGGGGAACAGGATGCCATGGCCGGGGCAAAGCAGACATCTTCGGTGTCAACGTCATCGCACATGGTTCTTTCGGCACAGTTGGCTATTTCTTCAAATACACCGCTTTGGAGTACTGATTTCATATCGTTGCATTGCTCCAGGCACTCATTGATTTGCTCATCGACATTGCTATCGGCATCCGGGCATTCTTTGATTTTTGAGCACAGGGAAGAACAGCTGGGGGCGCCGTCATCATCGCAGCCAATCAGCATGGCAGTGCCAAGCACCATGGTCAGTCCCAATAAGGCAATAAGGATATTCTTTTTCATATTTCTCTCCTTGGTCTGTAATTCTAACTTGTATTTGTCCTGAAGCGGATACATAGCATGTCACAATATGTATTGCAAATATTTTACTATCTAAAGCCAAATTTGGCGCAGCAGAAATAGTGTGGTATAGGGAAAACATCAACAACGACACCTTTCCTGGTGCAGTATCAGATAGAGAAAGGCACAACAATGCAGGTAGCGATTCTGACCTTCAGTCCCTCCGGAAATACCGAAAAAGTCGCTGGTATGCTGGAACATCACCTGGTGCGCAAGGGCGTAAACGTGCAGGCCATGGAACTGGCCCGGCGTGATTTGTTTAACGATAAGGATCGTCTGGCGGATTTTCTTGACCGCGCTTTGTTGCCCCATGATGTTCTTATTATCGGTGGGCCCACCTATGCGGGGCATTTGCATCATACCGTAAAGCATATTATCAAGGCGCTTCCAAAAACCGATGAGCGTATGGGGAAAGCCGCTGTCCCCTTTGTGACCTGGGGAGGGATCAGCTCCGGCGTGGCTTTGGAAGAAGCGGGGCGTCTGTTGCGGCTGGGAGGACGTAAAATCCTGACCGCCGCAAAAATCGTTGGCTGCCATGCCTTAAGCCGCACCTTTGAACAACCCATCCACCCGGTGGAACCCGGTGACGGGGCTGCTGAGATTATCCAGGAGCTTGCGGTGCGTATTGCCGCCTTTCAGTTCGCTGAAAAAAAGAAGGTCCATGATATCTCCAAACAGCTCAGTTATCAGTCCTTCAGGGTGGATCTGCGGTCCAAGGTTCTGATGCCGGAAGGCCTGTTCCATAATCTCATTTGTCCGGAAATCCGGGTTAACAAAAGCGAATGTATCGGCTGCGGAACCTGTGTGCAGGTCTGTCCGGTGCAGCGCCTTGAGGTGCGGGAAAACAAGCGGGCGGTGCGTAGCGATGCTGCTGCCTGTATCCATTGCGGGGAATGTCATATGACCTGCCCCCGCAAGGCGATCAGCTTTAACGTTAAACGTTTTGAAAAGCTTCTCACCAACGGTGCCCGGGGCAAAGGCTTGATGGCCTGTACCGAAACCCCAAAAAACAAAGTGTTTACCGCATAAAGGATCGGGGGCATAGTCCCCAGTGAAACCATGGGGTGCCCGGAATAGAGTTGATCCCTGTGGCGATACCGTGTATATTTTTCAGGATGAGGAGTATGATGCGGTTGTATGCCAAAAGCGCTGCCCTGGCGGGATGTTTGCTGATCATGTTGTGGTCTGCGGTGGCCATGGCAGATCCTTCAGCCCTTATCATGCCCCGCAGCACCATATATATTTATCAGGAACGGGATATTTTTGGCGATATACTGGACCGCACCCGCGGCACCCAGGAGCTCAGTCTTGCTGGCTGGGGTACGGAAGGACCGCTGGAATACCGGGTGTTTGTATTTACCCGGCTGTACGGCGAGTTTGGTCGCGATGATACCGAAACCCAGCTCATGGGCGAACAGGGGCGGGTATTTGCAGATCTGATGATCGCTCAGGTAGAGTTCCCCCGTATTTTTAACGCCATTGATATCAACATTGGTCGCCAGATGCTTTTGGATGAGGCCGGGCTTGCTTTACAGGACGGCCTGAAACTTACCATGCGCCGTGACTGGTACTGGGGAGCAAGCGTTTTTGTGGGCAGTCCGGTGCGCAATATTGACAACCGCAGCCTGCGGCGTCTGGAACCGGCGGCTCCCAACAACAATCCCTTTGCCCTGGAGGCTCCACTGCCGGAAGACACTCTGCCCTGGGGTGTGACCCTGGGCGCAAGCGTGTTTCTGGATAATTTCCGCTACAGCTATGCAAAGGTAAGCTGGCGACGCACCTGGTCTGACGGCGATATCGAAGAGGACCGTCTTGCCTGGGGTGTGCGGCAGGATCTGTTCGACCGTCTGTTGTCGATTGCAACCGATGGCGAGTTTAATTTTTACACCATGGAATTGCAGCGCTTTGAGGGCTCTTTGGCCCTGCGGGCCTGGGGTATGGAGTTGGGTGCGGCATACGGGTATTTGATGCCGCTGTTTCCGGCCCAGTCCATTTTTACGATTTTCCCCTTTAATCCCCACAAATACCTTCAGTGCCACGTCAGCAGCCGCATTGGCAGGCAGTGGTGGTTGTCCGCAGACTGGACCCGGCGGTTTTATGATGAGGGATCGTATTTTCCGGTTCGCTTTGGTGAAGACGGTAACTTTGCCGATGAAATCAGCGCCCGGGTACGGTATATGTCGGCGTATCTGCCTCTGAGTGTTACGCTGTACGGCATCGGAGCCTATGGCTATGGCGGAGATTACGCCCTGGGTGGCGTCCGGGCAAGCTATACCTGGCTTGACGGTGAACTGCGGACCACCCTTGGCGGCGTGGTGCAGTATTACAACGAAGTGACCTGGTACGACGAGCTTCTGCCCGGCGGTGCCGGAGGTGTTGGTGGCGGCGGTGTGGCGGATATCACCTGGTATATTGTGCCGGAAGTGGGCCTGCGGGCCATGGCGGAATATAACGGCAATCCGGTGATGGAACGCGATTTTCGGATGCTGATTCAGATTGATGTGGAGGCCGCGCCATGATGCAACTCCGACGCCTGCTGATTGTGTTGGGGAGTGTGGCGGTGCTGCTGGTGGCCACCATGGCCCTGGTGGGAGCGGACCCGGCCCAACGCCCGGGGTTTTACCCCAAAGCCACTGTTCCGTTGAAGTTTAGCCATAAGGCTCATGCCCAGCGCAACATTGCCTGCGAACGCTGTCATGCCGAGGCCAAAGAAAGTCTGTATACCGCAGATCGTCTCCTGCCCCCGGAAAAAGTGTGCGCCTCCTGCCACGAGACGGTTACCCGCAAAGCCGCAGGGCAAACCCTGGAGCCTAAATGCGTGTATTGCCATACCGGTGTTGATTTTGCCAAAGATGCCTCGCCCCTGCGGGTAACGTATCCGGCGGCAAATCTTATCATGAATCATAAAAAGCACGCCGATGCCGGTATCAAATGCATTGCCTGTCACACAGGGCAGACGGACATTGCCACAGTGGGAACCGGGTCTCTGCCTTCAGAGGAACTGTGCCTGAGCTGTCATAATACAGACCGCAACACCCGGGGCTGTATGCTGTGCCATCCGGCGGACAGCGGTGGAACCCTTCGCAAGGCACCGCAACCCCGGCGGGGACTTCTGGATCATCAGGACCGCTGGCTGGTGCGTCATGCCACGGTGGCCCGTTACGAAAAACCGGCCTGCGATGCCTGCCACAAACCAAACGAATGCTTTGACTGCCACGGCGGACTGGTAAAGCCCCAGCAGGTACATCCGGGAGATTTTAAGTTAACCCATGCCGCAGAGGCCAAAAAAGATCCCCAGCGCTGCACTGCCTGCCACCAGCAAAGCCGTGACTGTCGTTTGTGCCATGAGCGACTGGGCATGGGCGAAAAGAGCGGAGCCGTGGCCCGGTCGGCGCAAATTCATCCCCCGGGCTGGGGGAGCTGTTCGCTGAACGCAAGCCACCATGCCTATCAGGCCAAGCGCAGCATTGGCAATTGTGCCTCATGCCACCGTGAATCGCAATGTATCCGCTGCCATCGCCCCGGTGGTGAATGCGGCGGTCTGTTAAGCCCTCACCGGCATATGAGCCGGGGGCAATTGAATGATATGAAACAACGAAACCCCGATATGTGCAGGAAATGTCACGGAAACAGCACGCCCTGACGGCGTTGATATCGATCCTGGCGGGGATGGCGTTGTATATCGGTTGCAGCGAACCGGGCAGCCAGTCACTGTATCCGCTGAACCTTGTGTCTGCGGTGGAAGTGGCGGACTGGTGCCCTGTTGCCGATGAAGAGAACATCAGCATAGAGAGCAATTTATGGGTGCGTTTTTCCGGGCCGGTGGATGTGAACACCATTACCCGCTACAGTATTTTGCTGGGCAGCGGACGGGAGCACATCCGTGGCCAGGTAACCTACGACCCCCATACTCATACCGTGTTTTACTATCCATACCAACGGCTTACCCCCAACACCCGCTACGAGCTTTTTGTCACCGAGGATGTCAAGGATATCTATGGACGTCAGGTGCTGGAAAAATTCACCGCCATTACCTTTTTTACCGGTGATCCCGGTGATGTTGTCTGCCCCGCCGACCCCTTTGCCGAGGTTCCCGGCAGGGAGTACGAAAACGAACTCGAAGGCGAATGGGAGACCGAGGGTGACGGTGATGTCGAAGCCGATGCCGGGGATGGGGAAGATGTGGAACAGGCGGAGGATGCCGAAACCGCCGGTGAAGACAGCGAAGACGAGGGGACATCCGAAGCCGATGGCGATGGTGAATCCTGACATCAGGGAGACTTAAATGCCCATATATGAATATACCTGCAAAAAGTGTGGCAAGGTTCTGGAGATTTTGCAAAGCAGCACGGAACCGCAAAAACTGTGTGGCGACGAATGTCTGGCCGAAGGCAAGCCCGGCGACGGCGAACTTGAGCGTAAAATCAGTCTGCCCGCCAAACATACCGGATACGGAAAATTTGTCAGCGGTAAAACCGACTACGACAAGGCCGCAAAAAAGGGATTTGCCACCTACCGAAAAGCCGGGGACGGCATGTACGAAAAGATCGCCGGTAAAGGCCCCGAAACCGCCACCCGGGAAGAACTGCAGAAAAAGAAAAAAGGGTAATCCCCCAACAGGCATGACCGGGGCTGATGCACAGGGATACACGCACCTGTGTCAGACCGGGATGAGCTGTTTCCGAATATGATTCCGGGTGCCTGGGGGCTTGCATAGCCGCAGGTAGAATGGTATGGATCAGTCATTACAAGGAGGAACAACATGAAGACTCTGTACTTGTCCGGCGAAGGCCTTGCGGTTGAACAACTGGTGACCTTTGCCCGGCAGCTCGATGGTGAGCAGCATATAGAACTTTCAAAGGATGCGGTAAACCGGGTGAAACGGGCGGCGGAGTGGATTCGTCGTCAGGTGGACGATGGCCGCGCCATCTATGGTGTCACCACCGGTTTCGGCTCCAATCAGGATAAAATTATTGATCCCGCCGATGCGGAACAGCTTCAGCAGAATCTCATTGTCAGCCATGCGGTTGGCTATGGCAACGATCTGCCGGAAGATGTGGTGCGCGGAGCCATGGCTCTGCGTATCAACACCCTGCTCAAAGGGCATTCCGGTGTAACCGAGGATACCCTGCGCTTTTTTGTGGACATGCTCAACAGCGGTGTGTATCCCGCCATTCCCGCCAAGGGTTCTCTGGGGGCCAGCGGTGATCTTGCGCCCCTGAGCCATATGGTGCTGCCGCTTTTGGGCAAGGGCAGCGTATATGTCAAAGGTAAAAAGGTGTCTGCGGAAAAGTGGATGAAGGACACCGGGCGCAAACCCCATAAGCTCACTTACAAGGAAGGGCTTGCCCTGAACAACGGCACCCCGGTGATGACTGCCGTGGGCGCTTTTGCGTTGTATGACGCCAAAAAGCTGCTGAAATATGCCACCATGTCGGCGGCCCTGACCACCGAGGCATTGCTTGCCCGGTCGTCGTTTTTAGACCCAAAGGTGCATATGCTGCGCCACAGCGCAAAGGCCGACGGTCAGGCTTCCGTGGCCACGGTGCTGCGTAATCTGCTGGATGACAGCGATCTGATCGATTATCCCTTCCCCAAGGGTGAGGCAAACGATGCCGCACCGTATCCTACCGGACGGCGGGAAGTGGTGCAGAACGCATATTCTGTGCGATGCGTGCCTCAGGTGCATGGCGCGGTTTGTCATACCCTACGGCATGTCAGCGAAGTGGTGGACATGGAACTCAATGCCGTGACAGACAATCCGCTGATTTTTCCGGATCACGAGGAAGTCATCAGCGCCGGTAATTTCCACGGCGAAATTCTGGCTCTGCCACTTGAATACCTTAAAGTGTCTGTGGCGGAACTTGGCTCCATTGCCGAGCGCCGTACATATAAACTAACGGATCAGCATCTTAACGAAGGACTGCCCGCGTATCTGTCTCAGGGCACTCCGGGCCTGAACTCCGGTGTCATGATTGTCCAGTATGTGGCGGCGTCACTGGTGAGCGAAAACAAGGTGCTGGCCCATCCTTCGGCGGTTGACACTATTCCCACATCGGAGAATTTCGAGGACCATGTAAGCATGGGCAGCATTACGGCGCATCACACCCTGCAGGTGGCGGATAACGTAAAGCGTATCATTGCCAGCGAACTCTTTGCCGCTTTTCAGGCCATCAGTCTGCGGCTGGAGCAGCTGGGATGCGCCCAGGACGATTATTCCAAGCTAGGGAAGGGAAGCGCTGCGATCATGAAAGCCCTGCGCAAGGCAGGACTGAAGCCCTATGTCGCCGATGACTGGTTCTATGAAGATTTGAATCTGATAACCGACCTGCTTGGTACCGAAGTTCTTATTGACGCCACGGCAAACATTGCCCATTGGGAGGAATTCTGATGAAAGTATTGCTGGGTCGTGAGGAAATGCGGCGGGTGGATGATTATGCCATCAATACCCTGAAGATTCCGTCGCTGGCGCTCATGGAAAGCGCCGGAGCTGCGGTGGCAGAGGAGATCATCGATAACGTGGATGACATTGCTCTGGTGGTGGTGGTGTGCGGACCCGGCAACAACGGCGGCGATGGCATGGTGCTGGCCCGGCGGCTTGGTGTGATGGGGTATTCGGTTTCAGTGCTGCTGTCTGCGGCTCCGGATGCGTATAAAGGCGACGCAGCCATACAACTGCGGGCTATGCAGAATCTTGGCATTAGCTGGGATGTGCTGCAGGGCGACGAAGGGCTTGATGCGCTGGATGCTCTCAACAGCAGCGCCATTGCAGATCAAATGGTTTTGGTTGATGCACTGTTTGGCACGGGTTTGCAGCGGCCAATCGAGGGTTATCTTGCCCAGGCCATCAGCCTTATGAACGTGTTTCCCGGCTCCCGGGTTGCCCTTGATATTCCATCGGGCATGAACGCCGATACCGGCGCCATAGAGGGGGCCTGCTTTAAGGCGGATATGACCATTACCTTTGCTCCCACAAAAACCGGCATGTTGATGTCTCCGGCCATTGCGGAAGCTGTTGGCGATATTATCGAGCGGGACATCGGGCTTACCGCCACACCTGTCGACGATGAACAATGCCAGATAGCCCGCTATGTTGGCGGTGATGTCGACCCCTGGTTTTCCGCAGAGGGAGAAGAAGCCGACGTTCTTTCCGGTCGGGTTGCTTTGTTGCTGGAAGAAAAAGATTTTGTGGAGCAGTTTGAACACAGCCGCGAAACCCTGGATGCCCATAAAGGCGATTTTGGTCATGCTCTGCTGGTTGCAGGCGCACCGGGATATGCCGGGGCCGCCGCTTTGTGCGCTACCGCCTGCGTGCAGTCCGGTGCCGGTCTTGTGACCGCCATGACCGGTGCAGATGCGGTGCCGGTGGTGCTGGGACATTGTCCTTCCGCCATGGCCCGGGACATGCAGGCTGTGGGTTCCGATGCCTTTAAAACCATCTTTGATGAGCTGCAGGAACGTGCCTCTGCCATTGGTGTTGGGCCGGGACTGGTGCATGAGGCAACGCCCAAAGCTCTGGAGTTCATGCTTTCCAATATCTCCGGGAAGATGCCGGTGGTGCTGGACGCTGAAGCCCTTAACGCCATTGCCGAAGAACCTGAAGAATTGCTCGCACTGCTGCGTGGGCGTGAACCCCGCCAGACAGTGTTGACACCGCATCCCGGCGAAGCCGCCCGTCTGCTTTCCGCCCTTGAGGGCAGGGACGTCAGCACTGCCGAGGTGCAGGCGGATCGCATGGCCGCGGTACGGCGTCTTGCCAAAGACTGCAACGCTATTGTGGTGCTCAAGGGTGTGTCGACCCTTATCAGCGATGGTGTTACGGTTATGTTGAATCCTTCGGGCAATCCCGGTCTTGCCGCCGGTGGCACCGGTGATGTGCTGACGGGGCTGATCGCCGGATTGCTGGCGCAGGAATATCCTGCCATGTTTGCCGCTGCCGCCGGTGTGTTTTTGCACGGCGTGGCTGCGGATATCATTGACGAGGAAGCCCCGGCCCCATCGGTGGCTCCCATGATGCTGGCCCGCATGGCGGGCACGGTGATGGGATTCTGGCTGCAGGGACTGCCGGTTGACCTTGCGGATAGCTGAGGAGAGTAGGCACTGTGGAAATTCTGCTGCGTAGCGAAGAAGAGACCGAGGCATTCGCCCGGAAACTGGGATCATTGCTGCAACCGGGTATGGTGCTGGGAATGACCGGTACTCTGGGGGCAGGCAAAACCACCTTTGTACGAGGTCTTGCACGGGGCGTAGAGGTGCTGTCCCATGTAACGGTTAACAGCCCCACCTTCAATATTGTGAACATCTATCCGGGGCGGGAAACCCTGGCCCACATTGACCTGTACCGGGTGGAGAGTTTTGAAGAACTGGAAGGCTTTGGCTTTGAGGAATACCTTGAGCCGCCCTACATTGCCGCTATAGAGTGGTTTGACAAGCAGGAACAACTGGAGTTTGACGATCCGCGGCATCTGCTGCGGATGACCTTCGAATTGCTGCCCGACGAGCATCGACTGCTGCGGCTGGAAAGCGATGATCCCGGCATACGGAGCATGCTGGATGAGCTGGAAGCCTGAGGCCCTGCAACGGCACTGGATGGGAATGGTGGTTGTAGTGGTATCCCTTGTGCTTTTGGCCCTCAGGATTGTATGCGGATGATCAGTCGATAAGATCCATCAACTGACGTAAATCGGTAAGACTGTACCAGGGGGCCTCGGGATTGCCTTCAACTTTAGGGCCGTTTTGCCGGGGAACCGTGGCGGAAAGCGGGGCATCGTTGCGATGAATCAGCGCCGGATGAATCCCTGCCGCAAGGGCTCCGTACACATCGTCGCTCAGGCTGTCGCCTACATGAATCACCTGCCGGGGCTCAACGCCCATGCGGTCCAGGGCAACGCTGAAGAGTTCCAGCGCAGGTTTTTCAACGCCTTCCTCTGAAGAAATAATGATCTCCTCAAAAAAGTGGGTCAGCTTCTGGCCATTGAGAATACCGGTAAGGCGGTCATCCCAGTTGCTCACAACCGCAAGACGGATGTTCCGCTGCTGCAACGCTTGCAGGGTGGGAAGGGCGTCATCATAGGTCACCCAGGCGGTATGGGAGGCAAAGGCGAGGTAGAGCTCTTCAAAGAAGGCGTCGAAGTCGGAGAATTGCTCACGCCAGGGGGCAAAGACTTCTGCCACAAAAAGATTCCAGAACCGCTTTGTGCCATGACGGGTTGTCTTGAACAGCATCGCCTGACGCTGCTTTTGAAAGACGGTCCACAGGGTCACAAAGCGGTCCTGGATAGAATCGGGATCAGCACCCGCACCGTA
>Ga0070729_10003854_pt1 | contig 16898 bp, 15 predicted proteins | sample tdDd472_FD_66725 | JGI IMG/M metagenome (GOLD analysis project Ga0070729, IMG submission 66725) | Marine sediment microbial communities from the Atlantic coast under amendment with organic carbon and nitrate - tdDd47.2 | ecosystem: Environmental > Aquatic > Marine > Coastal > Sediment | place... | reverse complement strand
CCCACTTCGTCACGGGGATTGGGTTGTTCGTGAGCCAGGGCATTGGGCAGTTCATCGGGGATGTGTTGAATCAGTGTGCCGCCCAGCGCCACATGCAACAATTGTTGCCCCCCGCAGATACCCAAAATCGCTGTGTCGCGTTTCATCGCCCCTTGCAACATGGCCATTTCAAAGGTTGTGCGGCCGCCTTTGGTGGTGACGGTGTCGTGTGTCGTGGTGGCGCCGTACATGGCCGGGTCCACGTCGAAATTGCCGCCGGGAATCAACAGCCCATCGATATCGTCGATATAGATATCCAACAAGCTTGGTTCATGGGGCAGCAGTAACGGCAGGCCGCCCGCTTTCACCACGGCAGAGATATAATTGTGGCGCAATGCATACCACGGGAACTTGGAATATTCATCCTCGCCCCCGCTTTCACTGTCCAGCGGAATGCCGATGACCGGCGTGATCAAATCTGTCGTCATGAGGGGGACTGTAAGTGTCCCGGCGGCCCAGAGCAAGAGAAGGTGCAAGGGCAGGGGCAAGAAGACTTGACGGGGGCGGGGCGGGATTGCACCCTCAGCCCATGAACAGCACAAATGAAACCTATATGGAAATGGCTCTTTTGGAAGCCTCCCATGCGTTTGAGCGTGGCGAAGTGCCTGTTGGCTGCGTGATTGTCGACCCTGAAAATGACCAGGTTTTGGCGCATGCGGGCAACCGCACCGAAGAATTGAACGACCCCACGGCGCATGCCGAAGTTTTGGCCATTCGCGAAGCGGCCCGGCACGTGGGCTCGGCGCGGCTTACGGGGTGTGATTTGTACGTGACGTTGGAACCCTGCGCCATGTGCGCCACGGCGATTTCATTTGCGCGTATTCGCCGTGTTTATTTTGGGGCCTACGATCCCAAAATGGGTGGGGTTGAACACGGCCCGGCCATGTTTCAACAGCCCACCTGCCACCACAGCCCCGACGTTTACGGTGGGCTCAATGAAACGGTGGCGGCGGAACTGTTGAAAACGTTTTTTCGCAAAAAACGCTAAGCCCTGTGATCACTCAACCGGTGTTGCATTCTGGGCAACAGTACGCACAACCGTCGGCGGTGGGGAAAAGATCTTTGGCTTTTTTGACCGCAGGGCCGCAGGTGTCATGAGAGCCCAGTGGAATCTGATGATCCAAATCAGGCAGGTGTGAACAATGTTCGTTGTGCACTTCGTGCTGGCCACTGTCTTGAGCGTTGCGGTTAACGATGTAACAAGCCATATAGGTACCTCATATGTCTAAGTATGTGAATCAAACATATGACGGTGCTCAGATGCGACTGTGAATTAACGGTGTCCGCTGATTTTTGAGTGCAATGGTTTGGTGTCTTCAAACAAACGCAGTTGTTCATCGCTGGCCTTGGTTTGGTGGTTGGCCTTCCATTCGGCGTAGCTCATGCCGTAAACGGCTTGAATGGCGTCGTCTTTGGAAAGCTCTACGCCTTGATCCTCTGCGGCGGCCAACAGCCATTTGTACAAGCAATTGCGACAAAACCCCGACAGGTTCATCAAATCGATGTTTTGCACGTCTGTGCGGTTTTGTAAGTGCCCGATGAAGCTGCGCCATGCGGCGGCTTCAAGATTGGTGCGGGTTTGCGCGTCAAGCAATGAGTCCATGAAAAAAGCCCTTCGTTCCTGAAATCCGTGTTTCGGATATAAGAACGAAGGGCCTGAAGTCAAATGGGGAAAAGGCTTTAGCTTTGTTCGCGTTCCACCGCACGCCAGCCGATGTCACGGCGGCAAAAACCATCCGGCCATTCAATGGCATCCACGGCTTGATAAGCCTTGTCTTGTGCATCTTTGACCGTTTTTCCGATTGATGTCACGCCCAGAACACGCCCACCGTTGGAAACGACTTTTTTGCCTTGCAGCTTGGTTCCAGCGTGGAAAATTTCCACACCTTTGATTTCATTGGCGGCGGTCAAGTTGTTGATCGACGTGCCTTTGGCGTAGTTGCCGGGGTATCCATCGGCGGCCATAACCACCACCAAAGCGGTGCTTTTTTTCCAAGTGATTTTGGCGTCTTTCAGGTTGCCTTCGGCGCACGCCAGCAAAGCTTCGAGCACATCGGAATTCATACGCGCCATCAACACCTGGCATTCCGGGTCGCCAAAACGGACGTTGTATTCCAAAACCTTAGGTTTCCCATCAGCAATCATCAGGCCTGCGAACAATACACCTTTGTACGGGCATCCTTCGGCGGCCATGGCTTCGACGGTTGGTTGGATGATTTCGGCCATGATTTTTTTCTGCATGGCGGTGTCGATCACGGGTGTTGGTGAATAGGCACCCATGCCGCCGGTGTTGGGGCCGGTATCGCCTTCGTGCACGGCTTTGTGGTCTTGTGCCGATCCCATAGCCACGGTTGTGGTGCCATCAACCAGGGCAAAAAAGCTGACCTCTTCACCTGGCATGAATTCTTCGACCAGAACCTCATCGCCAGCATCGCCGAAAGCGCGTTCGATCATGATATGGTCGATGGCGGCGTAGGCCTCATTTTTATTGTGACACACGATGACGCCTTTGCCCGCGGCCAGGCCATCGGCCTTGACCACCACGGGGCCGTCCATTTTCATGATGTATTCTTTGGCGGCATCGGGTTCGTCAAACACGCCGTAATCTGCGGTGGGAATGTTGTATTTTCCCAACAAGTCTTTCATGAAGGCTTTTGAACCTTCCAACTGGGCGGCTTTTTTCGATGGGCCGAAAGCTTTGATGCCGGCTTTCTCAAGCTTATCGACCAAGCCATCCACCAGCGGGGCTTCGGGGCCGACAACGACAAAATCGATTTTTTCCGATTTGGCAAATTTGAAGATGCCGTCGACGTCTTCAGCTTTGATTTTGACGCATTCGGCGACATCCGCGATCCCGGCATTGCCTGGGGCTGCGTACAGCTTGTTACACTTCGGCGATTTTGAGATCGCCCAGCACAAAGCGTGCTCGCGTCCACCCGAACCAACAACCAAAACCTTCATCGGCAACAGCCTCCCGAAATTAAATTCATACTTCCAAGACAGGGGTCTTTTTCTTCACGACTTTTTTTGCCGTGCGTGGACGTATCATACATACTGTCTGGCGTGAGTGAACACCAAACCGGACCTGATATGCCCGAAATAACAGAAAATGGCTTAAATGCCCCGATTTTTTCCGTTTCCGAGATTTCCGGACACCTCAAACGTGTGGTTGAGGATTCGTTTGCCTTCGTGCGCGTGCGCGGTGAAATTTCCGGTTTTAAGCGTGCGGGCTCAGGACATCTCTATTTTCGTCTCAAAGATGATGACGCAGTATTGGACGGTGTGTGTTGGCGGGGCACGGCGGGACGGCTGGGGATTGAACCCGAAGACGGCCTGGAAATCATCGCCACGGGGCGGCTGACCACGTATCCGGGGCGTTCCAACTATCAAATCGTGGTGGAGGCAATGGAAGTCGCGGGTGAAGGCGCGCTGCTTAAATTGCTTGAAGATCGGCGCAAAAAACTTGATGCCGAGGGAGTCTTCGATCCCGATTATAAGCAAGGCATTCCCATGTTGCCGGATGTGATCGGTGTGGTCACATCGCCCACCGGCGCGGTGATTCGCGATATTTTGCACCGCTTGAACGATCGCTTCCCGCGCCGGGTTTTGGTGTGGCCGGTGTTGGTTCAAGGTGACGGTGCGGCGGATCAAATCGTTGAAGCCATTGCGGGGTTCAATCGTTTGAAGCCGGATGGACCGATTCCGCGCCCCGATGTGCTGATCGTGGCGCGTGGTGGTGGGTCGTTGGAAGACCTGTGGGCATTTAACGAAGAAAACGTGGTGCGCGCGGCCTTTGAAAGCGCCATTCCGTTGATCAGCGCCGTGGGGCATGAAACGGATACCACCTTGATCGACTTTGCGTCTGACCTGCGCGCACCGACACCGTCGGCGGCGGCCGAAATGGCGGTGCCGGTCAGGGCTGATTTGATGGCCCAGGTGCAAGATGACGGCGCACGTCTGGTGCGGGCTGTTGGACGTACGGTGGGACAGCACAAAACACACTTGGATGGATTGTCAAGGGGCCTGCCTGATCTCAACGCCCTGGTCGCCAATCAACGCCAACGTTTGGACGATTGGGGTGAACGCCTTGCCACCAGTTTGCAAACCGGGCTGCATCGGCGGCACCGCCGCTTGGCCGAAGTGTCGGGGCAGCTCAATTCACCGCGTCCGATGGTCGGCTATGCCCGTGATCGGTTGGAAGGGCGCATGGAAAGTTTGAATCGCGTGGCTGGACGCGTGACCGAAACCCGCAGGCGGCATTTAAACCAAACCCAACGCTTGCTGGATGGTTTGTCCTATGAACGTGTCCTTGACCGCGGCTTTGCGTTGATCACGGATGCGAAGGGCAAAGCGGTGAGCCATGTGGGTGCGCTCAGTCCCGGTGACGATATCGCCGTCCGCCTCAAAGACGGAAACGTCGGTGCCCGTGTGACGGGGGGCGAACCGGCCAAATCCAAAAAAACCAAATCGGTGCAAAAAAACGACACGCGCCAAGGAAATTTGTTGTGAGAATTTTGATTGTCTTGGTTGCGTTGCTTGCATTGCCCGCACACGCTTTGGAACTGAACGGTGTTTTTAAGCAAGGCGGTTTGGTGGTCGGTCAGACCGAACCGGGTGCAATGGTGATGCTGAACGGCGAACCTATTGAGGTTGCGCCGAACGGAGCTTTCCTCATCGGTTTTGCCCGAAATGCGAAACCTGACGCCGTTTTGGACGTTGTCGCAAATGGTAAAACAGAACGCCGCACGCTCACCATTGTTCCGCAAAATTACAAAATTCAACGTATTGACGGTCTGCCGTCGCGCAAAGTCACACCGAAACCGCAAGACGTCGCGCGCATCCAGGCTGACAACACCAAGATCGGGGCCGTGCGCCGTTCCATGAGTCTGGACCCGCGGTTTCTCAGCGGTTTCACCTGGCCGGTTATAGGGCCCATATCGGGCGTGTTTGGGTCGCAACGCATCCTCAACGGCAAACCCAAAAGTCCGCACAACGGTGTTGATGTTGCTGCGCCGATTGGTGCAACCATCACAGCCCCCGCCGGTGGCGTGGTGGCGCTGGTGCACCCGGATATGTTTTATACCGGCAAAACGGTGATGGTCGATCATGGTCTTGGCCTGACCACGGTGTATGCGCACATGGACTCCATTGCGGTGATTGAAGGACAAGTGGTCAATCAAGATGAGGTGCTTGGTACGGTCGGTAAAACCGGGCGTGCCACTGGCCCACATTTACATTGGGGCATGACGTGGAAATCAACGCACCTGGATCCGATGTTGGCGACCGGGCCGATGCCGAAATCTGATGTAAAAAACTAGCGCACCAGGACGTACGGCGATGTTGATGATTTAAACGGCATATAAATCATAAAAAAAGTAAGCCGTGATGCTGATGCTGGCAAAAATGACGAACCCTCTGACATAACCTTCGGGCACGCGACGGGAAACCCGTGCGGCAATATAGCCGCCGGTGAGCGTCCCCAAAAGCATAGCCATGCCTTCGATCCAGGCAATTGAACCGTTGTAGATGAACAGCGCAATGGCGACCAAGGATACGCAAGACGAAACCAACAGTTTTAAACCGTTCATGGCGTTGATGTTCGTGTAACCGGCCAGTGCGAGATAACTGAGGGTGATGATCCCAAGTCCAGCGTTGAAAAAACCGCCGTAAACACAAACGCCCAGCAAAATGAATAATGCCAGAAATTTGCCAATGGATGATGCGTGTTTATGGCGTGTGGCCAGATGTTTGAGGACCGTATTTAGGTGTGTGCCAAACACAAACAGCAGCGTGGCAAACAAAAGTAACCAAGGGATAATGTCGCGAAAAAGTGTTTCCGGTGTTTGCAACAACAGCCATGCACCGGCAATGCCGCCAACAAAACTGACCAAGATATATTTTGGCAATTCTGCTTTGTACGTTTTCAGGTCATGACGAAAAGCATATGTGCCGCTTAGATACCCTGAACACGATGCAAATGTATTGGTTGCGTTGGCGCTAATGGGTGGCACGCCGACAAAAAGGAGGGCCGGGAATGTGATAAAGGTTCCCCCACCGGCAATTGAATTTAAAATGCCGCCGAAAAATCCAGCGATAAACAGGAACGATAATTCAATGGCCATGATGAAATTTAATCCGGCCAGCGTCGATGTAACCACAGCCATTGACCGGGGGTTTCGCGAATCCAGCTTTCCAACAATTCGTTCACGGCGGTCATAATCACGCGCACGTCGGTTTTGCGTTCCCCGGTTGCACTCACTTTGAGCGGTTCGTGAAAAATCAATTTAAAACGTGCGCCGGGCAGACGCACACAGCGGATCGGCACCATGGGCGCGTCAAAGCGCAAGGCAAATTCTGCCAGTGCCGTGCCCGTCATGGCGTCACGACCAAAGAACGGCACAGCAATGCCGTCGTTGAGTTTTTGATCGACAAGAATGCCGAGGTGTTTTCCTTTTTTCAGCAATGTGAACGCACGCTTTGCCCCGGCAGCCCCTTTGGGGATCAGCTCACCAGGGGTTTTGCGTTGGGTGAACAAGTTCAACAACAACGGATTGTTGGGGGCACGGTAGAATGAATTGACACTGAACCCCAGCAACGCGGCAGCCACGGGGGGTACTTCCCAATTGCCCAGATGAGCCCCAAAAAACAGAACCGATTTTCCGCTGGCAAGTGCGGTGTCGAGATGTTCGCGGCCCTCAATCTCCAAGCGGTTTTGATCTGATCCATGGAGCAAGCGGTGCATCAAAGGCCATTCGAACGCCGTGCGCCCCAAAGTTTCCCACACTTCGCGTAAGATCATTTCGATTTCCGCTTCGTGCTTGTCGGGAAATGCAGCAACCAAATTGCGCCGTGCGGTTTTGGACGGTTTCAACATTGGCCCAAAGGTGCTGGCCAAGACCCCACCCAAGGCGGACGCCACCCCGAACGGCAACAGACGCAGCAAGAACATGCCCGCATACGCACACCCGGCGGAAAGATAATCAAGCGGTGTGACTTTGCGATAGCTGACAGGTTCGATTTGTTCAGTCATCGGGATGCAGCCCTTTGATCAAGGGCGCGATCAAGGCGTCGATTTCGTTGGCTTGTTTCCATTGAAGTTCCACATCCAAAACGCGGATACGTTTTCGATGATCGGGGTTGAGGCGTATATGGTCTTTGGCGGTGGTAAATACCGGCACATCCATGGCTTTGGACAAAATGGACAGTATTTCTGCATTCGTATAAGGATGATGATCATCGAACGAACGGCACCCCACCAGTTTACAGCCGATATCTTCTAAGGTTTTGAAGAATTTTTCCGGCCGTCCGATACCGGCAAAGGCGTAAATTTCTTGGCCTTTTAAATCCTCGACGGCCCCGATGGGGGCGAGCTTAGCGCGCAGCACGGCCAAGTCCTTAAAGCCCAAACGTTGCACACGGCCCCACACATCGGCTTCGTCCGCACCCAGCAACACCACGGCGTCTGCGCGCGTTAAGCCGTCAGGCACGGTTTCACGTAGCGGCCCTGCGGGCATCACACGTGCGTTGCCAAAACCATAGCTGCCATCGACCACCACAAGGGACAGGTCTTTTTCAACGTTGGGGTTTTGAAAACCATCATCCATGACGATGATTTGTGCCCCGGATTCAACGGCGGCCTCGACCCCCTGGCGGCGATCCTTGGCGACCCAGGTGGGGGCGACTTGCGCCAGCAACAAAGCTTCATCACCGATTTGGGCACTGGTGTGTTTTTCCCCATCGACCCGCACGGGCCCCAATTCCGAACCGCCGTAACCGCGCGAAAGAACATGGGCGTTTGCGCCCGATGCCGTAAGGCGTTGGACGATGTCGATGGCCACAGGGGTTTTTCCGGCACCGCCCGCAACCAAATTGCCGATGCAAATAACGGGCACCGGAGCACGCCACGGTGCAACGGCTTTGCGCCGCATGGAACCGATGCTTGCCACCAAACACCCTAAGGGGCGTAGAATGGTGGGTAAAATCCCACTGGTTTTACGATCCCAAAAATCAGGTGCGCGCATGTTGACCTCCGGAATGCGTGTCTTGAACATCCCCTGTTGAAAAATAAGGTGACAAAACGTTCATCATACGGTCCAGAACATGTGCTTCCGACTGGGCCATGTGCAGCGCCGCATCGGCAGTGCGACGGCACACAGATGTATCGTTCAGTAAGGTTTTTACAATTGTGTTCAAATGTTGTTCGTCCTGGGCTTCATACGCTCCGCCTGCGACAATCAATGCGTTGGCGTTATTTTCAAAATTGCTCATATCCGGCCCAAAAACCAGGGCGCAAGACAGTTGCGCCGGTTCGATGGGGTTTTGTCCCCCGCCCCCTGCCAATGTTTTGCCAATGAAAACAATGTCGGACAATCGATAAAACAATCCCAATTCACCCATGGTGTCGGCGATGTAGATATCTGTTTCAGGTGTGATGGGGTCACCAGCGGTGCGGTGCGCCACATTGAGGTCTATGGCTTTCAATTCATCTGCCACTGCGGAGCCCCGTTCGGGATGGCGGGGCACGATGATGGTCAGCAAGTTGGGGCTTTCGTGTTTTAAGGCCAAATGTATGCGCCCACAGATCGCTTCTTCTCCTGCATGGGTGGAGGCTGCCAACCAACGGGGGCGTTTTCCCATCTGGCCTTGCAAGGTTTTCAATGCTTGATCATCAACCGGAAGGGGGCCACAGGCAAATTTGAGGTTTCCAGGGACATCGACATTTTTCGCCCCCAGGGTGCGAAATCGTTCAGCGTCTATTTCATCACGTGCCAAAACCAATTGAAATGCGGACAGAAGGCGCTTGATCATCGCGCGATTTTTTAGCCACCCCTTGAATGAGGTTTCCGACATGCGTCCGTTCACCACCACCATGGGCACGGCAGAGGCACGGGTTTCGATGACCAGATTGGGCCAAAATTCACTTTCCACCCACAATGCCAAATTGGGTTTCCAATGTTCCAAAAAACGACGCACGTAAGATACTCGGTCAGCGGGCACGTATTGATGCATCGCGCCTTTCGGCAGGCGGTCTTTCATCAAGCGGGCGGAAGTCACCGTACCGGTGGTGACCAGCACAGACCAACTGGGGTGATCGCTGTGAACGCGTTCGATCAACGGTAAAATTGAAAGAGATTCTCCCACGCTGGCGGCATGAATCCACACCACTTGACCGTCTGGACGGGGCAGCGATGCTTTGCCCAAACGTTCTTCAAACCGCAGAGGATCTTCCTTGCCACGTTTGAGGCGTTTGTTCAGGTACATGCGAATCAACGGTCCGCCCAACGTGGTGGCCATGCGATACAGCGACAGCTTCACTGTTTTTCTCCCTCTTGGTTTTCAAGAGGTGCCGGGCCCGGTGTGGGGTGGCCACAGGCTGTGTCCACTTTGTCGGTCAGTGCATTCATGCGGTCTTCGAATGTTTGGCGTAAGGCCTTAAATTCTTCATCCGTGGCTTTGCGGGGCACTTCCATCGGTTCACCAAATGTGAGTATGCAGTGCCCGAATGGAAGGGGGAGAAGCATGTGATCCCAGGTGTTCAGCCATTTGGCCCGGGTGATGGATGTGGCGACCGGCACCAGCATTGCGCCGCTCATGCGTGCCATGTCGAGGGCGCTTTTTTGCATGCGTTGGCGTGGGCCCTTGGGGCCGTCGGGTGTGATGCCGATGACACCGCCGGCCTTGAGTGTTTTTAGAATTTTGCGCACCGCTTCGGTGCCGCCCTTTTGGGTTGATCCCCATATGGTCTGAATGTTGAACCGGTTGTAGGTTTTTGCCGCGATTTGGCCATCGCGGTGTGGGGTGGAAAGAATATGCAAGATGCGTGATTCTTGCCAACAGATGACGTTGGGGATAAGCCGCCCATGCCAAAAACAAAAGATCAATGGTTGGTTGGTATCCATCAACACACGAATGTGTTCGCTTTCCCGAATGTCGATACGCCCGGTGAAACGCACCAAGCGCAAATAACTGGCCGCCAACGCCGATACGGCGTTTTGGGCCCAGGTTTGTGCAAAAATGCGTTTGTGGAGTTTCACGTTACCCTCCACCAACCCTAGGTGTTCACGGCTTCATCTGCGGCGAATTGCAGTTGGTACAGATTGGCGTACTGTCCGCCTTTGTCCAAAAGCTCGGTATGGGTGCCTTGTTCCACAACCCGGCCCCGGTCAAGAACGTAAATCAAATCTGCGTCCACCACGGTTGACAGACGATGGGCAATCACCAATGTGGTGCGGTTTTCCATCAAGCCTTCCAGTGCCGCTTGAACGTGACGTTCTGATTCCGTGTCCAGGGCGGACGTGGCTTCGTCCAACAGCAAAATCGGTGCGTTCTTGATCATGGCGCGGGCAATGGCCAAACGTTGACGTTGTCCACCCGACAAACGTACACCGTGTTCGCCGACCATGGTGTCGTAACCGTCGGGCAGGGCTTCGATAAAATCGTGCGCAGCTGCGTTTCGGGCAGCTTGTTGGATATCTTCAAAGGTGGCGTCGGGACGGCCATAACAGATGTTGGCGCGCACCGTGTCATCGAACAGAGTGACCTCCTGACTGACCAAAGCCATCGCGCCACGCAAAGATTTGAACGTGACGTCGCGCACGTCCTGACCGTCGATCACCACACGTCCGCCGGTCACATCGTAAAAGCGTGGCACCATGTTCATCACGGTGGACTTGCCCGCGCCGGACGCCCCCACCAGTGCGGCGGTTTTGCCCGCGGGCACGACGATATCGACGTCATTGAGTGCGATATCTTGTACACCTTGTACATTGGTGGCTTTGGGGTATGAGAACGAAACATTCTCAAAGTGCACCTCACCTTTGGTGACATTCAGTGCCACCGCGTTTGGTTGTTCCAAAATGCGGTTGGGATGGTCTAAGGCTTCAAACGTGCGTTGCGCACCGGCCAGGCCTTCTTGCACCGTGGCGTTGAGGTTGGCGAGGCGCTTCATCGGTTCATAGGCCAACAGCAAGGCGGTGATGAAGGAAAAAAAACCGCCGGGGTCGGTGGCGTTTTCGATCACCCGGTAGCCACCATATATAATCACGGTGGTCACTGCGATACCGCCCAGCGTTTCCATGATTGGGCTGGACAGTGCGCGTGTGCGCATGGACTTGAAGTAAAGCGTATAGAGTTTGTGCACCAATGTTGCGATGCGCCCGCGTTCGTATTCTTCCATGGAATAGGCTTTGACCATGCGGATACCTTGGAAGGTTTGTTCCAAGGTGGTGGTCAATTGGCCCATTTCGACCTGGGTGTTGACGGTGACTTTGCGCATACGCCGGCCGATTTTGGCGATCGGTAAAATGGCGATGGGAAATACGAAAAAGGCGATCAACGCCAGTTCCCAATCCTGAATGAACATCACCGCCACCAAGCCAATGAGCGACAACATATCCTTGCCGAACACGGTGATGGCGTGAGCCACGGCCACGCGCATGGACCCCACATCAATGGTGTAGCGCGACACCAAGGTGCCAGTGGCGTTGTCGTGGAAGAAGTTCAAATCCAAATCCGTCATGTGCTTGAACAAACGATTTTGCATGTCGGCGACGATCTTCAGGCCGACAAACGCCATCAAAGCGGCCTGGATATAGTTGGATACGCCTTTCACGGTGAACGTTGCCAAAACGGCTCCACCGATCCACCACAACATTTCACGATCGCGCGCGATGAAAATTTCATTCACCACTGGCTTCATCAGCCAAGCGCTCAGTGCGGTTGCGCTGGCCATCAAACCCATAAAAACCACGGCCAGAACCAGCCACCAGACGTAGCCACGAATGCATTCGCGCCATAGGCGCGCCATCAGAATATGCGTTGGGACATGGGTCACGAGATGCCGTCACTTACTATTATCTATTGGTCGGGTGGGAAGGTGTTGGACCTCCCCCTCGAAATCCTCAGGCGCAGAACATAGCACGCCCACGCGATGCGCCAAACCCTGCAGCTTTATGAACCCGCAAGGGTCATGTCTTCGATGCGAACGCTGGGGGCGTCAACACCGTAGAGGAATTCCAAGTCATTGGCAGGGGTGAGGTTTTTGAACATATCATTGAGGTTTCCTGCAACCGTAACTTCGGACACGGGGTGCATGATTTCGCCGTTTTCGATCCAAAACCCACTGGCGCCGCGTGAATAATCACCGGTGACCATGTTGACGCCCATGCCGATCAATTCGGTCACCAAGAAACCGGCTTTGATATCCTTGATAAGATCGTCCACCGACAAATCACCCGCCGCCATATAGAGGTTCGAAGCCCCAGGCGATGGGGGGCTGGACACACCACGCCCGGCGTGACCGGTGGAGGCCAGCCCCAATTGACGTGCGGACCGTAGATCCAAGAACCACGTGGTCAATGCACCCTGATCGATAATATTGCGCTGTTTTGTCGGCAAACCTTCATCATCGAAGGAAGCTGAGCGCAGGCCACGCATGCGGTGTGGGTCATCGATAATCGTGACATGGGGGGCAAAAATATCTTCACCCATTTTGTCTTTCAGAAAGGATGTACCGCGTGCGATGGATGATCCATTGATGGCGCTGGACAGATGCCCGACCAGTGAACGTGCCGCGCGGTGGTCGTAAACAATAGGGACTTGTTGGGTTTTGGGTTTTTGCGGATTGAGACGCTTAACCGCTTTTTCCCCCGCAGTGCGTCCGATGTCTTGGGGGCTTTGCAGGTCTTCGGCCCATACCGCGCCGGAATAGTCGTAATCGCGTTCCATTCCCGTGCCTTCACCGGCAAGCATCGAAGCACTTAAGGAATGGCGGGATCGTTGGTAGGTGTGTGCAAAACCGTTGGAGGCGGCAAATGCGATGCGCGATTGACTGAACCCCGCTTCCGCGCCTTCGGAATTGCTCACGCCTTGAACGGCAAGTCCGGCTTCTTCGGTGATGCGGGCGGTTTCTTTTAACTCATTGGCGCTGGGTTCGGACGGGTCGAACATGTCGAAATCTTGGAATGTCGTCGCCAACTGGTCGGGGGTTGCCAACCCGGCAAATGGGTCTTCGGGGACCAACTTGGCCATGGCCACGGCGCGTTCCACCAATTCATCCAAGGCACCTTGGTCGGTGTCGGATGAAGATACGATGGCTTGAGATTTACCGACGAACACACGCAGGCCAAGGTCTTGGCCTTCGGAACGTTCCAGGTGTTCGACTTCGCCTTTGCGGCACGACATCGAAAGGGATGTCCCCTCGGCGAACAAAGCATCGGCACCATCGGCCCCTTGGGCCTGGGCGCGCTTGATCAAGTCTTGCAGCAGGTTGAGCTTGTCTTCGATAGAATGCGCCATCGTGTCCCCAGTTTTCGGAATTGGTCCTGAGACTATGTAGGGGATTAAAGGCCGCTCGCCAAGGGGCTTAAGCCAAAGCTTGTGTTAAGTCGTCTTTGAGATCGCGCACATCTTCAATCCCCACCGACAAACGAACGGTTCCGGGGGTGATTCCCGCTGCTGCTTGTTCGTCCGCCGTCATCTTTTGATGGGTCGTGGTGGCAGGATGAGTGATGAGGCTTTTGACATCGCCCAAGTTGTTGGAAATGTCGATAATCTTTAATCTGTTCATGATTTCAAATGCGGCCTTTTTCCCCCCTTTGACGTTGAACGCCACGATGGTGCCGCCGCGCCCGGACATTTGTTTCATCGCCAAATCGTATTGGGGGTGAGCCTTGAGCCCCGGGTACATAACGGTTTCGACCGTGTCTTGAGTGTTGAGGAATTCAGCAATTTCAAGGGCATTGTCGCATTGTCGCGTGACACGCAAATCCACCGTTTCCAAGCCTTTGAGAAGCACCCAGGCATTGAACGGGCTCAATGCCGGGCCGGTTTGGCGTAAAAACGGGGCCACGGTGTTTTCAATGTAGTCTTCATTGTTGGATAAAATGGCACCGCCCAACGAACGCCCTTGACCGTCAATGTGCTTGGTGGCGCTGTAGGTCACCACATCCGCGCCGAAATCCAAGGGGTGTTGCAACACTGTGGAGGCAAAGGCGTTGTCGACCACCACCAATGCGCCCGCCTGATGGGCCAAGTCTGAAACCGCGGCAATATCGGTGATGGACAGCGCCGGATTGGATGGTGTTTCCAAAAATACGGCCTGGGCGGGGGTGCTCAAAGCCTGTGCCCAGGCGTCCAGATCGGTGCCGTCGACAAACTCGGCCGTGATGTCCCACTGGGGCAAAATGTTTGAAATAACGTGATAACATGCGCCAAACAGAGCTTTCGCCGCAACGATGCGGTCGCCGGCCTTCAGGTGTGCGGCCAGGGCGGCAAACACGGCGGCCATGCCGCTGGCGGTGCCTTTGCAGAATTTTGCACCTTCGACGGCCGCAAGCCGTTCTTCAAACGCGGTTTGTGTTGGGTTGGCGTAACGGGAATAGACATAATGGTCTTCTTCGCCCGTAAAGGCGCGTTCGGCCTGCTCAGCGCTGTCGTAGACAAAGCCAGACGTCATAAACAGGGCTTCGCTGGTTTCACCAAAGGGCGTGCGGTTCAACCCACTGCGCACTTGACGGGTGGCGGACCGCCAGTTTTTCGTTTGATCGCTCATCGTTCGCATGTCCTTTGCACACAAAAAAAGCCCGGACCGAAGATCAGGGCAGTTCGTCTGCATTCCCATTGCTTCGGTCTTTTAGCAGATTGTTTCAGGCCCCCTTGAAAGGGGTTCCCGCGTGGCCGCAAGCCGACCGGCCAAATCACCACGCTTACTCACCCTAAAATGTCCAAGATATGAACCGACGTCAAGTGGGATTTGTCAAAACCTACAAGCTTGTTGTGGGGTTTGGGGGTGTTTGAGTGCTGCGCTGGCAAAGTTTGGCGCAACACCCCATATAGCGAGTGCGCCTCTTGCGGCCGGGCCAACCCTCTGGCATACGAGAGGGAGATCATTTCTGGAGACCCCATATGTCCTTCACCGCGACCACCAACAGGCTTTTTTTCGAACGTACCGATATGGATCGGGATCGTATCACCGGCGTTGTCGAAGATGCGCTGAACGGCGCAGATGATGGTGAACTGTTCTTAGAATATCGCCAATCCGAAAGCCTGTTGTTTGATGACGGTCAGTTGAAAACCGCCAATTTCGACACCGCCCAAGGTTTCGGCCTGCGTGCGGTTGCCAATGAAACGGCGGGGTATGCGCACGCGACGGAACTGTCGGAAGACGCCATCAAACGCGCCGGTCAGACGGTCCAGGCCGTTGCGCGCGGACAAGGCGGAGTGTTGGCACAGTCGCCACTGGGCACCAATGTGAAATTGTATGGCGAAGAAAATCCGCTGGGAAGCATGGCGTTCGAAGATAAGGTCAAGCTGCTCAGCGATATCGATGCCTACGTGCGGGCCAAAGATGCACGCATCAAACAAGTCTCAGTTTCATTGGCGGGCAACTGGCAAGCGATTGAGGTTCTGCGCCCGGGTGGTTCGGCCGCTGATATTCGCCCACTGGTGCGCATCAATGTGTCCGTTGTTGCGGGTGAAGGCGATCGTATGGAAAATGGATCGTTCGGCGCAGGCGGTCGGGCGGAATACGAACAGTGGGTGACGCCGGACAATTGGCGTTCCATCGCCGATGAAGCCATCCGCCAAGCCATCGTGAATTTGGACAGTGTACCGGCACCTGCGGGTGAAATGACCGTGGTGCTTGGCCCCGGTTGGCCGGGCGTGTTGTTGCACGAAGCCGTGGGCCATGGCTTAGAAGGCGACTTCAATCGTAAAAAAACGTCCGCCTTTGCCGGCTTGTTGGGTGAACGCGTGGCGGCCAAGGGTGTTACGGTGATTGATGACGGCACTATGGAAGGGCGGCGTGGCTCACTCACCATCGACGATGAAGGCACGCCCACGTCAAGCACCGTGTTGATCGAAGACGGCATTTTAAAAGGCTTCATGCAGGATCGCATGAACGCACGCTTGATGGGTATGGACGCAACTGGAAATGGACGGCGTCAAAGCTATGCCCACGCGCCGCTGCCGCGCATGACCAACACGTATATGTTGGCGGGACAACAAGACCCACAGGAAATTATTCAGTCTGTCAAAAAAGGCCTCTACGCCGTTAATTTTGGCGGTGGTCAGGTGGACATCACATCCGGTAAATATGTTTTCAGCTGCACCGAAGCTTATTTGATCGAAGACGGTAAAGTCACTGCCCCGGTCAAAGGTGCAACGTTGATCGGCAGTGGCCCGGAAGACTTGAAGCGGGTCACCATGATTGGCAACGATATGAAGCTGGATACCGGTGTGGGGATGTGTGGAAAAGACGGCCAGGGCGTTCCCGTCGGCGTCGGTCAACCCACCATGCGTATTGAAAACCTCACCGTTGGTGGTACGGCGACCTAAGGCGTGATGTAAAACAGTTTCAGGCACGGCACAACCCGCTTTGCCCCTCAATCAAACGCCGTCCTCTGGGCGGTGTTTTTGTGAGTTTTTTATAAGAAAAACCCAATAAAGGAAAAAAATCCTTTACTCAGGTTGTGGGTTATGCTAGGGTGCTTCCAACGATGTGGGGAAGGTGTGCCTGGGTGATTGGGGATGCCTTCGATTCCCATATTCACCTTTACGATCAAGGGTGACAAAACGATTGTTGAGTGCGCGATCATGATGTGTGATGGCGAAACCAATGGTCCTTGAGCCGTTGCCCCAAACGGGTGCTGCATTGCATTCGCCACAGCAACGGTGAATGAGCCAAAAGACAGCCCTACCCCCCCCTCAAAAATACCTCCTCTGCATTTGTGAGCCTGCATGGTGTGGGGCTGGCTCCAATCCAGCTTGTCTCTTGGAGATATCTTTATGAAACAAAACGCAAACAAACATGTTCTTACTCCGTATGAGCTTAAGATGGCTCATGCCGCCACAATTTTGGC
>Ga0070729_10003851_pt1 | contig 16903 bp, 15 predicted proteins | sample tdDd472_FD_66725 | JGI IMG/M metagenome (GOLD analysis project Ga0070729, IMG submission 66725) | Marine sediment microbial communities from the Atlantic coast under amendment with organic carbon and nitrate - tdDd47.2 | ecosystem: Environmental > Aquatic > Marine > Coastal > Sediment | place... | reverse complement strand
TGGCGAACTGGTCCAGGAAGGCCCAGTCTCCCTCGCGAATCTCCAGTTCCATGTCCAATTCCGCGCCGTCCCAGAATTCGGACGGTCCGGCGTCCGGATTGGCGATGGAGCCGGCGCCCCGAATCCGCCCGTAGTTCGTGCGCAGATCCAGCTCCTGGAAATCGAAAACGCCCTGACTGAATCCGGCGGCGATCTGCAGCGTATCGATGGTCGCCAGGGCAAAGGGCGCATTCCGCAGCTCGGCGGTCAGGTTCACTTCCGGAGTATCCGGCTCACCGCCGACGATCACATCGGCAGTGACCTGTCCCGCCAGGGGTTCGGAAGAATCGACGAAGGGGTCGAGCATGCCCAGGGCGAAATTTCGGAGCTCCAGGTTGCCGCCGACCACTTGCCCCCGCTCGTACAGTCCGTTGACCTCCAGAGTGCCCTGGGCCGATTCGAGCCGCGCGCCCGGCAGCAGGAAATGGCCGTCGCCTATGGAAAAGCGCACGGGCTCGTCGATGGTCCAGGGATATCCTTCGAACTCGACGCGGAACTCTTCAACCAGGAATTGACTGAGCGAATCGGCGAACCCGGCCTGGAAACGCAACGTCACTGTCGTGTCACCCAGGACCGAACGGAACGAATCAACGTGGGCCGCCTCGGAAGAGACCGATCCCCACAGTAGGTAGTCGCCCAGGGGCACGTCCCCCAGCTGGAAACCGTCACCATCGATACCCGCTGTGATGACCGGATCGCCCAGTACGTCGTCCACCACCAGGGCCACCTCGCTGTAGCGAGCGCCCAAGGCACTCAGCGTGAAATCATAGAGGCTGGTCCAGCCCGTGAAGTTCAGATCATCCAGGGGGCCCTCCACCGTTCCTTCGGCGTACATCCGCCCTCCGACATCGGGCCAACCCCACCCGGGGGGTAGGGAGTGCAGGTTCTCGCTGGCCAGGCTGACAGCTCCGCGGAATACCTGGTTCGTATCGGCGGATCCCTCGACCACACCCAGCAGGTCACGGTACATCAGTTCGACCCGGTTGAAGATGACCGAATCCCCCACGACCTCCACGTCGACGTAACAGGTATCGAAGGGGATGGTCTCGATGAAGCCCCGCTCCAGCACGCCGGTGACCCGGGTCCAAAGGGGATTGTCCGTATGCTCAATCCGTAGCCGACCCGATCCGTCTGTGGCGGGCATCTCGTCTTCACCGGGGATCAGCCCGTTTTGCAGGTTCAACTGGGTCGCATCTCCTTCGAGGAAGAATGCTATGGAATCGGAACTGGCGACGTCGAAGACGCCGAAACCGGTGAACGTGGCTCCGTTGACCTCTCCCGACAGTCCGCTCAATACGACCTTGTCGTCGCCGATCGCCGCCTGCCCCCGCAGGTCACGCATCCGGTAGCCCTCGAGTTCGCCGCTGAATACTCCCTCGTAGAGCAGCGCGTCGGCATCGGTGACGAAGGTACCGACGAGATCACCTTCGGCGGTGAATCCGATGGTCATATCGATGAGATTCTCGACCTCGGCCACCGCGACGCCAACCGCCTCGACGGATAGATCCAGATCCCCGGCCCAGGTTCGGGTTCCGGCCACGGCAACCGGCGACCCGTTGAAGGTGCCGAACAGTTCGGGTACCGCCACCTCCCTCTCGTCGATGACGATGTCGCCGCGCAGTTGTTCCAGTTGACTGTCGTGGGTGTCCCACAGCACGTCGCAGCCCCGCAAATGCAGCGCGAGCTGGTCGCCGGACTTGATGCCGCCCCGCCAATCCAGCTTGGAAATGCGCTCGGTGAGGCGGCCGTCGGAACCCGAGAATTCCAGGTAGGCGTCGTTGACCACCAGCTGATCGATCTCAAGGTTTGGAAACAGGGTGCCGGCGTCGCGCTTCGCCGCCGTGACGGTCGTGTCATGTCCAGCCCGGGAGTACACTTCAGGGCGGCTCACCAGCACCCGCCGCACGTGGGGCACCACTCCCAGAATCTCGCCGATCTTGAAGTCCACGACCACGGTGTCGGCGGACACCAGAGTCACACCGCCGGCGGCCCCGGCCAGGTTCAGCGACACTCCGTACAGATCCAACCCCTCGAACGTGCGGACGTGGAAATCCCGCACCCGGAGACCCGGTCCGTCCAGGCGCAGCAGATGCCGACTGACCAGTCGCGACGCGTAGGGAGCCACCAGCCGAGGATGGGTCGCCAACCAGGACACGACACCGATGATCACCAGCCAGGCGATCAGGATCGGTAGTCGTGTGGGTCGGAACCAACGCATCAGAACGGATACCCCAGGCTGAAGTGCCAGACCACTTTCGGGTCAGTGTACTGTCTAGTCTCACCCTTGTAGAAGACCCGTTTCAAGGGAAACCCGACATCTACGCGCACCGGTCCGAAGGGCGTGTCGAGGCGGATGCCGGTTCCGTAACTATAGCGATAATCCCAGACCTTGGTCGAACCGGGGTCCGTCGGCTCGCCGGGATCCGAGACGATCCGAAACCCCCGCATGCGGATATCGGCCAGGCGTTCCCAGACATTGCCGCCTTCGAAGAACAGAACGCTGGACAGCTTCCAGCGTCGGAGCAGGGGCAAGGGAAACCGCCACTCAGCGTTGGTCAGCAGCAGATAGTTGCCGCCTCGGGCCGGATTGTCGGGCAACAGCACGTCCGACGTATAGTTCAGGCGATCCAGCTCATCCTGGTCCGTCACCTGGGGTCCCAGGCTGTTGTGTCCGTAGCCCCGGACAGTGGAGGCGCCGCCGGCAAAGAACCGGTCATCGTAGGGCACCCCGTCGGGTCCCAGTCCCAGGGATTTGCCGTAGGGTCTGGAGCCACCGAGCATCACACGCAGGGCCAGGACGCCGCCAATCGGAGTCGTGTGGTAGTTCTGCCAACTGCCGGTCCACCGAAAGAAGGAGAAGTCCCCACCCAGCAGGCCACCGGCAAGCTTTGCCGTACCGATGGTGTACATACCCGTCGAGGGGCGAAAGATGTCGTCCCGGTGATCGATGTAAACCGACCAGTTGATCGAGCGGGTCTGGGTCAACACTACATCGGATTCATCGAATCGGGCCTTGAGGCTGTCCGGCGCGTACGGATGCACATGGGGATCGGTGATCTTCAACCCCAGGGCGACGACGTTGGTAACCCGCCGGCTGGCCTTCCAGGTCGTGCCCACGTTGAAGCCGTGGATGTTCATATTCAAGCCGGACTCACCTCGAGTCTCGCGCTTCATGAAAACGTCCGCATCGAAACTGAAACGACTGTTGCGCATGCGAGGATTCACGTAGACCACGTCGGCCCGATAGTTGATCTGGCCCTGGTCGAAGTCGATGGGATTGCCCACCACATCCTCGACGTTCCAGGACGCCCTTCCCCGCACCTGAATACGCCGCCCCGTACCCCCCAGATTGTAATGTCCCCAGGTGGCCAGCAGGCGGATCCTCTCCAGGCTGCCGACGCCCACACCCAGTTCGTAGAACGCCGGCTTGCGCTCGACCACCCGGACTGCCAGGTCGGCCTCGCCATTGGCGGTGTCGACATCCACCGGAACGATGGTCACGTCCCGAAACAGGGAAGTGACCAGCAACTGGCGGCGGGACTGCTCCACATCCTGCCAGTACAGGGGTTTGCCGGCGGCGACGACCAGCTCGCGGGTCAGCAGATTGTCGTTAGTGTTCTCGTTGCCCGTCAGGGTGATCCGGCGGACCGTGTAGGGCCGGCCGAGGCGAACATCATATCTGACCACTGCGGAGAAACCATCGCCGGCGGACAGCGGCTCGATCTCCATGGCCGGTATGATCCGCGCGTCCATGTAGGACCGGTCCCGGAATAGATCCCGCAAGGCGTAGATATCGCCCCCGAATGCGTTGAGATCCGCCGGAGCGGGCGCTCCTTCCAGCAACAACATGACCTCGCGCATCTCCGTTTCGGTCACGGAGCCCGTATCGGTGAAGGATACCTCTCGAATCATGGTACGGGGGCCTTCGGCGATAGCGATGTGAATCACGTCGCCCTTTTCGGGCACGGTGCTGATGGAATCGAGGGATACCGCGACCTGGTGAAACCCGCGGTTGCGATAGTAATTACGCAGCAGGCGCAACTGGGTCTGCACAAGGTGTGGTTGGTACTTGGGCACGTTGAAGGGACGCTTCCAGGTGGGTTCCTGGATCTGCAACAGCCGCTTCAGATCACCCGTCGAGAAGGTCGTGTTACCCCGCAGGTCGATCTGGGCCAGGCGATGTTCTTCGAGGCCGAAGTCCAGTTCTTCGTCTGCGCGGGCGGGGCCGGTCAGCAGGACACCGGCCAGCAGAAGCCACAGCGACAACCAGGCCAGGGACAGCCGGCTGCAGGGGCAGTCGAAAGCCACCGCACCGGATCGGGAACCCCCGGACCACTCCGCGGGTTCGATGCTCTTGTCTGCCGGTCCTCGTTGCACCAAGATCATACCCTGCACCGGAGTCGTGACCCGGTTCGTGAAATTCGTGGAAAACCGGCGACGGCGGTGTTATCCCTTGCAGACACTCGCCGGGTCTTCTCCGGCGGTATCCACCTCGAACCGGAGCGCGCCGTGCACAAGAACACTGTCCGCCACCTCGTGATTCTCGTCAGCTGTCTCGTGGTCGTGATCGGCTGCGACCGCGAACCATCCGTCCTGCAACTTGCGGATCTCACTCCGGATGAGCGCCTGTACATCGAACGGGTCGTGACCCTGGAACGCGCCAAGGCCGTCGCCCTGTCCAACCGTCCCGTCGGCACGGCCCTGCTCGATTCCGTGGCCGCCGCCTGGGGAGACAGCTCGGAAATCCCGACCACCGCCGGCCTCTCCAGCGAGCCTGTGCGGTCCGCGGATGTGGCCGATCTGTTGCTGCGCATCCTGGTCGCCGAGCAGGACAGCCTCATCCACGCTCCGCGCCCCGATCGTTTGCACGCACCGCTGCCCGATCCGTTGCCTCCGGAACCTGAACCGGAACCACAAGATGGGACCAGCGAGTCCTGATTCCCGGCTCCGTCTAATGCCCGGTCACCTTCCACACATCCAGGACCACGACAAAGGTCATGAACAGCAGCAGAATGATCAGCCCCATCTGCGTTGCGATCGCCTGCAGTCGTTCGGGCACGGGTTTGCCGCCACGCAATACCTCGACGATCAGGAACAACACGTGGCCGCCGTCCAGTACCGGGATCGGCATCAGATTCAGCAAGAACAGATTCACCGAAAAGAACGCGATGAAGTACATCAAGTGGGCGAAGCTCCAGCGCAACATCTCGCCCGCTGCCTGACCGATGCGCAGTGGACCGCCGACCGCATCGAGTCCCAGCTTGCGCCGGACGAAGTCCCGCAATACGCCCACGGTGATCTCGATCGTACTAATGGTGCGCACATAGCCGAGGCGGCAGGACTCGACGAGCCCCACTTTCTCACTGGCATAGAACGGCTCCATGAATATTCGGCCCACCGAGCGGCCAGGTTCGACTTCTTTCAGTTCCGGCGTGACCATGCCACTCATGGCCTGTCCGTCGCGCTCCCAGCGGATCTCGATGGGTCGATCCGGCCTGTCATTGATGATCCGGGCGATTCCGCCGAAGGATGTAACCGGTTCTCCGTCCACCGACAGGATCCGGTCGCCACGTTCGAGTCCCAGATCAGCGGCCGGTCCACCCTTCTGAACCAGACCCACTGTCGTATTCCACGGCTCCAGGCCCACCGACCAGTAACCGTCGCTGGCCAGGAACTCCGGCTGCAGGACCAGGTCCCGGGGCATTCCCTCCCGTTGGACCACCACGTCGGCCGGCGGCACTTCCCCCGTTTCCCGCAATTCCAGCGGAATCAGGGCATCCTCGACATCTCCCCAGGTCGCGACATCCAGGCCGTTGACCGTCAGGACACGATCGCCCACCTCGAAGCCTGCAGTCGCCGCCGGTGAATCGTCCCGGACCACGCCGATGGTCGTGAATGGAATGATCTGCAATCCGCTGGCCAGCACCAAGGTGGTATAGATGACGAAAGCCAGGATCAGGTTGAACAGGGGGCCCGCCACGAAAACCAGCAACCGTTGCCAGGCGGGTCGGCTGTAGAACTGGCGTTCCAACGGCACGTGATCGTCCAGCCCCGCAGCCTCGGCATTGCCCTCGATGGTGCCCAGGGGATACTTGCGCTCCTCCCAGGTACCGGTGTCCTGGATCTCCTCCATCATGCCCTCGCCGGCCATCTTGACGTAACCACCGAAGGGAATGGCAGACAGCACATACTCGGTTTCGCCGTAGCGCTTTCGCAACAGCTTGGGACCGATGCCGATGGAGAAAGTCTTGACGTAGACTCCGAAGAGCTTGCAGAACAGGAAATGACCCAGTTCGTGGACGATGACGACCAGTCCCAGGGTCAGCAGGAACGCAAACAGCGTAATGGGTAGAGTACTCGACAAAACAAACCTCACCCGCCCGTGGCCGTCAGCCGCTCGATGATCGAGGCGGCTACGTCACGGGCTTGTTGATCGACGGCCAGGGCATCCGGCAGATCGGTGACCTGCCGCTGCTCCACGACCTCCAGACTCGCAGATATGATTCGCGGAATGTCCGCGTAGGTGACACGCCCCGCCAGCAGGGCCTCCACCGCTACTTCGTTCGCACCATTGAGCACAACCGGTGCCGTACCGCCGGCTCGACCCGCCTGGCGTGCCAACTCCAGACAGGGAAATCGATTCAGATCCGGCTCTTCAAACCGGAGTGATCCTATCCGCAGCAAATCTAGCCTGCCGCTGGCAAGGGGCCAATGCTTTTCGCCACTGATGGCGTACTGCAGGGGGATTCTCATGTCCGGTGTTCCCAGTTGGGCCAGAAGAGCCCCATCGACGAATTCCACCAGGGAGTGGACGATGGATCCCGGATGCACCACCACCGATATCCGGTCGTAGTCCATGCCGAACAGATAATGGGCCTCGATGACCTCGAGTCCCTTGTTCATCAGGGTCGCCGAATCGACGGTGATCTTGGGTCCCATGCTCCAGGTCGGGTGCTTCAAGACCTGCTCCAGGGTGACCCGGGCCAGGTCCTGCGCCGGAGTCTCGCGGAACGGACCGCCGGAAGCCGTCAGAATCAGTCGCTCGATCTCTGCTTCGGTGCGCCCGGAGAGGCACTGGGCAATGGCTGCGTGCTCCGAATCCACCGGCAGGATCTCGGCGCCTCCGGCGACGACCGCAGCGCGCACCAGTTCGCCACCCACGACCAGGGACTCCTTGTTGGCCAGCGCGATGCGCATTCCGCAGGCCGCTGCCGCCAGGGTCGGAGCCAAGCCCACTGCGCCCACCAGACCGTTGACCAAACATCGGGCCCCGTTTGCAGATTCCACCGCCTCGACCAGCGCCTGCTGTCCGCCACCCAGTAATCGGTTCTGCAAGGCCGGCATTCCTGCGGCACGCTCCCGAGCTTGCGGATCGGTCACGGCCACCAGCGGCGGCGTGGTGTCCGGGCATGATGCGGCCAGCTCGGCAAGGGCCGTTGCCAGTTCCTCGACCCGACTGTGGCAGCTGACTGCGGCCAGGGTCAGGCGCCCCGGATTGCGCCGGATCAGATCGAGAGTTTGCGTGCCGATGGAACCGGTGGCACCCAGCACGACCAGGCCCAGCGGTTCAGGCAATTGCTGGAGCGGCCTGCCACAGGGATAGAGACTGGGCGTGGAATCGTCCCGGCGTTCGTGATTCGACATGGCCACAGCCCCCCTTTCCGGGTGACACCGTTCAGACGATGAAGAAGCGGAAGTAGTAATACAGCACCGGTACCGTGAACAGCATCGAGTCGAATCGATCCAGGACTCCGCCGTGGCCGGGAATGAGTTCCGCCGAATCCTTGATACCGACGTCCCGCTTCAGCATTGATTCCACGAGGTCACCCAGCTGGGCCACCAGTCCGGTAGTCAGTCCCAGCAAGAGTCCTGCCAGGGGAGTCACGATCGGCAGCAGTGACCGGGCGCACAACCAGCCCACGAGTCCAGCGGCCAGCAGACCTCCGACCCCGCCTTCGATGGTTTTCTTGGGACTGATCCGGGGCATCAGTTTGTGACGTCCGAAGGCCACTCCGAACAGGTAAGCGCCGGTGTCGGTCGCCCAGGTGACCAGGGCGGCGAAGAACACCAGCCGCGCTCCGATTCCATCATCGGCGCCGAACGTCGCCGGCAGCTGCCGAAGCAGAACGAGATGGCTGCCCAGCCATCCGATGTACATGATCCCGAAGATCGTGACGGCAATGTGCGCCAGGGACTGGGACATATCCCGCCGGAAGAGCTCGCGGACCATGATCAGCAACAGGCTCGCCGTCAAGATCAGGGGAACGACAAAGTCCTGGCGCCAAGCATAGAAACAGATGGCCATCCCCGAAAAGTAGCCCAGGGCGGTGAAGGGCTGGTAGCCCTTGGCGGCCATCAAGACATAGAATTCGCGCAGGCCCATGAAGATGATCAGCGCCACCAGCAACAGGAAGAACAGGCCGCCCCTCAACGTGATCAGGTACAGGCACGGCACACCGATCAGAATCACCGCTACCCGGGGCATGATGCCGGCATTCAGGAAACGGCGCAGGGCAGACGGGGAGACACCGACGGGCGCATTGCCATCGGGGTTCACGGGCGCACCTTCAGCAAGCGCTTCCAGCGGGCGGGATCCAGCAAGGACTGCCTGCCCTGGTCGAGAGAGCCTTCGCAGCCCTCGGGCAAGGCCCCGAATCGTCGTTCTCGGGCCTGGTAGTCGGCCACTGCCAGCAGCAGGTCGCGTTCGTTGAAATCAGGCCACAGCACGGGAGTGATGAGCAGCTCGGAGTAGGCCGACTGCCAGAGCAGGAAATTGCTGAGCCGCGCTTCGCCACTGGTTCGAATCACCAGATCGGGATCGGGCAGACCAGGCGAATAGAGTCCCCGGGAGAATTCCGCCTCGGTCACCTCGTCGGGCCGCAACTCCCCTGCCTGCAATCGCTTGGACAACTGCAACGCCGCGTGAACGATCTCCTGGCGGCCGCCGTAGGCCAGTGCCAGGTTCAGGACCAGCCCCGTATTGCCGGAGAGTGTGTCAATGACCCGAGCAAGGGCCTGCTGAGCCGTATCGGGCAACTGGGTCAGGTCGCCTGAAGCCACCAGGCGAACCTTCTTGTCCATCAGGTCGTCCAGTTCAGCGGCCAGGGTTTCCTGCAAAAAACGCCACAGGGCGCTGACCTCGGCCCGCGGCCGATTGAAATTTTCCTGACTGAACGTGTAGAGAGTCAGCACTTCGATACCCAGGCGGCCACATGCTTCCACGCAGCGCCGTACCGAATGTCGACCCGCCCGATGGCCGGCGACCCTGGGCAGATGTCGTTTACGGGCCCAACGTCCGTTCCCGTCCATGATCACGGCGATGTGCCGGGGCAAACCATCGCGCTTCCCGATTGCCGCGAACAGCTGCTCGTCGGTCAGTTTGGCGAGGGATTCGCTGTCGAGTGCGGAAGCCATGATTGCTGCTCTCCTAGAGCTCCATGATTTCGGACTGCTTGGCGCCAACGACTTCATCGACCTGCTCACAGTAGCGGTCCGTCAGCTTCTGGATCTCGTCCCGATCCTTGTGCAGATCGTCCTCGGTGATCGCGCCGTCCTTCTGTTCCTGTTTCAGGGTGTCGTTGGCTTCCTGGCGAATCTTGCGGATAGCGATCTTGCCTTCCTCGCCGATCTCCCGGGCATCCTTGCTGAGCACCTTGCGCCGGTCCTCCGTCAACTCCGGCACCTGCAGGCGGATCATCATGCCGTCACTGCTGGGATTCAAACCCAGATTACTGGCCTGAATCGCCTTCTCTATCTCCCCGATGGCCGACCGGTCGAAGGGCTTGACCGTCAGCAACCGCGGTTCCGGAGCCGCCACGCTGGCCAGCTGAATCAGCGGAGTCGGCGCTCCATAATACTCGACCTTCACCCCGTCCAGGATGGCGGGGGTCGCCTTGCCAGTGCGGATACGAGACAATCGCCCCTTCACCGTATCAATGGCCGCGTCCATGTTGAGTTCTGCGTTTTCCTTGGCTTCGGCGCTCATGGTTACGACTCCTTTGTGATCCATGTTCCCGGTTGCTCACCCGCGATGACCCTTTCCAGGTTCTCGGGGTCCGAGATGTCGAACACGAACATCGGCAGCCCCTGCTCCGCACAGAGGGTGACCGCTGTCAGATCCATGACTCCCAGACGCTGAGCGATGACCTGGTCGTAGGTCAAAGCCTCATAGCGCTGTGCGTCCTCGTGTTGATGGGGATCCTTGTCATAGACCCCGTCGACCTGGGTTCCTTTCAGTAGCGCGTCGGCGCTAATTTCCAGGGCCCGCAGAGCGGCGGCCGAATCGGTCGTGAAATAGGGATTACCGGTTCCGCCAGCAAAGAGTACCACGTGTCCGGACTGCATCAACCTCAACGCGGTGTCTCGTGCAAAACCTCCGGTCAGAGGTTGAAGTTCCCGTGGGCTCAACACCCGGGCCTTCAATCCTTCCGCCCGCAGGTAGTCGCGCATGATGGCGGCGTTCATGATGGTTCCGAGCATACCCACGTTGTCGGCGGTGACTCGATCGACGATCTGTAGGTTGGCTGACCGGGCCCGGAAGATGTTTCCGGCCCCAATGACGATACCCACCTGCACCCCGCCCGCCCGCACACGGGCGATGGCCTGGGCAATTCCAGCCAATTTGCGGTGACTGAACTGATCGCCGTCGCCCATGAGGGCTTCACCGCTGAGTTTCAGTAGAATCCTGGTGAACTTCACCCTTACGACCTTTCGCGGCGATTCCCGACTTGCTGGAGATCCGTTGATTGCCGAGCAGAAAAAAAGCCCGGGCCACCTGAGCCCGGGCTCCCAGCAGTGTGGCCTAGTTGCCGATTTCGTAGCGAGAGAAGCGTTTGATCCCCATGTTCTCGCCAAGCTTGCCGATGATGGACTTCAGGTAGTCGTCCACCGTCATGTCGGGGTCCTTCACGTACTTCTGCTCGAGCAGTACGATCTCACTGTAGTATTTATCCACTTTCCCTTCAACAATCTTGTCGATGATGTTGTCGGGCTTGCCCTGCTCCTGCATCTGGCCGCGGTAGATCTCCTTCTCCTTGTCGATAACCGAAGGATCAACCTCTTCGCGGGTAACAGCCACGGGACTGGCAGCAGCGATGTGCATGGCGAGATTGTGGACGAAATCCTGGAAGTCATCGGTACGGGCCACGAAATCGGTTTCACAAGCGACTTCGACCAGCACGCCAACCTTGCCACCCATGTGGATGTAGCTACCGACGATGCCCTGACTCGTAGTCCGGCCTTCCTTCTTGGAAGCCGAAGCGATGCCCTTCTTGCGCAGGTACTCGCCGGCCTTCTCCATATCGCCGTCACATTCCTTCAGCGCTTTCTTGCAGTCCATCATGCCGGCGTTGGTGGCCTCGCGCAGTTCCTTGACCATCTTGGCAGTGATTTCCATGACTCCTCCAGAGTCTCCCGGCGGCGGGCCGGGATCGATTGGGAACCGGTGCCGCTGGGCAGCGATTCCGCTTGCTACGAAAAGGGGCCCGTCCCCGGACGGGGCCGGGCCCGCAAAGTAATGCTATCGTCCAGTCCCGCGATCAGGCGGGTTTCTCTTCACTTTCGGCGGTCTTGGCAGCGGGGGCCTTTTCCTCGGCGGGAGCTTCGACCTTGCTGGCGTCGCCGTCCAGCGTCGCGCTGGCAGCAGCGGCTTCGGCCTTGGGGGCAGCCATGTCGACGCCCTCGGCAGCGGCCTTGTCGGCTCCCTCGGAACGCATGGTGCGACCCTCTTCGATGGACTCGCTGACGACCCGGGTGAACAACGTGATGGCGCGAATTGCGTCATCGTTGCCCGGGATCGGGTAGGTCACGAGGTTCGGGTCGCAATTGGTGTCAACGATGCCGATGACCGGGATACCCAGCTTGTTGGCTTCACGCACTGCGGTCTCTTCCTCGGCGGTATCGACAACGAAGACAGCGTCAGGCACGCCCTTCATCTTGCGAATGCCGCCCAGGTTGGTGTTCAGCTTCTCGAACTTACGGCTGAATTCCAGCTGTTCCTTCTTGGAAAAGTTCTCGATGCGGCCATCATTCATCATGGCCTCGATCTCTTCCAGCTTCTGGACGCTCTTGTAGATGGTCTGGTGGTTGGTCAGCATGCCGCCGAGCCAACGCTCGGTGATATAGGGCATGCCCGCCCGCTCCGCATGTTCGCGGATGGCGACCTTGGCCTGCTTCTTGGTGCCGACGAAGAGCACCGTGCCACCCCGCTTGCCGACTTCCTTCAGGAAAGCCGAAGCGCGGCGCAGGGCCTTGAGAGTCCGCTGGAGATCGATGATGTAGATGCCGCCCCGGGCGATGAAGATGTACGGCTTCATCTTGGGGTTCCACTTGCGGGTCTGGTGTCCGAAATGGACGCCAGCTTCGAGTAGGTCTTTCAGACCGACGTTAGCCATGTTTTCCTCCGACTAAAAGGTTGAGCCTCCCCGGCCTTCAACGAGGCGGAAAAAACACCGAAGATGAGTGCAGGGTGCCACCTGTCTCCGACTCTCCGGCCGGGTGTGTATTTTGCGGACAGCCCGAGTGTTGATGACCCGGGCCGGCCGCTTTTTTCCCAGGCGCTTCTAGCGCTTGGAGAACTGGAACCGCTTACGGGCGCCGGGCTGACCGTACTTCTTACGCTCGACCATACGCGAGTCGCGAGTCAGGTAGCCATGCTTCCGCAGGGGCTTACGATAGTCTTCGCTGGCCACGACCAGGGCGCGAGCCAGTCCGTGCCGCAGTGCACCGGCCTGGCCGGTGATGCCGCCGCCCTTGACCGTGCACCAGATATCGAATTCGCCTTCGACGCCCAGACTCGACAGGGGCATCAGGGCCTGCTGCCGAACGGCCTCGCCGAAGTAGTCCTCGACGGTCCGATTGTTGACCTTGATCTGTCCGCTGCCCTGGGTGATCCAGACCCGGGCGACGGCAGTCTTACGGCGTCCTGTGGCGTAATACCGCTCTTCCAACTTTCATACCTCCGAATAGCCCGTCAGGGCACAAACACAACGTGTGTCAAAAAACCAGCGTTTCTCTAGCCCTTGAGCTCGACGCTCGCCGGCTGCTGCGCCGTGTGCGGGTGCTCGGCACCGGCATAGACGCGCAAATTGGTCAGCATCTTGCGCCCCAGCTTGGTGCGCGGCAGCATGCCCTTGACCGCCCGGAGGATGACCTCTTCCGGACGCGTTTCCATCAACTTCTTCACGGGCGTGACCCGCTGGCCACCCATGTAACCGGTATGGTGCAGGTAGACCTTCTTGTCCAGCTTCTGGCCGGTCAGCTTCACCTTGGCGGCATTGATGACGATGACGTTGTCACCCATGTCCAGGTGCGCCGTGAAGGTCGGCTTGTGCTTGCCCCTCAGGAAGGTGGCAACGTGGGTCGCCAGGCGTCCCAAAACAATGCCCTCGGCATCGATAACCAGCCAGTCCTTGGCGATTTCGTCCTGCTTCATGCTATAAGTCTTCACGGAACCTACTCCTCATGAGCCGGCTGAACCGGCTTCACCCACGAAAACACCTAACGAGCACAGACCCACGCTACCGCGCCTGTCGCGCCCGCCAGTTTGACCTAACCTGTTGCAGTCCAACAAAAAATGCCCAAATCGCGACACGATTCGTGGCACAATTCCAAGCAAATCCTGAGCAATCAGCTACCGGAAAATCGGGAATTCCGGGTGGATGCAGGAGGGGTAAATTAGTCAAGGGAAAGAGGTTTGTCAAGGAATGGAGACAGCTACGGCTCGCGGTTTTCCGGCTACCGGAACGATCTATTTCGTGCAATGACGGTCATGCGATCCCCGAAGCGATGGGTCCATCGGGTCAGCGGATAATTCACATACTGCATGATGTACTTGGCAACGTAGCCGGCGGAACGGGTCTTGAGATTCAATTTCCCCGGCGGATTGGCCTCGTTGATGATCTCCACCGACCTGAAATGGCGGGAAAAGAGACGGTGGGCGGTGCCCGTGGTGAACTCGTAGAGATGATACGGCTTGTCCGGAAGCTGCATGCTGCGACCCAGGGCGCCCAGCAACGGCGTGGCCAGGCGGGTCGACAGCAAGTTGAACGTACCGGGCAACCGTGTCACACAGATCCCGCCCGGTGCGACAAGACCCGCCAAGCGCTCCACTGCAGCGGCCGGATCACGCAGATGCTCCAGCAGATCCCCGTTGTAGACGACATCCCACTGCTCGTGCTGGCCCGACAGGTCCAATTCCTCGAAATTCCCGGTGATCAGGTCCAGCCCGAACTTTTCCCGAGCGCGCTCGGCCGCCGTGGGCGAGAACTCGATGCCGCCGCATCGATAGCCCTCCAGCTGGGCCGCCTGGAGGAAATGGCCCATGGCCGCCCCCACTTCGAACAATCCCGTGGCCGCTGCGTGGCGAGAGCGGATGACCTGTCTGATGAAACGGCGGGTGGAATCCAGCCTGCGGTCGGCGAGGGTCTCGTAGTCGACACCGGCCTGGTCCAGGCCGTGCAACCCCGTATCGAAATAGTCGTGAGAGTAGAGCCGCTCGAGTTCGGCGTCACTGGGCAGGGGGTCCACGGCGATCAGCCCGCACCTCCTGCACTTCATGCCCTGGAAGCGCTTCTCTTCCCAGAGGTAGTGATAGGGCAGCCGACGCAATTCGTTCGATTGACAGAGATTGCAGACCACTAACGAGTCCTCCGCCCGGCAGGATTCCGACGCGTCGCCGGACTGGATATCATGTCGGTCGATACGCACACCCTCAGCCCGAACCAAGCACCGCATCAAGACTCGCACCAAACGGCGGTCGCAGAACACCCTGTTCGGTGATGAAGGCGGTGATCAACTCCGCCGGAGTCACATCGAAGGCGGGATTCCAGGCTCGCACCCTGCCCGGCGTCACCCTGACATCCTGGAAACGACTCACCTCCCGAGGATCTCGTTCCTCGATGACGATGGCGGCGCCGCATTCGGTGCCCGCATCGAAGGTCGACGACGGAGCGGCGATGTAGAACGGCACATTATGGCGATCTGCCAGAACCGCCAGCGGATAGGTGCCGATCTTGTTGGCGGCATCCCCGTTGGCAGCCACTCGATCGGCTCCCGTGATGACCGCATCGATTCTGCCCTGGCTGAGCAGCGTCGCCGCGGCGGAGTCGCAGATGACCGTCACGTCGATGCCTTGGTTGTCCAGCTCCCAGGCCGTCAGCCGGGCACCCTGCAACAGGGGCCTTGTCTCGTCCGCAAAAACCCGGACGGTTTTCCCCGCCTCCGCGGCTGCGTACACCACTCCCACGGCCGTGCCGTAGCCGCCGGTGGCCAACCCACCTGCGTTGCAGTGGGTCAGTACCGTGGCCAGGTCGGGCAACAATTCGGCGCCGGCCTGGCCCAGCGCGCGGCACATGGCGATGTCATCGTCCAGAATCCCCCGGGCTTCGGCAAGCAGGGTAGCGGCGATCCGATCAGCGGATTCGCCGGCGGCGACTCCGGCTTCGGCCAGGGCACCCACCTTGTCCAGGGCCCAGAACAGGTTCACGGCCGTCGGCCGTGTGGCCGCCAGCAGATCCCGGTCATGCCTGAAGCCGGCCAACACAGCTTGAATGTCTGCGCTTCCGGCCATGCGCGAGCGCCAGGACCGTGCCAAACCGTAAGCGGCGGCCACCCCGATGGCGGGCGCACCCCTGACGGCCAGTTCGACGATGGCGGTGCACAGCGTCGGGATGTCGCCACAACGGCGCCAGACCAGATCGCCGGGCAGGCGGGTCTGATCGATCAGAACAACCTGGCCATCATCCCAGGTGACCACTGGAAAGGGAAAAGGCAGCGAGTCCATGTTGCGTCCCTTCAAAACCAACCGTCCTGTGGATCCAGCACTACTTCGTAGGCTTGGCTTCCAGCTCCGAGGGCGCGAACCAGGAGTAGATATCGGCGTCGTAGAATCCGGATTTAAAGGTCTCGGCCTTGTGCAACATATTCAGGGCCTCGGTCTTGGTCTCGATCCTGAGGATGAAGATGAACTCGATGTCCGTCTCATCGTTGACCAGACCCGCGCTGGCGACAATCCCCGTCTGTGCTCCGCGCCGGACGTTCTCGATGACTTTCATCCGGGTTTCCATCCCACCCTCTTCACCCTGGGACTTCCAGTTGGGTCCGTGCTTGACCAAGACCACGTGATACATCTCCATGGGCTGACTCTTGGGAGCCTGGGCCAACACGGCGCTGGCGATGAATGTGGACAACACGAAAGCCAGCAACAGGACCGTACACAACGAGCGTTTCATGGCAATCTCCTTGCTTCTGCAAAAGGATCGAAGCGCTTCAGTGAGCGCAGTGGGGTACGAAATTACAGATCCGCACAGTATCACATCACTGTTTCAGAACCTATCGAAAATCAGGCCAGAATCGAGCGCAGCAAGCCGCCTAGTCGGGCCAGCGGCAGACCCATGACATTGAAGTAGCAACCATTTACTCCGGCAACCATCAGGGCGCCGAATCCCTGGATACCGTAGGCGCCGGCCTTATCCATGGGTTCGCCGGTGGCGACGTACTCCTCGATCCAAGCCGGCGTCAGGGTCAGGAACTCGACCTCGGTGGACTCCGCAATGGATAGGCCCTCGCCACCGGCGGGTCCTCCGACCAGAGCCACCGCCGAGACCACCGTGTGGCGACGTCCCGAGAGGCGGCTCAGCAGGGTGACGGCATCGGCGGTGTCCACGGGTTTTTCCAGGATATCACCATCGACCACCACGATGGTGTCGGCGCCCAGCACCAGGCGCCCCGGCAGCGTGTCAGCCACATCCCGGGCCTTCGCCGCAGCCAGAGCAACCGCGTAGGCCGGTGGGTCACCGTGCAGGTCCGTCAGCTGGGTGGCCAGTTCGGATTCGATCTCCCGAGCGGGCTGAATCTCGAAGGGGAT
>Ga0070729_10003850_pt1 | contig 16907 bp, 14 predicted proteins | sample tdDd472_FD_66725 | JGI IMG/M metagenome (GOLD analysis project Ga0070729, IMG submission 66725) | Marine sediment microbial communities from the Atlantic coast under amendment with organic carbon and nitrate - tdDd47.2 | ecosystem: Environmental > Aquatic > Marine > Coastal > Sediment | place... | reverse complement strand
AAGTTGTAAAGGGCTTTTACCTTTCAATCCATAGGACCGAATACTCTCACTGGCAAAGTCATAGGCTTCCAAACTTTTTGTATCGACCTTTCTTTTTGTACCGACGAAAAGAATTTCGGACTCGGGCATCTGTTGCCGAAACTGTTGGGCAGTAGCCACTGCAGGAAACAGATGCCCCCCTGTTCCACCACCAGTTAACAGAATCCGTATTTTAGTATCTTTTCTGATCAACCTAGCTGTCCTATATTGGGTTTTGACAAACTGATAAAAACAATAATTTATGAATGCTTAAGCAAAGATGACTTTTACCGGGATGATTCTAAAGCCAGAACAGCCTTCTTAAATTCGTTGCCCCTATGGCCATAGCTGGAAAACATATCAAAGCTCGCACAAGCTGGAGAAAGCAGTACCACATCTCCAGAGACAGCGGTTCTTGCAGCTGTTTGAACCGCATCATCCATAGATTGTGCCGGGCTTATGTCTACCACCTCAGTAAGGGCTTTTTCCAGAAGTCCTGCCGCCTCACCAAAAGTCACCATTTTTTTAACCTTTAACCTCACGCTTTCTTTCAACAAGCTGAAATCATCACCTTTGTCACGCCCCCCCGCTATGAGGATAACATTTCCCCTAAACTGCTCCAAAGCGCCAATCACCGCACCTGTGTTCGTTGCTTTCGAATCGTTATAATAAGAAACCCCGCTTACCTCGGCAACAAACTCAATCCGGTGTGGCAGAGGACTGAATGCATTTAAACCATCCTTTGTTTGCTGGTGGTTACACCCGAGAGAGCGTACTGCAAGTATCGCAGCGGCATAATTCATCAGAGTGATTTCGTTTATCTTATCTGTAGCGACCATGCCCTGCATTCCATCGAACTGATATTCTTCTTTAACATCATCAATGTTCAGGGTTATTCGATTATCACTTATAACCGCTGTGTATCCATTTTTTTTGCCAAAAGTACATACAGCTGACTGCATGTCCAGTGGAAGATTCCCGCAAAGCTCATCATCTCCGTTGATTATAGCTACTTCTCCCGAACCCTGATGAGCAAAAAGCTGCATCTTTGCCTGGACATATTTTTCCATCGAAATATGCCTGTCGAGGTGGTCTGGACTAATGTTAAGCAGCAAGCCAACATCCGGTGAGAATTGACCAGCACTCTCCAGTTGAAAACTCGAAACTTCCGCCACAACGATATCGTAATCCCGAGGATTACAGAGATAGTCATACAGGGGCGTGCCGATATTCCCACCAACAAAAACTTTTTTTCCTGCTCTTTTGAAGATTTCACCTATAAGAGTCGTCACAGTGGTCTTGCCGTTAGTTCCGCTGACTGCTACGACGGGTACACCTATCTGCCCGGCAGCTGCTGCAAATTCGCCAGCTATCATTACTCCGTCTTCTCTTAAGGCCTTAAGCAATGGGAGTTCTAAGTTCACTCCAGGACTTACAAGAAGCAGGTTGGCTCGACCTAGAAATTCACGACTGTGGCCTCCTGCCTCCCATTCAATATTAACCGACGCAATAAATTCTCCATCTTCATCCAAAAACTGCTGTTCAGACCGATTGTCCGAGACAAAGACCTCGGCGCCACAATGGAGACCGTAGCGCACTGCAGCCCGACCCGAGACCCCCAGTCCCATCACGGCTACTTTAGCACCGGAGTTTATTAAAGGCCCATTCTTCACTATCGTAATTTCAACGTGGCAATGGCCACAAGACCGAGGATAATAGATACAATCCAGAACCTGACAACAACCTTTGGCTCATGCCATCCTTTTTTTTCAAAATGATGATGAAAGGGGGCCATTAAAAATATTCGTTTCCCATGGGTCATTTTGAAATAGCCTACCTGTATAATCACCGATAAAGCCTCCATCACAAAAATCCCGCCAACAATCGCCAGCAAAAATTCCTGTTTAATGATAATGGCCGTGGAACCAAGTGCGCCACCAATTGCAAGTGATCCCACATCTCCCATAAACATCTGAGCAGGATAGGCGTTGAACCATAAAAAGCCTAGACATGCCCCAAAAATAGTACCGCAAAATATCGCCAATTCACCACTGCCTGCAACATATGGTAGTTGTAAATAGTCAGCCAAAACTACGTGGCCGGCCAAATATGAAAAAACCAGATAAACAGCCGCAGTAACAACAGTTGGCCCGGCAGCTAAACCATCCAGCCCATCTGTAAGATTGACTGCATTTGATGCTCCGACGATCACTATGATAGCGAAAATGACATAAAACCAACCGAGATCGGGGCGAAAATTTTTAGTGAACGGCAAACTCAGATGGCCATCGAAACCGGAATTCCAAAATATTACAATTCCAACTACTGAGGCACCAAGGAGCTGCAGAAACAGCTTCCACCGGGCACTTAATCCCTTGGAATTATTTTTTCGTATCTTTCTTAAATCATCGATAGAGCCAATACAGCCATAGAACAAAGTAACAAATAAACCCAGCCACACCAGAGAGTTGTCAAGCCTTGCCCAAAGTAAAGTTCCGATGGTGATTGCCGCGAGAATAAGCAGTCCGCCCATGGTCGGCACCCCTTGTTTCGCCAGGTGAGTTTCCGGCCCATCGTCACGCACGACCTGGCCAATCTGGAAATGGCGCATTGTTCTAATAAATATCTGACCGAGAACCAAGACAATCAAAAATGCCGTAACTGCGCCGCCTATTGACCGAAAGGTTATATAACGGAAGACATTCAAACCACTTACACTTGTATGCAGCGGATAGAGAAGATGATACAACATAAGCAATCAGACTCACGGATAAAAAGTTCAACAACAGTAATAAAAACCCAGTTAATAAGGTTCCTTCGATCAAAAATTTAAAATTTCGGCCACAATTGTCTCAAAACGCAAGCCTCTGGAAGCTTTTACCAAAATCACATCATCTTGTCCCAGCTTTTCATGGCTCACCAATTTGTTGAGCCAGTGAACCAGATCAACTTTCTCATCAAAGACATGTATACAACCTTTATTGAAACCGTGTTCTAGAGCACCGTTCACAACATCTTCCTTAAATTCACCAACAACGCCAACACAATCAATGGCCAATTCAGCAATAAGTTTACCAACATCATAGTGGGCCTGCCTCGAGTCAGCCCCAAGTTCAAGCATATCACCGATGATTGCGATTGAATTTTTTTCAGCGACACTATGTAAGGTCTTCAGCCCTGCAGCCATCGATGCCGGATTCGCATTGTATGTATCATTTATTACAGTGAAGCCGGATTTCCCACGGAGCATTTCCATACGTTTATCAGGAGGCTGAAAATCGGCCAGCCCTTCAGCTACATACCCAAGCTCTGCTCCTGCTGCGAGACAAATAGCTGCGGCACAAAGGGCGTTGGAAACATTGTGTTCCCCTGCAATACCTAAGTGAACTTCAACCTCATCTTTCTCATGGTGCATTGTAAAATCAATAACGCCCTTTTTCTGCATATGAATAGCCGAAGCCCAAACATTTGGTTTTTGCTCTCCCTCTTGAGCCTGCACGGCAAAAGTGATTTTCCGGTTGTCATATTTAGAGGAAAGCTCTCGGATTCTTCTATCATCAAGGTTGACGACCAATATTCCTGATTCTTTTGTGGCTGCAAAAAGCTCTTCTTTTGCCCTTGCGACTCCCTCAATGGACTGCAGTCCCTCCAGATGTGCCCCATGGATATTTGTTATACAACTTATATCTGGGTCAGCAATTTTTCCAAGTCGTTTGAGTTCACCAGGCTGGTTCATGCCCATTTCCAACACCGCCGCACGTTGACCAACATCAAGAGGCAATAGCGACAGGGGCAAACCAATAAGATTATTGAAATTGCCCTTGGTCTTAAGAACACAGCCTGACTGAAAATCCGGACCTTCCGGCCACATTCTCTCAAGAATCGATGCAACCATTTCTTTAACAGTAGTCTTTCCACAACTGCCAGTAAGTCCAATAACAACCTGCTCGCATTCTTCTTCCAGCGCCCTTCTGCGAAATGAAGCCATATCTCCGAGTGCCTGGAGAGTATCCGTGACCTCTACCTGACAAACTTCCACGCCGGCAGGTAGATCCAGTCGTCGCTCAACCACCAGACAGGTTGCTCCATTTCCCATTGCCTGGAGTGCATAATCATGAGCATCATGGTTTTCGCCTTTCAGAGCAACAAAAATACCATTCTGACAAACAACTCTACTATCCGTTACGACCGGACCCAGCAATGTTTGTTTCGTCGAGCCGTGTAAAATGCCACCAACGGCAGCCGTAACCAGCTCCGCAGTCCATGAAAACAGAACGCTTTGCGCTTCCTGTCGATCTTCAAAATATCGTTTCCCATCAAGAGTCAACTGATAAGGTTCATGCCCTTTTCCTGCAATAACAACTATATCTTCAGGCAAAGCTGCTCGAATCGCGGCTTCAATGGCCTCCCTCCTGTCACGAATCACCACATAGCCAGATTCTCTTCTTTTTCGATTCGAAAACCATGCACTATCTTTTGCTTTCAGCGAAGTATTATTTAGCCCACCTAAAATCTGCCCTACTATCTGCTCAGGGTCTTCAGTGCGCGGATTATCATCAGTCACCACGGCGACATCACAAAACTTTCCGGCGATTTCACCCATCAAAGCCCGTTTTCCACTATCCCTGTCCCCGCCACAACCAAAAACACAAAACAGTTCTCCGTGTGACAGTGCAGCCACAGTCGTCAACACTTTTTCCAAGGCGTCCGGGGTATGGGCATAATCAACCAATACCACCGGCCCTTTTGAATTCCAGCCAGAACCGGCAGTGACTCTTTCGACTCGACCAGGTGCGCCGGTAGCCCTGGAAAGGGCACTGCAAGTCAGCTCTTCACTTAGTCCCATGGCCAAACAAAGACTATAAACAGTGAGAATATTATCAACATTGTAACGTCCTACCAGCGGAGAAAAGAGAGTATGCCGACCGGAAGAAGTCAACACTTTCAGATCTGTTCTTTCGAGTGTCGAGAATGCATCATGTAATTGGACATCAGCCCCTTCGCCCTCTCCCCATTGTATCGTTCTTGTACCATTTTTTTTGCAAATATCATGCAGCTGACAAAGCCACTTCCTATCGTCCCTACCCCCATGCATAGCGGGAATAACCGCGACTCCAGCCGCCTTCATATACTCTGAAAACAATAAAGTCTTTGCCCGGAAATAATCTTCCATACCCGCGTGGTAATCCAGATGATCCCGGGATAGATTGGTGAATGCAGCAACATCGAACATTATGGAGCCAATCCGCGACTGGACAAGTGCGTGGGATGAGACCTCCATAATCACATACTCCACACCATTATCAACCATTTCCCTCAGCAACTCCTGAAGCAAGAAAGCTTCTGGAGTTGTGAAGCGAGTTTTCAAAATCTTCCTAAAACCACTCCTTCCGGTATACCTGTTGTCAACAGTACCAATCACCCCAACAGCCAATCCCGCTTCCAATAAAACCTGTTCAAGTAGATAGGTAACTGTTGTTTTGCCATTAGTCCCGGTGATACCGATAAAGTGTAATTTTTCGGCCGGTTTTCTAAAATAGTTTGCCGCCACAGCCGCATATGCTTTGGCGGTATCTTCTACCTCAATAACAGTGACCTGTAGCTGTTTTGCTTGTTTCTCGGTCAGTCTTCCAGCACCACAGACGATTACACGACAGCCGGCAGCAATGGCTGGTTTGATAAAATCATGACCATCACTTACGACTCCAGGAAGCGCGATAAAAAGACTATCTGTGACCACCTCTCGGGAATCACTCGTGACCGAGGAGATCAGTTGCTCATCCAGCCTTCCCACTATGGGAGGACAGACCACTTTAAATTTCAGCCCTTCGATAAGAGATGCAAGCGTATATGATGATTTATGTGAGAACATTCGGTCTTGTTTTTAAAATTATCTCTGTGCATCTACTCTGAACATGAACAACTGATTTTTTCAGAATTTTATTTATTTTTTCAATTGCTTAATTCTTTTTGTGGCAACCCCTTTGATATTTTTTGGGGATCTATTTTCTCAAGTTTTTCAAGGATCAACACACATTCTGTCACCCCTTTCAAAGAACTGCCCGGCCGCGGCTTTTGATCGAGAACTCTTCCAGTTCCCTGAATACTAATATTTAATGCAATTCCCTGTAACAGGCGTAGGCTTTTTCTTAAACTCAAGCCACGCAGGTCCGGCATGACCCTAGGGACAGAATTCTTCTCCTGCCGCCTTGTCTTACTAATAGAAAGCTCAGTGGCCGGTCTTTTCTTCCCCTGATAATTATCCTCACCACCGACCTCAATTTCAAACACATCCTCAACAGATTCGGCAATTTGCTGTAACACAGAAATCCGCTCTACCTTTTCATCAACAATCTGCTCAAGAGTTTTTTCCTTTTTTTTATCTGCCCTGCTCACTCCCTGTGGATGTCGTTGAACGACAATCAACATATTCAAATCATTATTTCCAGCAGGGATGGTCACTAAAGTTAAATCGTTAATTAAGAATTGATGGCGACCATCACTTACCAGGATGTCATCTCTAAATAAATATGTGCCCGAGTCTCCATGCCTTGCCTGACTGCGAAAAAGAGATCCTATCATATCACCTCCACTCTCAGTCCAGCTGGTCGGGAGCTGTCCGGCATCCTCTTTCCCGGAGAACTTAACCTCCGCTCCCGTAACTCTATCAAGAATTTTTTTTACACCATGAGGATAAACCTTCTTACCCTCATTGAGCAGAATGGAGTAAGTAGCAAGAAGATTCAAAGGGGTCGCAAACTCTGGAACAAAACCGTAAGATGTCATTGATGTTATAACAGGTTTTTGTTTACCGGCTGACATCTTTCCGAATTGTGTCGGCGTATAAAAGTCACTGCCAGATATCTCCTCCAACCCAAGCCATTCCCACAAACGCAATTGACTGCCCAGGTTTTTGTTATCTGCAGCCAAGCTCCAGGCAGACGCTGTGACACCGTCCACACCATGCGTGTGGAGCATTGTCGCATCACGTAAAAAAAGTCTAAATTTTGCAGGTATATAGAGAGGAACAAGAGACATACTCTCTGTCTGCTCCTGGGAATACCTGGCAAAATTATTTGGATTAAAACCGGGCAGGTTAGCTCCACCAATTATCTTTCCTGTCCCGCTTTCCAGAAGATAAACCATGACCTTTTCAGCCTGTTCGTTCAGAGCTATATCTCTGGCAAGACCTTCCAAAACATCTTGTATTTTCAGATCAATAGTTAGAACAAGATCCAGTCCGGAGCTGTGGAACTGATTTTCTTCCTGTTGTTTTATTTTTCTACTTGCTAAAAGCTGATCATAATAAAGTTCCACCCCGGAAAGACCAATACCATTTTCAACATAACCGATGAAGTGAGCAGCCTGAAAATCGTTTGGATAGAACCTTTTTTCGTCTCTTTGTAAATACACTCCCGGCAGTTGGAGATGTTTAATCGAAATTTCCTGTTCCTGACTTATATCTTTTGCGATCCACAGCCGTAGCAAGCCACTTTCCAGTTGGTCTGTAAGTTTATCCTTGTCTAGTGCCAGCTCCTCGCTAAGGTGGGTTGCTGTTTCCTCTATAGAATCTATTTCCCTACTTCTTACATACACCGAGACCCGTTCTAGAGTTACGGCTACCTGTTTGAGATTTCTGTCGTAAAACGTTCCTCTGACAAGAATATCCTGAGAAAAAGTGTTTTTTATGGTGTGCAAAACCTCTTTTATATACGTAGTGGTGCCGAAATACTTTTCAAGCGGATAACTTGCAATTCCAAGGACCACAAGAACCAACAGATACAGAATTACCCGCCTCCCCTTTTTTTGTTTCTGCAACCTGAGGCGGGATTTTTTTACCATTTTGTCTATTTCGGATAAATAAAGGTTTTGCTCCTTTTATCAAACCACCCAACCTGATTTCCTGAATCTTTATGTAGTGCCAGTTTCTCGTTTGCGAGTTTTTGTATACTAGCAGGAGCCCAAAGCCCTGCTTTACGGGCAAGGAGTTCAATATTTTTGTCCATCAGTTCATGTCGCTGATTATCAACGATCACAATAGAACGATCAATATTGGTAACAGCAGACGCTACAAACATATTTATAATCAGGACCAAGGGAAAAATCATCAGCAGGGCCTTACCAACCGGCTTCCACAAAACCAGCCAAGAGGAAAAATCAAAAAGTTCCCGAGGCCGAAAATTCTGGCGCAATCCAATCTTTGTGACGGTCCGCATATACGTTTCTGAAGAATTATTATAATTCATAATGCCCTCCCTGGTAATGAGTGACTTAGGAATATTTTTTCTTGTTATTCATCAAGAAAATCGTTTCTAAAAGACACCGACCCCGTTTATCGGGGGGTGTTTCTTTTTCGTGCTACTCTCAACCGTGCACTGCGCGATCTGGGATTCATCGCAATCTCTTCAGGTGAAGACATTACAGGTTTACCGGTCAACACTTCCAACAGTTCATTATTTTTAAATTTTCTTTTAACTATCCGGTCTTCCAAAGAGTGAAAGGATATCACACAGATATTTGCTCCTGGCTTTAAAAACCTCACAGCGTCATCGAGTATACGAGCCAAATTTTCAAGCTCTGTATTAACAGCTATCCTTAGCGCCTGAAAAACTTTTGTCGCAACATGTATTTTCTTAGGGTGAAAACGTTTAGGAACCGCATGGGCAACTATTCTTACAAGCTGCTTGGTGGTACGAATCTCCTCTTTTTCCCTAAACTCAACAATTGCTGCGGCTATGGGTCGTGCCTGCCTCTCTTCTCCGTAATAGAAAAAAATATCCGCTAGCTCCTGCTCCGATCCATTTGCCAAAATATCTTGTGCAGTTGTTTCTCCGCGGTTATCCATGCGCATATCAAGGATTTCGTCACGTTGGAAACTGAAGCCCCGCTTTCCCATATCAAGCTGAAGGGAAGAAACCCCTATGTCAATAAGCAGACCATCGATCTCCCTAATACCTATTTCATCCAAGCCTATAGCAAGTTCGGCAAAGTTACGTCGCACAACCGTCAATCGATCTTCAAAACCCTCCAACCTTGTAAGCGCATGCTGGAGTGCATTGTCATCCCACTCAAAAGCAACAACCCTTCCATCTGGTGCTGATGCGGAGAGAATGGCTGCGGTATGTCCTCCCAGGCCCAATGTGCCATCGACGTATATTTTTGCAGGCTCAGGAGACAAATATTGCAGACATTCTTGCAACAATACCGATGTATGGATATGCTCTACCTGACGCTCGTCAACCACTAAAGAATCCCCATCTTGGCGAGACCTGCCTGATGCTCTTTAAAATTATCACGTGTGTTATCAATTTCTGCTTGAGAGGAGGTTTTGTCACAAATCTCAATCCAGTCCATCATTCCCGTTAGTGCAACGTCTTTGGTTAGGTTAGCATCGTCTCGCAGTTCGGCAGGAAGACGAATACGCCCCTGCTTGTCCACGGCACACTCGACAACTCCACCAACAGTATAACGAACAAAATCGGCAATCCCTTGCTCACCACCTTGAGCCAGTAATTTGGTTTCAAGGGCCTCCCACTCGGCAATCCGGTAAGCACGCAAATGTGTTTTCCAGGGGGCTACCATAAGCACATCCGAGCCACTTTGACGCAACACTTCACGGAAGCGACTGGGAAGATTCAGTCTCCCCTTCTCATCCAGTACGTGAAATGTTCTGCTTCGAAATCTGCTTTGTGTCAAAGATACACTCCCAGGCTCCACATCAAACCACCATTAACTACTTCACCCCACTTTAAACCACTATACTCCTTTTTATATAGAGAAAGAGAAGGTGTCAAGCAATAAATAATGTAACTTCAGCTGGATAGACACAACACAAAGAACCTAACATAACCACAATATATTGCGTACCACTAGGCAGCCAACCACAGCATCTAGTAAAAACACCCGAAACCCAGGCTAAAAGGCTCAACTCACAGGTCACTCCAAAACAACAATTAACCACGTGTTATCAAGCACTTTTGCGACATAACCTCAAGAAACGAAATTTCAATGTTTTTTCAAGGTGGGCCAAAGTGGTTAGCAGAGATTGACAACTACAAATGAAATGGGTCAACTGAACATCGTTCAGTTGACCCATTATGTTGGAGGGAAAATATTAACAACTAAACAGATGGGTATCTTTACTTACCCTTCTGCGATGAGAAATTTTCTTAAAAGTGTAACATTCAAGTTACTCAGTCAACAACTGGCGATAATCAGAATCATTAGAAAAACTGTGTTCCGTTGCAGGGTAGGACCCCGTCTTCACTTCAGTGTTATACTGCTGGATACTTTCTTTAATAATAGGTGAAAGGTCGGCGTATTTTTTAACAAATTTCGGGGTAAACTTATCGAACATTCCGAGCAGGTCATGGGTAACGAGCACCTGCCCGTCACAATGAACGCCAGCCCCAATTCCAACGGTCGGAATTGTGATCGTCTCGGAAATAACCTGTGCCAGTCCTTCAGGAATACACTCTATCAGCAACCCGAAGGCGCCAGCGGCTTCTAAACCCTTTGCCTCGGCAAGAAGTCGCCTGGCATCATCGAGCCCTTTACCTTGTAACTTATAGCCGCCGAGCTGGCTTGCCGTCTGCGGAGTCAGACCAATGTGAGCCATAACAGGCACACCTGCATCAACCAGGGCCCTGACAACTCCGCACATCTCCAGTCCACCTTCCAGTTTTACCGCATCGCAACCGGCTTCTTTCAAAAAACGTATGCCGTTTTTCACGGCATCCCGCTCACCAGTATGATTGGCACCAAAAGGCATATCTCCAATAATAAAAACATCCGGTGCCCCACGCCTAACGGCTTTTGCATGATGCAGCATCTCATCCATTGTCACCGGAACAGTTGAGTCATAACCAAGCATAACCATGCCAAGCGAATCCCCAACCAGCAGGATATCCACCTCACAACTACTCAACAATCTCGCCATTGAACTATCATAGGCCGTCAGCATGGAAATCTTCTTCCCTTCTGCCTTCATTGATCGAATTTCTGCAAGTGTTTTGCGCATAATAGCATCCTGTTTTTAGAGTTAGCACCAGTCTTCTGTGATGGCCAAATAAAAAACACCCAACGGGCAGGGCATTTCTCCCGACACCATCACTCCTCAAAAAGAGACGGCTGAATAGCCATCTGCCTGGGGATCTTCCGTTTAAAATGTTCGTATGCTCTCGCTGTTGCCACCCGGCCACGGGGCGTTCTGTTAAGAAAACCTGACTGAATGAGAAAAGGTTCATAGACATCTTCCAGGGTGTTTTTCTCTTCACAGACAACTGTAGCCAGGGTTTCCAGGCCAATCGGACCACCCTCAAATTTATCCATAATTGTCAGCATAATCCTTCTATCCATGTCATCGAGACCAAACTGATCGACCCCAAGGAGGTTGAGAGCCTCATTGGCCACAGCATTATCAACAACAACATGCCCACCCACTTCTGCAAAATCCCTTACCCGACGAAGCAGCCTATTGGCTATCCTTGGTGTTCCTCGAGATCGCTTGCCAAGCTCAAGTGCGCCGGAACTGTCAATTTTCATGCCGAGAATTCTCGCTGACCTCTGAACAATACTCACAAGTTCCTCTGGCGAGTAAAACTCTAATCTGAGAATAACCCCAAAGCGGTCTCTGAGGGGCGGAGTCAGTAGTCCTGTGCGAGTTGTTGCCCCGATCAGAGTAAACCTTGGCAAATCCATTTTTACAGATCTGGCCCCAGGCCCCTGGCCTATAATCAGATCGAGCTGAAAATCCTCCATGGCTGGATAAAGGACTTCTTCTACCGCATGATTCAATCGGTGAATTTCATCAATAAAAAGGACATCACCTTCCTGCAAGCTGGTCAGGATTGCAGCAAGATCACCCTGCTTTTCAATGACGGGACCGGAGGTAACTTTTATCCCCGCCCCCATTTCGTTGGCAATAATATAAGAGAGGGTTGTTTTACCGAGACCTGGAAAACCATGAAAGAGTGCATGATCAAGAGGTTCACCTCGAGCAATAGCCGCCTGGATAAAAATGGAAAGGCTTTTGCGAAGTTGTTCCTGCCCTATATAATCAGCAAGCCTTTGAGGCCGCAGAGAGTTGTCATTGGCCGGATCCCGCAGCTGGGGCTGAGGCGCAACCAGACGGTTTTCTGGGCTTTCAGAACTAATATCTTCCTCAATATTCATGCCAGTGCTCTAAGAGCCTCCCGGATAAGAACTTCGACCTTCTGAGTGTGAAACTCCTCTTCACCAAGTTGTTTTTTTACTTTGCCAAGTGCTCCCCTGGCGACACTCTCCGGATAGCCAAGATTAGTTAACGCAGAAAGAGCGTCGGCCGCAACGGAGCCCTCGACTGCAACAACACCGGAACTCTCGTCTTGAGGCAATACAGTCCCTGTAGAGAGATGTGCAACTTTATCTTTTAGATCAACGCAGATACGTTCCGCTGTTTTTTTCCCCACCCCAGGAAGGGTAGTCAGCCTCTTGATATCTCCACCTGTAATAGCCTGGCAGATCTCCCCAACCCGCAAACCCGAAAGCATCGCAAGAGCCAGCTTCGGGCCTATTCCTGAGACAGTCTTTAAAGTAAGAAAGAGCTCTTTTTCCTGTTCCTCCAAAAAACCGAACAGGGTAATAGCATCCTCCCGGACATTGGTATGAATATAGAAGAAAGCGTCCCCACCTGCCTCCGGCATTCGGGCAACACTGTCAGTTGACAAGATGACCTCATAGCCAACTCCTGCCACATCAACGACTGCTCGGTCAAAACCTTTGGAGAATATCCTGCCTGTTAGAGTGGCTATCATAATTGTTTACAATGGAAATTGATTAGCATGGCATATAGCCACAGCCAGTGCATCAGCGGCATCCGTACTTGGTGTACCGGACAAGCCGAGTAACACCCTTACCATATGTTGAACCTGTTTTTTATCTGCCTGACCGTAACCGACAACTGCCTGTTTTACTGCCCGGGGGCTATAGTCAAAAACCGCCAGGCCATTTTGTGTGGCAGCGACAACAGCAGCACCGCGAGCATGTCCGAGCTTTAAAGCAGAACGAGGGTTGGTTGCTAGAAAGACATCTTCAACAGCAGCCACCACAGGGCCATGTACCTGGACCACCTCATTTATACCTTCAAAAATTTCATTGAGCCGATAGGAAAAAGGATAGTTGGTAGTCGTTTTTACTACCCCACAGGCGATGAAGTGCAATTGGCCACGATCAGCATCAATGACTCCATAACCAGTAATTCTGCTTCCCGGATCAACTCCAATGATTCTCTCCACAATAGTTGCCTATTCGGACACCAGCTCCATAAGATCATCATCTATGTCAAAATTGGCATAGACATTTTGAACATCATCATGATCTTCAAGACTCTCTATAAGCTTCATAAGGGCTCGAGCATTTTTTTCTTCCACAACTTCCACTGTATTTTGGGGTATCATTGAGACAGAAGCCTCCAGGAAACTGACCCCACCCTCTTCCAGAGAGCCACGCACGTCCTCAAAATCCTCCGGGGTGGTTAATACCTGAAATTCACTCTCGTCCTCAACCACATCATCTGCACCGGCTTCAAGAGCTTTGTCCATCAACTCATCTTCCGTGATGGTACTTTTGTCTACAAGAATAAGCCCTTTTTTATCAAACATATAAGCCACGCAACCAGATTCGCCAAGATTACCGTTACTTTTGGCGAAATAATGTCGTACATCAGCGACTGTCCGGTTTCGATTGTCAGTCAAGCATTCAACAAGAACCGCAATTCCGCCTGGTCCATAACCTTCATACATGATCTCATCGTAAACCTCTCCAGCGATTTCCCCGGTACCTTTCTTGATGCCCCGAGTGATATTATCCTTAGGCATATTTTCAGCCTTTGCCGAAGCGATCGCCGATCGTAATCGTGGATTCCCTTCCGGATCTCCACCACCCTGCCGCGCAGCTACCGTAATCTCTTTAATCAAACGGGTGAATATCTTCCCCCGCTTCGCATCATTTGCACCTTTTTTTCTCTTAATTGTTGACCATTTAGAATGTCCTGACATATATCACACCTAGTTGTTAATTAATCATTCCCTATATTTATTGCATTTCGTTGCCGGAGATCATTTTTTGTAATCCATCCCCAACACAAACACTTCCCTACTTTCAATTCGCGAACTTTTCGGTTTGAGCACCTTGACCATCCCAAAACGTTTTCTCAAATCATGTACAAAATCAGGAAAATCTTCACCCTGAAAGACCTTGCAGATGTAATGACCTTTATTGAGCAATAGTTCCTCGGCAACTGCCATCGTTTTCCGAACAAGGATCAGCGATCTCTGGGCGTCTGTCCACTTATTACCGATGGTTGCCGGAGCCAGATCTGAAACAATCACCTTGAAAGCCGGGCGAAATTTCCGAACCATGGTAATCATTTCCGGCTCCATAATATCCTGACAGAGCCAATGGATTGGTGCTCCACCGGGGCGTACAACCTGATCTGCCTGTTGCAAGTCAACCCCGACAACGATCCCTTTCGGCCCAATTACTTCAGAGGCGTACAAAGACCAACTGCCAGGATAACATCCTAGATCAAGCACACTGTCTCCATAGTGGAGAAATTTGTATTTAATTTGAATCTCTTCCAGCTTATAAATAGATCGAGCAGGGTATTTATCTTTTTTGGCTTTTCTTGAATAGTAATCGTTTATTTTACGCACGTATTAGTCCATTTATTTTTCTTTGACAAGACGAAAACCGGCATCTTTTGCACCTTCAATCAGGCTTCCCCTGATGTTCTCTGTCCTGTAAAAAATCCTTCAACCAAGCAAAAGCAGTTTTGCGATCAACTACACTCCCCTCGACTCTGGCCATTTCCAGTTCTTCCAAAATTTCCGAAAAAAGTGGCCCAGGGGGAAGGTTGCACTCTTTAATCAAGTCTTTACCGGTCAAAAGACGAGGTCCGTGTAACACATGAGCAATATCCTCATCATACATTTTCCGAACAGTATCAAAAAGGGTTACCAGCTCTTCCTCCATCAGCTCTGGCTTCTTTTCACCCAGACTAGCAAGACTGTCCGACATTGCCAGCAAAAACAATCCGGTCAGTGCATTTTCTGCTTTGCGACAAAGTTTTAATGCCGCTCGTTTTGAAACGTCGCCCTCTCGCTGCACATTACAAAGGTGAAATGGATGCATATGCATAGCGATTAAATCACCAACCATATCCGTATCCGCTTTACTCCACTTTGAGCGAACGGCAAACTGTTTAAACAGCTCCTTTCCAACTTCATCATGATTGTAAAAGGTCACCCGACCATCTTTATCAGCCCGAATTTCTTTTGTTACCGGTTTACCAATATCATGCATCAGAGCAGCCCATTTAAGGCATCGCCCCACCCTCTCTTCTTCAAGGTAAACGGAGATTTCCTCACCATGGCCAGGAAAAAAATGCTCGGGGTCGGCAATGATTTCCTGCATCATCCGAAGAGCCTGAAAACAGTGGTCAAAAACATCTAAGTGGTGAAATTCGGGCTGCTCCACCCCTTCTCCCCAGTACAGCTCCGGGAGAAGTTGACGCAGAAGATCTGTTTCCCCCATATCCCAGAGAGTCTCAGAGGTACGGGACGAGTCGAAGATCAGCTTCAATTCATAATATATTCGCTCGGCCGCAACATTCACTATGAGGGGTGCATGTCGAGCTATTGATTCTTTCGTCCCTTTATCCAGAGCAAAACCAAGGGTTGCACACAGTCGATATCCACGTAGCATCCGCACAGGATCGGCAACAAAAGCACCGGGACAGTGTTTGACCCAACCCGCCCGCAGATTCTCAAGACCACCAACTGGATCGAGCAATGCAGGAGGCTGCGCACCACCTATCACTGCCAAAAAATCAACGGCCATGGCATTGATGGTAAAATCCCGCAAACGTAAATCTTCTTCAATAGATTCACTTCCTGCCCGAAAAGCAGATAAATCGACCTGTTCCCCTTGCCAGACTACTCGTATAGCCTCATCATCTGGACCGGAGAGATTCACAAGAGTTCCTCCATCAAGTTCACGCTGGAGGGTTTTCGCTGTTGTCAGAACATCGCCGGACACAGCGAGATCGAGGTCTTTAGAGACCAAACCCAGCAGACAGTCGCGGACAGTACCACCAACGAAATACATACGAAGACCGCTTTTTGCTGATGTTCGCATAAGAGCCTTCAGCAATTTAGAGGAATAGCTTTCACCAAGTTTGGTCAAATTTCCCAGCGCTATATGATGCACTCTTTTCTTTCCTTCAGCTGTTTACTATACTAATGACCGATAATTTACCGTGACAATTCTCTCAATATCGGCTCAATACAACCGACAAAGTCCTGTTCTCGTTGACGATAGAACGAAAAGTTGTAATCCCAGTAAAAGGGCAGAGAGCCGGGATCCTTTTCAATGCCCCTTGAGGGTATAAGTGCCTTGGTGATCACTTTGAGTTCCTGGTTTCAAAACATTTCCCAGATTTCTTGTTTTTTTTATGACAAGATTTCAGAAACAAGGCACTCAAGATACCACATCCAGCCCTAGAAAAACAGTTTCTCTCTACTTTGAGTAAGTCTTATGAATCAGCAGCAACCATTTATTTATCTCGCCCCCCTCCGGGGACTGACAGACGCACTTTTCAGGGATACCCTGGCAAAACACTTTGATGGCTTTGACGCGGCGGTTGCTCCGTTTATTCCGCCTCAAAAGAAATCGTTGTATGAAGACAAAATGATCCGTGATGTGCTCCCTGAAAACAATACAACTTTACCGGTTATCCCCCAGCTGCTCCACACCGACCCTGAAGATTTTATCGTTCTGGCTCATCGCCTGACGGGTCTTGGTTACACACATATCAACTGGAACCTCGGCTGCCCGGCTCCAATGGTCGC
>Ga0070729_10003849_pt1 | contig 16911 bp, 13 predicted proteins | sample tdDd472_FD_66725 | JGI IMG/M metagenome (GOLD analysis project Ga0070729, IMG submission 66725) | Marine sediment microbial communities from the Atlantic coast under amendment with organic carbon and nitrate - tdDd47.2 | ecosystem: Environmental > Aquatic > Marine > Coastal > Sediment | place... | reverse complement strand
ATCGCTGCTTGTACCGGTACAACAAACATCTGACGCGGGATTAAATCTTTAAGTTTCGTAACGAGTTTTTGTCCCCGATAGAAAGCATCATCTCGATGGCATATCATCGCCAACGCATCAACGGAGTCATTGTTAACTAAAACCTCAACTTTAACCAAATCACCTGTACGGTATTCAAGAAATTGGTAATCAAGGCTAGCATATCCCTGCGAGACACTTTTTAGCTTATCATAGAAGTCGATAATGATTTCTGATAACGGAATGTCAAAATGTAAAATAACACGGGTTGCGTCAAGATACTCCGTTGTCTCATAAATACCACGCTTATTAATTACCAAATCCATAATTGCACCAATGTACGATTGAGGCACATAAATCTGTATTTTCATCCACGGTTCACGAATTTCATCAATACTGCCTTCATCGGGTAAAAGGGCAGGGCTATCTATTACTTCTACTTCACCAACTTTATTCACAACTTGATAAGCAACACTTGGAGCAGTTGCCAGAATGTCTAGGTCGTATTCACGTTCTAAACGCTCTTGTACGATTTCCATATGGAACAAACCCAAGAAACCAACGCGAAAGCCAAAATTAAGCGCCTGAGATGTTTCAGGTTGAAACACTAATGAAGCATCATTTAGTTGCAGTTTTTCTAAAGCATCCCTTAAATCTGTGTACTCATCGTTATCTGTTGGATAAATACCAGCGTAAACCATTGGTTTAACTTGTGTATAACCAGGAAGTGCTTCTTTTGTTCCATTAATTGCCCAAGTAACGGTATCCCCAACACGACATTCTCTTACTGTTTTTAAGCCTGTTGCAATATAACCAACTTCGCCTGCGCCAAGTTCATCCACGGTTCGCATAATAGGGTCAAAAATACCGATTTCTACCGGTTCAAATTTCGATTGTGTCGCAAACAATTGCAACATATCCCGTTTTGTGACTTTACCATCCATCACTCGAACATAGGCAATTACACCTTTATAGGCATCATAATGAGAATCAAACACAAGTGCTCGGAATACCTCATCAGCATTTGTTGTCGGAGGTTTAACTTCCTGAATTACTTTCTCCAAAACATCCGCTATTCCAATACCACTCTTTGCTGAAATCCGAGGCATATCATCAGCTGGTGTCCCCAATAGATCTTCAATTTCTTGAGCAATATCATCTGGACGTGCCGCAGGCAAATCAATTTTGTTAATAACGGGAATGATTTCTAGATCTTGTTCCAACGCAAGGTATACATTAGAAAGTGTTTGTGCTTCAATGCCTTGACTTGCATCTACAACTAGAATTGCTCCTTCACAGGCTTGCAATGCACGACTGACCTCATACGTAAAGTCGACGTGTCCAGGGGTATCAATCAAATTTATAGTGTATTCGATTCCATCATTAGCTGTATATAACATCCTTACTGCCGAAGATTTAATCGTAACACCACGCTCACGCTCTAAATCCATACTATCCAATAGCTGTGCTTGCATATCACGATCACTCACAGTTTTTGTTAATTGTAATAAGCGATCAGCAAGTGTACTTTTACCGTGGTCAACATGAGCTATAATGCAAAAATTACGAATATACTCAATTTTCATTTCGTAGCGTTCTCCAAACAATGAATATTCTTATTATGATGGATTATTGTGTGCAGTAATAGGGGAGACTGTATTACTCAGCGTTAGCAAGTGAACCTATTTTTTCATTATATTGAAAATTAGTTGGATAAATATCCCCCCACTTTAGCCACATAAGGTATTCAACATTGCCTTTTTGTCCTGTAATTGGTGAGCGAATGAGATCAACTACCTGATAATTAGATTCCTCAGCAAACTGAGTAATCTCTTCTAAAACGCGCTTACGGACAGATGGATCTCGGACGATACCCCCTTTACCTACATCCGCTTTACCAGCTTCAAATTGTGGTTTAACTAAGGTAATGATATCAGCCACAGGAGAAAGCCATCGTTGGATAGCAGGCAATATTAGCCGTAAAGATATAAAGGATACGTCCCCAACAACAAGATTTACTGGTTCTGGGAGTTGCTCTAAATATCTTGCGTTTGTATTTTCAAGTATGATGACTCGGCTATCTGTTCGTAGGCGATAATCTATGATTCCCCGCGCAACATCAATCGCATAAACACGTGCTGCATTATGTTGTAGTAGGCAATCGGTAAAACCACCTGTACTTGCTCCTACATCAGCACATATTGTACCTTGTATATTAATGTCAAAAGCGAGTAATGCGGCTTCAAGTTTAATACCGCCACGTCCGACATATCGTGGTTTAGATTTAAGCGTTATGTCTGCTTCAAGTGACACACGCATTCCCGGTTTATCTGCAACTTGACCATCAACAAAAACTTCAGCTGCCATAATCATTGCAGAGGCTTTATTTCGGCTAGGAGCTAATTCCCTTTGGACGACTAGTACATCCAATCGTTCTTTTTTTACCATAAATACATCCTACTTAATCATGTACTAATTCAATTGTGATAATAAGCGGGTTAAGACTTTCAGCATCCAATTCAAAGCCATCAATGGTTATGGGTAAATATCCATTTGCCTCTATAACAAGACTATAAGGTGTATCCAATACTAGCGGTCTATCGAATTGAAAATTACCATTGCGATCAGTAGTTGCAATAGCAAAAACTTGTTCCTGATCCCATACAAAATCACTAATCGAAAAATCTTCTCTAATAAGTATGATTGAGACATTCGGGATACCATTTTGGGTTGCAGCATCAATGACCACACCACCAAAGGGCGTTCCATCAGCTTCTGCAAAACGGTCAATCGCTAACTGCCCAATACCTACGGATGCGGTTGCTTCGGTGATTTTTAGATCATTTACGAGTAATTCTACGGTGTAAGTGCCATCAGGTGGATTATCAAGTGATAACAAAAAATTTTTTCCTGACTCAGTCGTGATCCATGGTTCAGTAAGTTCAAAGAATAATTCGCCATCAACCAGCCATCGAACTGTCCATACTGTACCAGGTGCAATCTGCTGCCAATCGAAAAGAGCATATAACACATCAACAGAATTTGGGAGTGAAGTAACCTTAGGGGTGTTGAGTGCTTCGAAAGGTGATTGAGCGATCGTATAACGTGCGTTACTAAAAATAATTGGTAATGGTCCTTCTTGAGCACCCGCAACGACAAAATCTGATGTAGCTGACAAAGCATTGTTTATATAGAGTTCTAGGCGATATGTACCGGGGAATAACCCACCTTGTGGTCTGAGATTGACGACAGTTGATCCATTTTCGCCCCCTGACCAAACCTCATTGGTTCGACTACCTATTATCTCCTGACCATTGAAATACCAAAGAGATGTCCAATTCGTACCATCTATCATATTGGCGTAAACAAATCGTGCAGATGCTATACTTCCAGTCGGCAATACATAGCCGTTGCCAAGAATATTACCTTGCAAATCAAGTAAACCAAATACAACATTACTAAAGGTAGGGGTTACAGCCGCACCACCGCCAATTATCACAGTTTCACTATCAGCCGCAAATCCATTTATTAATAGATTGAATTCGTATACACCATTTGCCCATGGTTGATCACGACTGCCAATATACCATAGCCCACGTTGACTTCCACTCCAGCGTACAGGTGGTAAACTGAAGATAGAATCAGGTACACCATCGCGGGTAACTCTTAATTCATATACTGTCTCAGAAGTCATGTTTTCGTAGTCAAAAAATAGATAAAGGCTATTTGTATTAGCTGGTAACGAACCTACAACAGTTGAAGGCAGTCCATTGACAACCGATGGCGAAAAAAAGAGGCGGGAAAACTTTGGAGGATCAATTGGATTGGGACGCACATCAGGGATTGTTAATATATCAACATTCAGTCCTAAGGATGCACCGCGGATTAGACTACGAGCAAAATTTGACGGACGAATTGAACTAATAAAACCACCAATTGGGATGCACTGATCATTATTATTAATAAAACCATCTAGGTTGGAATCTTCAATAAATTTACAACTTGCGTCAGAATTTGAGAGGGTAATAGGAGCAGTAGTCGGTATACCAATTAGTTGTCCTTGAGAGTTGTAAGCACCACCTCCAGACATTGTACCCGGAATAGTTGAGCGCGTTTTGAACCAAGAACGATCTCCACCTCTTGGTTCCGAAATAAACGCAGTGATTGTACCACGTGTTATACCAACTGGTTGATTATCAATATTTGTATAGCCCACAACAGTGATATTCTGGTCAATTGTGACCTCAGAAGAGTCTCCGATCTCGACGAACGGCAATGTTGGTAAAGTGCCATCGGCAATGAGCCTACCGTCTAGTTCTCTCGTGATTTGTAATAATGCAATATCCAACCCTTCGTCAACTTGTGCTATCTCAGCCCTATATTTGGGTATAGGTGGCTCATTTAAATCAACATTGATAGCAACGATGATAGTATCTCCATTACATATAGAGTCACGCACTGTACTATGCGCATTTGTCAAAATTAACCCATCATAACTAACAATTGTACCAGTGCTCACACACGTAATAATTAGATTATTCCCTTGATTTCGTGCTTGATAAATAAATACTGTTGCACGTTTAATACGGTTGATGTCGAACTCTGAAGCTGATTGTGCCATGCTAGACATAACCGTCGTGACAAACAACAATAGAAATGAAATTTTGAGAAATCTCACTAATTGAATCATATTAGTAGTCTATATCTTGTATAAATTGTTCAAATATAGGTAATGTTTGTTCATAGGTATTTGAATCTGCACGAAATGTCATAATCAGAGCTTGACCTCGTTGGATTGTCAAAATATCTAGTCCTACAACAACTGTCGATACACCTTCTAAAAACGGACTGGCGTCTCTCGATACAAATGTATATGACATCGCAATTGCAGGTGTTTCATCTGGTAGAAAATAATCACTATACCCGAGAATAGTATAATCGATGAAGGTCTGTGACCGATTGAGCGATAAACGGTCGAGTAGATTACGTTCAACTGTATCAGGTGTGACAGGTAATGTGCTTACTTGTATGACTGTCTTAAATCCTCGATTAGACATGTCCCGGACTCGTAAAACATAATCTCCTGTTTCGTCAAGTAGCCACCGTGCTGGGTATAATGCTGTGATACCTGCTTCAAGATTTGTGTACATGGTTACCCGATTTAGACTACTTTGGCGTAGACTAAATCCAATATATAAGAATATCAATATCACAATATAACTCAAATATATTGACCACCGCTGCCGCTGGGTTAATTGCGAGTTGTTAGAAATGTTGACTTCTAAAATTGACATCGATTAATCATTACTTGCAACTATTTTCTGGTCACGTTCTTGAGCAACTGTATAAAAGAAAAAAGTAAGCCCTAAAGATAAAATCAAGACTGCAATTAAAAAACCAAGACTGGCTATTGGGCGATCCGCATTCCCACTAGTCGTGATGGGACTATTCATCAATCCAGACACAAAAGGCGAAATTATTCCTACAACCAGTGCTGCAAAACCTATACTTATCGGGAGCATTATCGGAATTGGATTGTTAAAGTAGGTTTCAGAAAGACCGTAAGCGATAACCATGCTAGATGCAAGTTGTATTGTGTAATTTGAAAAAATATATAGCATTGCAATTGAATAAGTCGGTTGAATTTCTGAGATTAGGTATAGATTTGCAACAAAACTATACCCAATTGAACTTGCAACACAGTATGCGATTGTATCTGTACGCATCCGAATATTTTGTGGAAACACAATATACCGTACGATTACAAACTTTAATGCACAATCAACAATGCCAACTGTAAATGTAAATCCTAGTATTCTCTGCATTGCAGTTTCTAACGGTAACCATCTATCAATTTGGAAGAATTCTTCCACAAGGGGGATGCCAATTGCGGAGCCTGCTAAACCACTTATGATTGCTACAGTTAATAGGTTTTTGCGTGGTTCGAGCACGCGGCTCTCAGGGAAAACCGAGAATAACAACCATAAAATCACTGGAGAAAATATAAGAATTCCAGACACAATTAAGTTAATGCTACGATCAAGTTGAATGCCAAATATCTCTCCTATCAACATAATCACAACAGAGATCAATATCATGATGCAAACTTGAATAGTAATACTACGCCAAACCCTACGATACGGGTAGACTTCATCTTCTGTAGGCGGTGCGATAATTCTATTATCAAAAATTTGTGTCACCAATACACCCTATATGTATAGTTGAAATCAAGATAATCTGATGGTAGTTACAAAAATAAGCAAGTTTTGATCAATTGTAAAGTGTGTGACTATGTCCAAAACTCATTATAGTATATTCATCTGGATATGTATGCTGTTTTTCTTAGCTGGATGCGGAGGTGATACATCCCTTACCATTCCTTGTGAGGAAGATACACGCTGTTTACTCTATGGCATTACATCTGACATCTTAATCCTTGATCCTCACGTTTCGAATTCAATTGAAGCAGGAATTATCTTTAGACAATTATATGACACACTTATTTATCGTGATCCTTCTACAGGTGAATTTGTACCGGGCTTAGCACAATCTTGGGAACAATCTCAGGATGGATTAGTTTATACATTTAATTTGCGACAAGATGTCGTTTTTCACGACGGGACACCATTTACATCTGAATCAGTTGCACAAAATATTGACAGAATATTTAATGCTGACATCAATTCGCAAAAAGCTAGATTACTACTCGGCTCATTTAGCCGATATGAGATCATTGATGATTACACTATAAAAATCCATCTTTTTGAACCATATACTCCATTTCTTGATGGGTTAGCGCAACCATTTGTTGTATTTGCGAGTCCTCAATCTTTAGGTAGTTATACGAATCTCAGATATCAATTTCATCAAATTGGAACAGGACCCTTTCAACTCGACAATTATCTTCCGGGTGAACGGATTGAGATTAGTCGTAATCCAAGATATATTTGGGGACCACCTTTCTACAGTGCACTAAATGGGACAGAGATTAATCGTATCGTCTTTAAAATTATTTCTGACCCAGTTCTACGTGGGGATATATTAATAAACAAGCAAGTTGATGTTGTTGGTGAGATGTTAACCTCAGATGCTAACATTCTTGCAAATAACAGCTCAGTTCAATTGTTGCCAATCGATATTCCGGGGCAGACGGTACAACTCCAGTTTAATACTAAGGAGTTGCATACTGATCAACTAGCAGTACGACAAGCTTTGTTATATGCAACTAACCGTATAGCCATTATTGATGCTGTCTTCTTGAATTATTCTCCAGTTGGTTGGTCTCCATTATCCCAAAGTACGCAATTTGCACATACTGGATATATTAATCAATTTCCATATGATGCCTCGCGTGCTCTTGAATTATTGCAAAGTGTTGGTTATCAAGATAGCGATAGCGATGGATTTTTGGATTTAGATGGAGAAAAACTTGAACTAACTATTGTTGTTCCACCGTGGGGCCAATTGCCTGAAGTAGCAGGTGTTTTACGAGGGCAATGGCGGGCGATTGGGATCGATTTGATAATTGACCCTGTTCCAGGTCTTAATAGCTTGATCAATCGTTTAGCCTCTGGTGATTATCACTTGGCATCACTAGATGCTTTTGGATTTGACCCATCTATTTTGAACAACTCGTTTATGAGTAATTCACCAGGTAATGTGACGCGGTATGAGAATGTAGAGTTAGATAACTTGCTTATACAAGCCACACAAGAACAAGATAATCTGGCACGTCGAAGTCAATATTTTGAGATTCAATCCATTATAATGCAAGAAGCATTAATTCTTCCGATTCGAGAATATGTAAATATTAATGGAATTCAGTCTAATATTATTGACTTGCGATTTGATGCTTATGGTTGGTATCCAATTCTATACAACATCACTATACAATAGATATTAATAGTTTGAAATTATTGTCCCAAGTTTCTGATTATTGCATAGAATGTCTACAAGTATGTTGGGGGTTTTGCCATTAGCAATAATAATGTCTAATTTGTCATTTTCTTCAACTAACGCTAACATCTCTAAAACTTTCTGTATCATTCCACCAGTTACATCAACACCGCTGGAGCCCCCTAAAGCTGATTTTATTGTTTCAATCGATTGTGGCGTAATAAAGGGTATAACATTGCCATCCTTATCGAAAACACCGTCAACTTCACCTAATAATATAATTCGACTAACCTCTATATGTTTAACAATATATGAAAAAATTTTTTCCGTTGATACAATCGTACCACCAATTCCCTTATCATATGCTACATCACCGTGAATTAGCGGAACAAGGTCATGATTAAGGGCTGTCATCAGTAAATCTGTGTTCATCGCTTGTATCTGTCCACCATTTGCGTACACAGATGCCGAAGGCTGAAATCTGAATACAGGTATATCGACCTGTACAAGTTCTGAAAGCACCAATTGACTTAGAGCCGATGCGGCGTGGGCAACTTTCGTAAATCCTAACCAGTCACCTCTAGATTGTACGCCATTAATTGTATTGAATTTCTTTGCTTCAATATGCCCAAATGAACCACTTCCATGCCCAATGATTAATTTGTCGTCTGGTGTACACTGTCTAATAATCTTAATTTCTGATGCAATACGTTGCATTACAGATTGCCGAAAATAATGAGATACATTTTTATCTGTAATAAGTGAGCCACCAAGTTTGATCAATGTAATCATAAATTTGCCCCTTATTTAACAACCGAATCAAATACTCTTGTTGCTCCCGCTAACCGAAGAGCATCCTTAACCGATTGAACATTGGCTTCTTCAACTAAAGCGATCATATTACCGCCACGACCACCACCTGACATTTTTGCTCCAAGTGCACCTGCATCAAGTGCGGCAGTCACCATATTATCTAATTTTGTTGAAGACACTGTTAGCTTTTGGAGTTGCCAATGATTCTTTGTCATCAAATGACCCAATTGTGGAATGTTGCCAGTCGTAATACAAATCATAGCTTGTTGTACAATACTATTAATCTTATCGAATATAATTTGTGTGCCAATTGGGTCTAACTCATGAAGTTTTCTGACATCACCAACTGCTTCATGTGTAAACGCTGTTTGCCCTGTATCGGCAATAATGATATGAAAAGGGGATTTAATGTTTAAATGCTGAATTGTTTTATCTTTGACAAAGTAAATCGGCGTTTCATATACAATAACTGTATTATCAATTCCGCTTGGTGTTCCATGATGTATTTTTTCCGTCTCATATACCATGGCATTTAATATTTTATCAGGTATATCTTGGTAAAGAGCTGTTGCAATAGCCCGTCCTAAAGCTGTTGAGATAGCTGCGCCGCTTCCAAGTCCGCTGGCAATTGGAATATCGGATTTTAGTGTAATTTTGACAGAAGGTTTCTGTACTTCGCCAAAGTACTTTAAAACTAACGCCGCCATTTTAATTAATGGGTTAAGATTATCTTCAAGGTCAACTGGTATGGCACGTTCACCTATTTTGAGATCGCTAGTGATAATCGTTAATGGTTCGGATGAGACCTCAATTGTTGCATAAGCTCGCAAACTAGAAATAGGGATTGCGATTGCAGGAACACCATAAACAACAGCGTGTTCACCAAAGAGAATGATTTTCGCTGGAGCACTTGTTTGTTGATTCATGATACCTACTATACCAAATAGAGAATAACCACAAAGGTAATACTTGCTAACCCTACAGTTATTTGCATAGGGCGATCTTTTAGAATAACTTCGTCAGGTGCGCTACCTTCTTCCTCTACATGAATCAAATACAAGTAACGGAACAATCCATATAATACAAAGGGCACAGTGAGTAGTCCTAAATTCACTCCATTTTTAGTCATTGTTTCTACTTCAATTGTATAAAGAATATATGTGATCAAGGTAGAAGTCGTGACAATACGTAACATATCATCTAATAATGGGAGATTGTATTGGTTAAAAATCGGACGTGTATTTTTTGCTGTATCACCGAGTTTGATAAGTTCTTGCCTTCGTTTGGCTGTAACTAAAAATAATGCAAGCAATCCAGTGAATGCATATAACCACGGTGAAATTGTAACATTAATAACAACACCACCAGCCATAACTCGTAACACAAAACCAAGTGCTACAGACATAACATCCAGCAACGCAATATGCTTTAAACGAAATGAGTACAAGATTTGTAGTATAAGATATAAAATTAAAATAACCGCAAGAGCTGTGTCAAACAAAAGAGCAAGCGAAATTGTAATAAGCGGAATAATAATTGCTGCTAGCCGTGCAAAATTTATCGGTAATGTTCCAGAAGGTATCGGACGAAAGCGTTTTGTTGGATGTTGCTTGTCATTTTCAACATCGACTAAGTCATTAATAATATAAACTGTCCCAGACATTAGAATTAAAAGACCACAGGCAACAACAACACGCAGTAAAAGATTTAACTCTCCAAGTTTTGCATCAAAAATTATTGCAGGAAACACAAAAAGGACATTTTTTGTCCATTGATGTGGGCGCATAGTTTGGATTAGACCGATTAATACTTTCAAGTTGATCTCCGACTTGATTGATGTAGACAAGAACTATAGTCTAGTGATATTGTGCAACAATACTAGATTAAATTCTGTTATCCAATTAATTATTGAGGTAAATAAATCGCTATGAGTAACAATTTTATTGGAACAGCCCGCGCTCATTCTAATATCGCATTTATAAAATACTGGGGGAATATCGATCATAAATTAAGGTTACCATCGAATTCGAGTATTAGTATGAATTTGAGTGACCTCTATACAACAACTCGGGTTGAGTGGTCTCATGCATATCAGACCGATAGCCTAAAAATTAATGGTGAGAAATCGGATGATAAAGCTTTAGCTCGTGTCAGTGAACATTTACAAAGAGTTCGAGATCGACTTGGCATAAATATGTTTGCCAATGTGGAGTCAAAAAATAATTTCCCAATGGGAACAGGTATCGCATCATCGGCTTCTTCATTTGCAGCTCTTACGTTAGCAGCAGTTGAGGCCGCAAACAAAACATTATCAGAACGCGAATTATCGGCACTTGCACGATGTGGTTCAGGCTCAGCATCGCGCTCGATTCCATCAGGATATGCACAATGGCATTTTGGAACAACTCATGAAACCTCGTATGCTGAAACATTTGTCGAACATGATTATTGGGATTTGGTGGATGTGATAGCCATCATCAGCCGTGAACACAAAAAAACTGGATCATATGCTGGACATGGAACGGCTGACACGAGTATCTTACAATCAGTACGAGTTGATAGTGCAGAAAAACGACTTGAATTAGTTAAAGATTCTATCAAACAACGAGATTTCGTTTCATTTGCTGATGTCGTCGAAGAAGATAGTAATTTGATGCACTCTGTTATGATGACAAGTCGTCCACCGCTTTTTTATTGGCAGCCGCTCTCTATAGAAATTATGACCTCCGTCCGTTCATGGCGTGAAAATGAGGGAATTCAAGTCTGTTACACATTAGATGCAGGTCCGAATGTACATTGTATTTGTGTAAGAAGTGATGCTGAAAAAGTAATATCAAAACTAGAAGCATTATCTGACACTATAGAAATCAGAACATCTTCAGCAGGGCGTGGATCTTACATTGTTGAAAATGAATATTGATGTAATAAATGTAAGTCTCCTTGCCACGATTAGCATTTGCCCTTTATAATGCTAAATATAGTAAAACCATAATGAGGTATCTATAATGCTAGCTTCTATTGTTGGTAATGACATTTTCTTCGCTGTTATCGCATTTGCGATAATTTTAATTCCCGCCATTATCATCCATGAGTTGGGACATTTTTTTGCTGCAAAGCTTGTTGGTATAAATGTCTTAGAATTTGGTATTGGCTTTCCACCACGAGTCGGTCGATTGTTTACATGGGGGGAAACGGAATTTACTCTGAATTGGTTACCAATCGGTGGCTTTGTTCGCCCGCTTGGTGAAGATATGATTGGCCCAGTTGGTGAAGAAAAGACTAAACGTGACAGAGAAACAATCCGTGATCGTTACGAGAGTGATGAGTATATAACTGAACGGGATGAATTACGGATTCGTGGCATTGATGATGCCGATATGATGTCTGTTAATGAAGCACCGCCATTCGGTCGTATTTTCTTTATGGCAGCTGGAGCATTAGCAAACTTTGCCACGGCAATGTTTTTGTTCTTTATTGTTGCATTAATAGGATTACCGACCATTGTTGGTGGTCTTACTCAGGTTGTATCCATCCCTGATAATTCGATTTTCTCCGATACCAATGTCAATGTTGGTGATGCGATTGAAAAAATTAATGGTAATCGTTTTGATAGCTTCATCCAATTTTATGATGTTATTGAAGAAAACGATGGGCAAGATCTCATCTTGTCGATGATTCGGAACAAAACCAATGAACCGTACGAAGTGATTGTTAGACCAAGTCTTGCTCAACGTTCAGGATTTGTTCAGATCACCGGTGTTCAAGAAGAATCTCCAGCCTTTTATGCTGGTATTAAAGCTGGTGACCTTGTTTCACATATCAATAGTGAAGCTATTCCCGCATCAGGAGATCCCGTAGCTGTTCTTCAAGAGGCAACACGTCAACATGAAGGACGTGAAATGATCCTGACAGTTCTTCGAGAATATGAAGACGGCACAAGTGAGATTTTAGATTTAGGTGTTGTACCACGTATTAATCCACCTGAAGGTATAGGACGTATGGGTATACTAATCCGCTCACAATTTGGCATTAGTGATAATACGCGATTTGCAGATGCAGGGTTTAAGAGCGAACTCATACCGCAAGATATTCCATCAGCAATTTCGCACAGTCTTAGCACAACCAGTAATACATTCCAGTTGATCGCATCAATTCCCGGACGTTTGTTTGATGGTTCATTAAGTGGTGAGGACGCTCGACCTATCAGCATTATTGGTATCAGCAAAATAGGTGGGGATTTCATACAACGTAGTATTGAAGAAGGGCCTGGACTATTACTCAACTTTATCGCACTTATCAGTATTTTCTTAGGTGTGAGTAATTTACTACCAATTCCAGCATTAGATGGTGGACGTATTGTTTTTGTTATTATAGAAGTTATCCGTGGCAAACCAATTCATCCCGAAACAGAAGGCCGTATTCATCAAATTGGGATTATGATACTTCTTGCCTTGGGTGTATTGGTCATGATTTATGATGTGATTAATCCACCTAGTATTCCATAATTTAACAAAGGAACCACGATGTCAGATATTGACTTTCAAACTGAGACCACAGGTCATCAAAAACCTGAGTTTGATAAGATACTTGAGGTACTAGCCGAAGAAGCACAAGAAAATGGCAATATCATAGGGACCATTATATTTTATGGTCTCTCTGATATATCAGCAGAACAGATCAAACGACTTGAACCAATTTGGCGGGATCTGCCGATATCGTATAAGCATAAGATGCTCGTTGCATTTATGGATGCAAGTGAGGCAGATTTTGACCTAAGTTATAAACAAGTATCACTTTTAGGATTAAAAGATCAAAATGAACTGATACGTGCAGCTTCTGTTGACTTGCTTTGGGATGATGAATCTGTTGACACAATGAGATTACTTCTTGATCTTGTGCAAACAGATGATGCTGCAAGTGTAAAAGCACGAGCATTAGTTGCATTAGGGAAATTTATCCTCTTAGGAGAATATGATGAAATTCCTGAATCAATTGCAAAAGAAGCCCAACAATTGGCATTCAATTTACATACAGATCCTACTCAAACACTTGAAGTTCGCCGCAGAGCATTAGAAGCGTTATCAAATTCAAGTCATACGCAAAAAGACAAACTAATTCAACAGGCATATGATAGCGATGAACATCTACTAAAAGTCAGTTCGCTTTTTGCAATGGGACGCACTTGTGATGAGAAGTGGGAAGATTTCTTAATTGACGAGCTCGACAATGATGATAATGAGATCATATATGAAGCTGTTAGAGCCTGTGGTGAAATCGGCTTATCGTCAAGCGTCCGTCAATTGGGTGAACTTCTCTTAGAAGATGATCGTGAAATTCAATTGATGGTCATTTGGTCACTTGGTGAAATAGGCGGTCAACACGCTGTGGATATTTTAACCACCTTTGAAGAAAATATTGACGATGATGATCTGCTTGAAGCTACAGAGGATGCTTTAGGTGTTGCAAGTTTCAGTTTGTCTAGTGCAATGTTTGACTTTGATGATTATGACGAAGCTGAATAGTAACCTCAAATGAAATAAGTATACTATTTGAAAGAACCGCCCTTAGCGACGGTTCTTTTTGATTAATTACTGAGCAAACATTGTTTGCATCTTCATCGCAATACCCATATCGCCTTGAATTTTTATTTTCCCAGACATAAAGGCTTGCATTGCATTGAGTTGTCCTGTCGATACTGCAAGCCAATCGTCTGCAGCTGCCTTTAGCGTCATGGATGGATTGTCCACCGTACCATCGCCATTTTCGGCTATACCATTTGCGATTTTCACCCAATATAATCCGCCATTATCACCACTTAAGTCAAATTGAATAGTGACATTCACTCCTTCGGCTTTTTCTGGGATTAGTCGTGCGACCATCTCAGGAAATATGCTTTTAATTTCTTCTGATGTTGCCATTATATAACTCCTCATAAACATATAACCAAAATTACCATATAAGTTAGTATACAATTGTTCAGACGGACACCCAATAGTTGTTTGGAGTATGAAATGAAACACAAAGGTTATTGTTTAAGCATTTTTCTTGTTATATTGTTTAGCATCGTAGGTCTCTCAGTTGCACAAGAAGTGGACATCAAATCACTTGAGCTTGAGGGACGGCTTGCATATGTGGGAGATGACTTTAATATTTACACACTTGATTTTGCTACATCGAATATTAATCAGCTGACAGTTGATGGTAAACGGCAGGCAAAATATGAATTTCCAACATGGTCAAATGATGGGCAACTAGCGTATTTCTGTTGTAGTGTACGAGGATTTAATTCATTACACCTGTCCATTTATTTATCGACTGATGGTCTTTCTGAAGGAGTAGAATATTACAATCAAGCTGGAGAACGCCATGTATACGCATATTGGTCTCCTGAGACATGTAAAGATGATAACTGTGCTGATTTAGCAGTACTCGTACAAGACCCTTCACAAAATCAACTAAAGGTAGAACTGTTTAACAGTCAAAATCAACGAGATGGTCAACGGACTTTAGGAAATGGCACGCCATTTTATTATAGTTGGAGTTCATCAGGTGAGTCTTTACTCTTACATCGGAATAACAGTTTATTGGAATATTATTCAGTTTTGTCAGCTAATATAACGAGTGCATTTGATGAACCACTCGGTATGTTTTTATCACCAAGTTGGTCGCCCGTTGATAATCGTATTCTATTTGCTTCATTATCTGATACAGATACATCTCAGCTCACAATCTTAAACGATGAAACTCAACAGATATTGGCAGATAATTTGCAAGGTATTGTGTCCTCACTATGGTCGCCAAATGGTCGATATGTTGCCTATCGTGTTGCCAATTCTGATTCAATATCATCTATCTATGTTGTAGAGTCTGAAAATGGTAAAGTGGTGGCTCGGAGTAATGTCTCCGGCGTACTCTCATTTTTCTGGTCTCCGGATAGTAGTAAAATTGCCTATATAACATTGTCAAATCCACCTGGAACATTCGATATCAATAACCAAACTTTAGGTAATGCAGCGGCACTGACACAATTCAATGATGGATTGGCATGGAATATACTCGATGTGATTGATAGCTCGAATACACTGTTAAATAGCTTTATTCCAACAGTAAGTATGCAATATTTATTCGGGAATTTCGACCAATTTGCCCAAAGCCACAATCTTTGGTCTCCAGACAGTCGTCACATAGTTTATAGTGAGCGTACTAGTATTGACTCACGAGAGTCACTGATTACAATTATAGATGTGACTGATCCCAATGCCATACCATTGTCTGTGGTTGGTGGGGAATTTGCCGTATGGAGTTATAAATAACAAGTCGGGTAGGTGAGAGTGAATTTAATTGATAAATTACAATATATAGTCTTTTTATCCATCATTAGCCTATTGGTTGGTTGCACAGGTAATCGACCTCAAGTGATCGTAATTACTTCAACATTCTTACCAACAGCTTCTGTCTCTGATTCAATCATTGCAACTGAGGTTAATCCGACACAAGTACCTATTACTGAGCCCACTGATAATGTCCCTGAAGTGGTTTTGGCTAGTAATGCACTACCTAGTCAATATGTGGTTCAACCGGGTGATACACTATCTGGTATAGCTGTATATTATAATATATCGTTACAATCGCTATTAAACGTTAATAGTATTCAGAATCCTGATTTGCTTGAAGTTGGACAAGTCTTAATATTTCCAGAATCACCATCTTCATTCACACCTAAATTTCAAATTGTCCCTGATGCCAAGTTAGTATACTCTCCATCGGCTATTAACTTTCAAATCAATACTTTTTTGGCATCTCAAATTGGTTATATTTCGGTTGCTACCGATACAGTTAGCACACGTTTGTCTGATGGAACAGAAATTCAAGAGGTACTAACTGCCGAAGCAATCATTGAGAGAGTTTCCTATGAATATAGTATTGACCCACGTATTTTGCTAACCTTTTTGGAATATCGTGCTGGTTGGTTATCTCAGCTAAATATAGCTGATGATTTACGATCATATCCGATTATTAGTTCAGAAGACTCTAATGGTTTTGATCGTTCTGGTCTATATAAGCAACTCAGTTGGTTATCGAATGAGCTTAATCATGGATATTATGGATGGAAGTATCGCGGTAGAAACATTTTAGAGTTTCAAGATGGAACAAGGTTACTTTATAATCCTAGCCTAAATGCAG
>Ga0070729_10003848_pt1 | contig 16913 bp, 14 predicted proteins | sample tdDd472_FD_66725 | JGI IMG/M metagenome (GOLD analysis project Ga0070729, IMG submission 66725) | Marine sediment microbial communities from the Atlantic coast under amendment with organic carbon and nitrate - tdDd47.2 | ecosystem: Environmental > Aquatic > Marine > Coastal > Sediment | place... | reverse complement strand
CCCCGGGCGACGATGCACATCGACGGGCACCGCGTCGAGTGCGCCGCCGCGGCACCAGGCCCCATCGCCGCCCCGCGCGTCCCCCCCCGACATCCGGATTTTTCGATGCGTCCAGCATCGCCGACACGACGGCGCGGCACACCCCCCTGATCAGGGGGGTTTCGAGCCGATGTGTCTCACGCCGCACAGCTGCGCATACGCCGTGAAGACAGTGCCTCGTGCGCCAGTCAGCCGCCGATGGGCCGATCGAGGAAGTCGAGCCACAGGTCCCAGGACCGGCGGGTGTCGCCGTCCGGGGTCACGAGGCCGGTCGAGCGCAGCGTCTCGTACCGGTCGGTGAGCCGATCCGGATCACACGGCGGATCGACGCCTTCGCACGGCGCGGCGAGGATCGGATCCGGGTCGACCGACATTCGCCACGCGACGAGGTCCATCGACATGCCGTCGCCGCGGTCGAAGAGCCAGGCGAGGAAGTTGAACTGGCTGTTCTCGCTGGACGCGAACACGTCGCCGTCGCGGACGAACCCGTTGGCGGGGTAGCTCGCCACCACCGCGAGCGGGCGGGTCGACAGCCCTTCGAGGAAGTCGAACTCCGCATCCGGCAGCTGCCCCACCCCGCGCAGCTGATCCGCAGGCGCAAAGTCGATCGCGAAGAGGTCGAGCAGCTCGTCGAAGCGCGAGAGCACGCCGAGCCCCTCGGGGTCCTGCGCGTCCGTGACGTCGAGCAGCACCTGGTAGTTCCACAGCGGGAACACGCGGGCGCGCCCGGCGACCGTCTGCACCTCGCGGCGGGCCTCGATGTAGAACTGGCGCATCGCCTCGACGCTCTCGGGGCGGTTCGCCGTCCACACGTTCAGGTCGACCACCGGCACGAACCACGTCGGGTCGAAGCGCTCGGCGAGGGCGCCACAGAACGCGGCGTAGGCATCGACGACGTCCGGGTCCGTGAGCGACGGCACGGTGCCGCGCCCGTCGTAGTCGGCGACGAGACCGCCGCGGTCAGGGGCGAGCACGTCGACCACGACCATGACGGTGGCGTCGCCGCCGGTGGCGCGGGCTTCGAGGGCGTCGAGGTGCGCGGCGAAGTCCGGGGGCAGCGGGTCGCCGGCGAGGATCTCGGGCCAGGGCAGGCCGCCGTCGATCCACACGAGCGCGACGTCCGCGTTCGCCGTCGCCCGATCCCACGCGGCGTCGAGCACGTTCGACGGGCCGGTGGTCGGCGCGCCGAGGGCCATCGTGAACGCGCGAGGCGCCGAGGGCACCTCGACCGGCACCGCGGCGGCGTCGTCCGTCGGGCCCGCGTCGGCGGTGAACCCGGTGTCGCCCGCGTCGGCGTCGCCGCCGCCGCCGCCGTCGTCAGACGAGCACGCGGCGAGGGCCCCGGCGAGGGCGAGAGCGATCCAGAACGAGGGGCGACGCATGGCAGACTCCATCACGGGTTCGCGACAGTGTGTCGACGCCGCGCCGTGGCAGCAAGCCCCGGGCGCCGAGCCGCTGGCGACCGTTCGCGAAGGGCGCTAGGTTCGGGGTCGCTCTGCACTCGCCGGCTCGGACCCGAACGCCATGCGGACCGCTCTCTCGCTTCTCGTGTGTCTCGTCTTCACCGCCCTCGTCGCCTCGACGGCGTCGGCCACCACGGTGCTCGCTGGCAGCATCGAAGAGCTGGCCGAGTCCGCCGACGATCTGGTCGTCGGTGAGGTGCTCGCGGTCGAGCCGTTCATCGCGGCAGACGGTCGTGTGTTCACGCGGGTGACGATCGCGCCGTCGCAGGCGCGCCTCGATCACGACGGGTCGATCGAGCTGATCGTGCCCGGCGGGCGTACGGACGACCTCGCGACGCGGGTGTTCGGCGCCGAGACGTACCGCACCGGCGAGCAGGTCGCGGTCTTCGTCGAGGCCCGTCCGGACGGAGCCTTTCAGTCGGTGAGCCTCGCGTTCTCGAAGTTCGAGATCGTCGTCGACGAAGACGCGGGGGCCTGGTGGGCCGTGCGCGACCTGGACGAGCTGAGCCTCGTCGAGATGGACCCGGTCACGGGCGTGGTGACGACCCTCGCGGTCGAGTACCCGACCGCCCTGCCCCTCGACGAGCTGCTGCTGCGCGCCGACGGCGCCTTCGAGGCGGCGCCGCGGTGATGCGCGCCGCTACAGTCCGGACCCTCGCGCTCGTCGCGGGCCTCTGCGGCGCCACCCCGGCGTTCGCCTGGGAGCGCACGCAGACGTGCGTCACCGACGGCGACGAGGGCTTCGCGTGCCGGGACGGCGAGACGCCGATGCCCGTCGCGTGGCCATCCACCTGCGTGCCGTGGCACCTCAACCTGACCGGGTCGTCGTCGATCGCCGACGAGGCCACCGTGCGTGCGGCCGTCGAAGCCTCGTTCGACGTCTGGACGGACGTCGACGGCTCGTACCTCGAGCTGGTGTACGCCGGCGACACCGACGAGCGCGAGGCGGGCTACCGGTCCGGCTGCGGCACGTCGCAGAACGCCAACGTCGTGATGTTCATCGACGAGGGGTGGTCGCACGCGACGAACGCCGTGGCGCTCACCTCGCTCACCTACACGCCGGACAACGGGCGCGTGTACGACGCGGACATCGAGATGAACGTCGAGAACTTCCCGATCGGCATCGTGCGCAACGCGATCGACGACCGGGGCGTGACCGACCTGCAGAACACGCTGACTCACGAGGTCGGCCACCTCGTCGGGCTCGACCACACCCAGCCCGACACCTTCGTCGCCGTGGGCACCCAGCGGTACACGCAGGCGACGATGTACGCGATCACCGGCCCCACCGACACAGCGAAGCGCACGCTGCTGCACGACGACGAAGAGGGGCTGCGTGCCGCCTATCCGTCGAGCGCGGTCGAAGACGCCGAAGCGTGCGGCCCGGTCGAGATCGCGTTCTTCGAAGCGCCGAACAAATCGATCGACGCGACGTGCGGTGAGCGGCGCGGGTGCGCGGCGGCTGCCCCGGTGCCTGCGCCCGGCGCCGTGGCGTTCGCGGTGCTCGCCCTCGTCGGGCTCCGCCGCCGCCGATCACCGCCCCGATGACCGAGCCGTTCGCCGAGTCGATCACCGAGTCGATCACCCAGCCGACGACCCACTGCCTCGCCCCCGAGGCCATCAAGCAGCTGCGGGTCGCGTTCGAGCAGGCCGAGGCCCCGTGGGTGCCGGCGATCGGCGCCCGGGCGCGTTTCGTCGTCGGCATCGAGCCCGCGGCGGCGATCCGGGCGTGGCACCGGCCGATCCTCGCGTCGGCGCGCCGTCAGCCCGTGGCGGGCATCACCCTCGGCCCGGTCGTGTACGTCGCCCGCGCGGCGCTGCTCGACGACTGGCCGCTCGTTGCCCACGAGTGCGCGCACGTCGGGCAGGTCGACCGCCTGGGCACGGTTCGCTTTCTCGCACGGTACGGTCTGGACTATGCACGAGGGCGCGTTCGCGGGCTCGCCCACCACGCCGCGTACCTCGCCATTGCCGACGAGGTCGAGGCGCGGCGGGTCGAAGCCGCCGCGCGCGCTCTGGGTCGCCCCGACCGTCTTCTTGTCCCCGACCGCTGAATGCTCGCGCCATTCGCCCCACTCGTCGCTCTCGCTGCCACGCTCGGCCCTGCCGCACCGGGCGCCGCCGCCCTGCCCGAACCCGCAGCCCGGGTCGTCGGGCACGATCGGGTCGTCGACGCGATCGTTCGCGACGACGGGTCGACCGTCAGCCTCGGCGCCGACGGGCTCGTCGTCGAGTGGGACGCGGACGCGCCGCAGCGGTGGACGCGCATCCCCGGCGCGGTGCGCCTCGTCGACCGGGGCCGCGACGCCCTCGACGTGGTCGGTGACACGGCGCGGGTCACCCTCGATCGTGACTTCGCGCCGGTCGACAGCGCCGAACACGACGCCGTGGTCGTCTGTGCGGGCGCGGCGCCGGGCTGGGTACGCGGCGACGCCGGGTGGTTCGTCATCGACCCTACGGGCACCTCGGCCCCGATCGACGCCCCGGTCGACGACGGGCGCTGCTCGACGACCGCCGATGGCGTGTGGCTCGCCGGATTCGACGGCGCCGACGCCATCGCCATCGGCCACACCGACGCCGGCCCCGTCATCACGCGCGTCCCGTGGGACTCGGGCCGCCAGCCGACCGTCGCCGAACACGATGGCCGCTCGGTGCTCGTCGCCGGCGACCGCCGCATCGTCGACGCCCGCACCGGCGCCGAGACGACCGACGTCGTCGCCCCGGACCTCGGCTGGTGCGCGGATCGCAGCGCCTCGCCGACCGCGCCGTGCCGCGAACCTCGCGCGGCGTTCGAGGCGCCGACCCCCGGCGCGTACGTGCCCATCGACGTCGTGTGGGACGGTCGCAGCGTCAGCATCGTCGAGGCGCACGGGTGGCTCCGCGTGACCGCGACGCCCGGCCGCGACGGGCTCGCGTCCGAGCACTTCGCGCGCCCGGGCGCCACGGTCATCGACGCGGACGCGACCCACGGCGTGGCTCTCGTCTGCGAGCGGTCGACGCCGGGCAGCCGGTGGACGCTGCAGGCCCTCGCGTCGGGCGAAGCGGTGGCGCTCGTCGACGTCGACGGCGCCTGCCCGGTGGCGCCGGCCGGCGCGGGCCTGTCCGCCCCGGGCGTCACGGACACGGCGATCGTCGAGATTTCGAGCGCCCGCACGATCCGCGCAACGACGGCGACGGAGCTTGGCCTGAGCGGCCGTACCCTCGTCGGCGCGACCGTGCCCCTCGGCCGCGACGGGCGCCGCCTCGTGCTGACCCGGCGGTTCGACGCCGCCTGCCCCGTCGCGCGGTTCGAGCTCGTGCGTACGGCGGTCGGCGATCCCGCCGAACCGGTCGCCGACCTGGGCTGCGGCACGGACGCCAGCCTCGGCGATCTCACCTCGGACGGCGGCTCGACCGGGATTGCGGTCGACCTTCGCGACGGCGACCGGCGGGTCGCCATCGGTGTTCGCTTCGACGGGCAGGTCGCGACGATCGTGCCGTTGCACGACACCCCCGGGCGGGTCGGGCGCCTGACGACCAGCGCGTCCGGTACGTCGGTCGACGACCCCGTCGCCGGCACGCGCCTCGTGCGCAGCGCCGACACGGCGGCCGAAGACGCCGCCCCCCTGCTCGTGGTCGACCGCGCCGGCCTTCGCGTGTGGCTCGACGCGTGGGGCCTCGCGCTGCAGAGCGAGCATGGGACCGTGCGCGTGCAGCGGTCCGGCGAAGACGTCGTGATCGACGACGGCCGCGCCATGCTCACCACCCCGGGCTGGGCGGCCCGGGTCGTCGGCCCGCAAGCACCCGATGGCGACGAGGCGTCGGCCCTCGGGCTCGCGTGGTTCGGTCCACCGCGCGGATTGTCCACCGACGCGCCCGAGCGCCGCGTTTTCGACCGCTTTCGCACCTGGCGAGAGACGTCGCGCGAGCGGCGCCAGACCGCGCCCGCCGGCGACGCGCCCGCAAACGACTGAGCGGTCGATCCACTGTGGCGCAAACTCGAACCTGTGCTATCGTGCGCCGCGCGAAACGTCGGCCCGGCGTGGACCACACCCCTCACAGAGGTTCTTCATGCGTTCGATGACCGTCCGCTTGCTCGCCCTTGCCCTCACCGCCCCGCTCGCGTTCGCCGCGTGCGGCGATGACGACACGACGGACCCGGATGGCTCGACCGACACCGGCGGCGGTGAAGACACCGGCGTCACCGACACCGGCGTCACCGACACCGGCGCGACCGACACCGGCGGCGGTGAAGACACCGGCGGCGGCGAAGACACCGGCGGCGGTGAAGACACCGGCGGCGGCGAAGACACCGGCGGCGGTGAAGACACTGGCGGCGAGGACACCGGTGGCGGCGAAGACACCGGTGGCGGCGGCGTCGATCTCGACACGCTCTACGTCGAGGTGTTCGAGGTCTCGTGCGGCGGCGCAGGCTGCCACCTGAACGGCGCTGCGGCCGGCGGCATCAACCTCGACAACGACGGCTCGCTCGCCGATCGCCTGCTGGCCACGGCGGTGCAGGCGCCGATCCCCTACGTGACGCCCGGCGACGTCGACGCGTCGTACCTCTGGCACAAGTGCAACGGCACCCAGGACCTCGTCGGCGGCAGCGGCTCGGCGATGCCCCTCGTGCCGCCGGCGCTGACCGAGGACCAGCTCGACACGCTGCGCGCGTACATCGAGGGACTCTGAGCCACGCCCCTCGGCGTCGTGGGCCCACGCCCGGGCGACGCCTTTGGTGACGAACACGCCGCCCGGTTCACCCGGCGGCGTGTTCCCGTTCGTGCACGATCTCGCCAAGCCGCACGAAGTCCTCGAGGGTCAGGGCCTCGGGGCGTGCGGTCGGCGCGATGTCGGCGGCTTCGAGCAGCGGGATCGGATCGATACCCATCGCGGTAAGGCTGCGGCGAAGCATCTTCCGGCGGGCGCCGAACGCCATCTTCGCCACCCGCCGCACCACCTGCTCGATGTGTGGTGGGCAGAGCGGCTCGTCGCGCAGTTCGAACCGAACGACCGCCGAGTGCACCTTCGGCGGCGGGGTGAACGCGCCGGGCTTGAGGCTCATCGCCAGGTCGACCCGGTATCGGATCTGCGTGCCCACGGCGAGCAGCCCGAAGTGGCGCTCGGCCCCGCGGCTGGCGATGCGCGTCGCGACCTCGCGCTGAAACATCAACGCCATCCGCGGCGGCGGCGCGTCACGCTGCACGAGGCGAAACAGGATCTCGGTGGCGACGTTGTACGGCAGGTTCGCAACGACGGCGCGCGGCGGATCCTCGAGGCCCTCGTCGAGTACGGGGCCGAGGGCGTCGCCGGCCAGAACGCGCAGCGGCGCCGCGTCCGGGAACACCGTGGGCAGGTGCGCCGCGAGATCCGGATCCGCCTCGATGGCGACCACGTCGGCGCCGGCGGCGATCAGCCGGGTGGTCAACCCGCCGGGCCCGGGCCCGATCTCGAGCACACGGTCGCCCTCGCCGACGCCCGCGACGCGCACGATGCGATCGAGCACGCCGACGTCGGTGAGGAAGTTCTGGCCGAATCGCTTGCGCGCGGGGCGCCCCCAGGCGCGCAGCAGGTCGATCGGCCCGGGCAGGTCTTCGATCACGGTTCGTCCGGCGCGTTCATGCGTTCGTACATGCGGGCGAGGTCGCGGATGACCGACGCGCTGCGGGCTTCGTCGCCGGCGAGGCGGTCGATCGCGAGCTCGAGCGCTTCGGTCGCCGCAGACCAGCGACGGGCATCGCCGGCGACGCGGGCCCAGGCTTCGAGCAGATCCGGGTCCCGCGACGCGAGCACGAGGCCGTGCAGCGCGTCGAACGCCATCTCGTCGTCGCCCTCGCCGAGCCCGGGGGCCTCGATCATCGCGCCGATGCGGTCGTGAGCACCGGTGACGCGCAGGGCGCCCTGCCCGAGGCGCGCGAGACGCGCGCCGGCGGCGGACGGCTGGCCCAGCTCGAGCTGCAGCCCCGCGCTGATCAGGTAGAGCTCAGCGATGTCGTCGGGCTCGACGCTGCCGGACTCGGCGGCGCCGAACGCCTCTTCGATCGTGGCGAGGCGCTCGACCGGGTCGACGCCGAGCAGCTCTTCGTTCTCGGCGACCTGCTGCCACAGGCGCAGGGCCTCGAGGGGCGCCGTCTCGCGCTCGGCGCGGCGACGCAGCCAGCGGGTGCGGGCGAGCACGTCGCCGCTCGCCTCGGACACCTCGGGCAGCCGGCGGTCGAGCACCGTGTCGAGGGCTGCGTCCCGTTCGGGCAGCGCCAGCAGCCGCTCGACGAGCTCGACGGCGGCGTCGGTGTCCCCGAGGTCGAGGATGACCGAGAGCAGACGGTCCACACGCCGCGCTTCGGGGTGGTCCCCACCGGCCGCCACGAGCACCTCGAGTCCGGCGCGCTCTGCCGCGCGGTCCGAGGCCGCCGCGGCAAGATCGACGAGCTGCGACGCGAGACGGGCATCGCCGCCGGTCGCCTCCATCCCTTCGCGAACCAGCGCGATCGCCTCATCGACGTCGTCGAGGTGGTGCAGCGCGACCGTGGCAATGCGACGGTACAGCAGCCCCATCTGCTCGGGCCGGTGGGCGGCGCGGGCCGCCGTGCGCAGGACGCCGAGCAGTACGGGCCAGCGGCGAGCGCTCTCGAGCATGCGGGACGCCTTCTGGACCATCTCGTCGTCGAAGGTGCCGGACGAGATGGCCGACACGAGACAGGTCGTCGCGTCTTCGACGCGCCCCAGCGGGTCCTCGAGCAACGCGGCGACGCGCTTGATCGCCGTCAATCGCTCGAGGCTGTCGGTCAGGGGCAGCAGGTCCTCGAGGGCCTCGAGCTCTGCGTCGGTGTCCCCGGCGTCGCGGGCCAGGCGCACCCGGCGGCGACCCAGCGCCAGACGCTCATCGTCGTCGGACCGGCTCCACGCCATCGACAGCGCGCGCAGCGTCAGCTCGGGCTGGGCGTCGTCGGCCTCGGCTGCATCGGCGACCGCGAGCAGCAGCGGGACGACCTGGTCGGGGGCCGTGGCGTCGACCGCGGCCACCCAGGGGTCAACCCGCTCGTCCCGCACGATCTCGCGGGCGATCGCCTCGCGCGTCGTGTCGTCAGCGGCCAACCATCGCTCGCTGCGATCCGGCGCCTCGTCGGCGCGCGCCGGCACCGACGGCAGGCTGGGGACGGTCGGCAGGCGCTTGCGCGCACCGGTGAGCGAGTCAGCGGACAGCTGGAGCGTCGGCTGGTCGATCCCCGCGAGCCGTTCGAGGGCGGTCAGCGCCTGACGCACCCGCCACTCCGCCCGGGCCACGCCGCGCAGCGACTCGCGCACGTCGGCGTGGAGCATCGGCAGCAGCGTCGCGAGGTCACCGAGCACCGCGTGCCGGTCGAGCCAGTCACGGAGCACGCCGACGAAGGTCTCGCGCGACACCGCGCTGACCTCGGTGAAGAGCTGAACGAGCGGGACGAGCGACGCGCGGGCGCGGTCGATCGTGTCCGGCGACGTCGCGTCGGTGGCGCTGAGGACGAGAGGCAGCGCGACGCACGGGATGCCATCGCGGCCCGCCTGATGGGCCCGAGGCAGCAGACCGAGGGCGTCGAGCCCGGCGAGCGCGTCGTCACGAAAGGCAGCACCCAGCTTGTCGAGCTCGGCGCGAGCCTCGGCATCGGTCAGCAGGATGAGCTCGCCTTTCACGACGCGTCCCCACCGGCTTCGTCGTCGGCGCCCGGGCCGCGGATCGGCTCGCCCGGCGCCTGCCGCGTGAACTCGCGCAGGATGCGCGTCGCGTAGGCGCCTGCGGGCAACGTGAACGACAGCACGATCGCGTCCCCGTCCGCTTCGACGGTCAGCCCCTCGGGCACGAGCAGCAGGTCGCGTCGGGCGCCCGGCGCGAGGCGGGTCAGCACGGCGAGGCGCTCCTCGGTCAACCCGGCGGCGGCGATCGCTTCGGCCTCGAGGGCGCCGGCTTCGTCGGCGAACGCGGGCACGCGGCCCCCGGGCAGACGACCCGTGAGCACGATGTCGCCGCTCGTGAGGCGCGGGGTCTCGGCGGCGACGTCTTCGATGACGAAGTGCTTGCCCGCGCCGGCCAGGCGCACGGTCTCACCGGCGAGCAGGCGGTCGAAGCCGAGGGCCTGCCGCGCGACCGCGTACCGGTTGAAGCACTCGGACTGGGCCACGCTGGGCCACATCTTGCGCTCGAACCGCGCCTTCTTGCCGGACACCCGGCCGTCGCGGTCGAGAAAGCGCATCGCCTTGCCGAGGTTGCGCCCGTCGTGGCCGAACCGCTGCGGCCCGAACACGTTGAGCGTGCCGCCAGTCGCCAGCGCGTCGCGGATCGCCGCGGCGTTGTCGGGCGCGTCGGCCTCGACGACCCGCAGCGTGAACCGGTTCGCGAGCAGGTGCCCGGTGCGCAGCTTGTTGCGGTGGCGTGTCGCCTCGACGATCGCGAGCCCATCGGGCAGGTCCCACGTGTCGGGCTCGGGCGAGGTGTCCGGCACCGACAACCACTGGGTCGTCACCGCCGCACGGTCCTTGAGCCCGGCGGTGCCGATGTCGCGGGGCGCGACGCCGGTGGCCTTCGCGATCGCGCGAACGGCGGCGTTCGTGTTCCACCCGCGTTTCTCGAGCTTTACGTACCGATGCGGCCCCTCGCCGGACGCCGGGTACAGCGGGATCTCGTCGACCCGGAAGGCCTCGAGTTCGTCCGCGATACGGCCCCCGCAACCGGGCAGATGCGCGGTGGTCGGGGGCACGTCCAGAGGGATGGGAGCGTCCGTTGTGGCGTTCACGGCGCGTGGTGTAGGGTCAGGGGGTGGACTGGCCGGCCGAGGCTGACATTCCGGGAGGATCATGGCAACCCCGCACGCCGACGTGCCCACCGACCTGCGCGCCGCCCTGCTCGACGGCGCATCCGCCGCATCGATCCGCGCCGCGCTCTGCGACGCCCTCGACGCGCGCATCCTCGACGCGTTCGCCGAGCACGTGCCCGTCGAGCTCGCTGGCCGCGTGCTCGTGCTCGCCGTCGGTGGCTGGGGGCGCCGCGAGGTGTATCCCCACGCCGACGCGGACCTGCTCGTCCTCTATCGCCCCGCCGACACGGCCGGCGACGTGGCGAATGGCGACGCGGCCGACGGCGACCCATCGCCGGCGGGCCGCCTCGACGCGACCCACCCCGGCGCCAGCGCCGCGATGGAGGCGTGGTTCACCGGGCTGCGCGACGCCGGCGTGCGCCTCGGCGCGCGGGTGCGCACCGTCGACGAGCATGCGCGGCTGATCGGCGAGGACGTCACCGTCGCCGCCGCCGCCCTCGACGCGCGCATCCTCGCCGGCGACGCGACGATCTGCCCGGACCCGGCGGCCTTCGCGCGGGACGCGATCGGCGCTCGGTTCATGGGCGGCGTGACGCGGTTCTGCGGGCTGATCCGCGAGGGCGTATCGACCCGGCACGAGCGGTACGGCACGTCGGGCTATCTGCTCGAACCGCAGCTGAAGACCGGCCGCGGCGGCCTGCGCGACGCCCACGCCGTCCGCTGGGCCAGCCGGCTGCGGTTCGGGACGATCGACCTCACCGAGATTGCCGACCGCGGGCTCGTGACGCCCACCGAAGCAGCCGACTTCAGCGCGGCGTTCGAGTTCATCAGCCGCACGCGCCTCACCCTGCACGCGCTGACGCGGTACCGCACCGACCGGCTCGCGTTCGGCCACCAGGCGAACGTCGCGCGGCTCATGGGCTTCGGCCACGGCGACGAGGCGACGATGGTCGCCGGGTTCATGAAGACGTTCTACGCGCACGCCGAGGTGCTCGCGAACGGGTCCGAGCGGTGGCTGCAGGAGTGGACCCTCGACCCCGACGACCCCGACGTCATCGAGCTCGGCGACGGGTTCAGCCTGAACGCCGGCTGCCTCGCGTACGACCACCCGGTGACCGGCATCACCGACGTGTCTCGCGTCGTGCGGCGCGCGGCGATGGAGCGGCTCTCGCTGCATCCCACGACCCGAAGCCAGCTGCGCGAGGTCGCGACCGCCCTGCCCGCCACGGTCTGCCTCGCCGACGAGGCGCGCGAGGTCCTCACGGACGCGCTGCTCTCGGACGAGGCCGATCCGTACGCCCTGCGGGCGCTGATGGACCTCGTGCTGCTGCGGGTCCTCGTGCCCGAGTGGGCGCACATCGTCGGCCACACCAGCCACGACGTGTACCACGTGTTCACGACGGACAAGCACCTGTACGAGTCGTTTCGTCGGATGCTCGCGGTCGAGACGCGCCGCGATCCGGACGCGCCGCCCTTCGTGGCGAACGCCATCGCGCGGCTGCGGTCCGAGACCCCTGCGTGGTGGCAGGCCCTGCGGCTCGCCGCCCTCTTTCACGATGTGGGCAAGGGGCTCGCCGGCGACCACAGCCTCATCGGCGGCGGCATGATCGCCGAGATCGCGCGGCGCCTCGCCCTGTCGACCGAGGTCACCGACGCCGCCCGGTGGCTCGTTCAGGAGCACCTGCGCATGTCGCGCACGAGCCAGCGCCGCGACCTGTCGGACCCGACGGTCATCGAGCGCTTCGTCGAAGCGGTGCCGTCGACCGACGCCCTCGATGCCCTCGCCGCGCTGTCCTGGTGCGACATGGTCTCGGTGGCGCCGAGCGCGTCGTCGACGTGGAAGGTCGAGCTGCTGCGCACGCTGCACGAAGCCGCGACGGCGCACATGACCGAGGTGACCGCAACGCCGACGCCGATCGGCGAACGCCCGGCCGTGCGCGCTGCGCTGGCCGACGGCCTGCTCGGCGAGAGCGACGTGCGCTGGCTGGCGAACGAGCTCACCGACGCCCGGTGGGCGACCTTCGACGACGGCGAGCTCGCCCTCGCGGCGACGACCCTCGCCGCGACCCGCGCCGAGCCGCAGGGGTGCGTGCGCATCAACGCCGTCGGGCGACCGGGGCAGGCGCTGCTCGTCGTGGCCGCGCCGGACCGCCCCGGCCTGCTCGCCGACCTCACCGCCGGGCTGGCCGCCGAGCGGGTGAACATCCTGCGCGCACGCATCGTGACGACGGGGTCGGGCCGCGCCCTCGACGTGTTCGACCTGTCGTGGGTCGACCCGGGCGGCCTGCCGCTCACCGACGCCCGCCGCGAGCGGCTCGTCGGCACCCTCGACGACGTACTCGCCGGGCGGGTCGACGGCGAAGCGCTGCGCGAGCGTGCCGAGCCGGAGTCACGCATCCCGCCCGCGCCGCGTCCGCCGATCGCGACGCGCGTCGAGTGGTCCCGCGGCGACGAGGACCTCGACCGCGTCGTGTACGAAGTGAAGACCCGCGACCGCGTCGGGCTGCTGACGGACATCGCGCGCTGGCTGTCGAACGAGGGCCTCGCGATCGATCGCGCCCTGGTGACCGGCGAAGGCGACCGGGCGATCGACATCTTCTACGTCCGTGCCGGTGCGCCGGCGACGGACGCGGACCTGCAGGCGATCGCCGGGCGGGTGCGGGACGCGATCGAAGGGCACGCCGATGACGTCGCTGGATGAGGCCGTCCAACGGTACCTCGAGCACCTGACGATCGAGCGGCACCTGTCGGCGAACACGGTCGCGGCCTACGCGAACGACCTCACGCGCATGACCGAGCACTGCATCGAGTCCGGCGTGACCGACGTCGATGGCGTCGACGGGCTGCTGCTCGGGTCCTTTCTGCTCGCGAGGCACCGGCAGGGGCTCAAGCCGCGCACGATCGCCCGCAACGCCGTGAGCATCCGCCGGTTCTTTCGCTTCGTGCACGCCGAGGGGATGCGCGACGACAACCCGGCGGAGCTGCTCGACGTCCCGAAGGTCGGGCGCTCGCTGCCGATGACGATCACCGAGCGCGACGTCGAAGCCCTGCTCGACGCCCCGGACGCGAGCAGCCCCGAGGGGCGCCGGGACCGGGCGATGCTCGAGGTGCTCTACGCCACCGGCTTGCGCGTGACCGAGCTGGTGACCCTGCCCGTCGCCGCGCTCGACCGCGCCGGGGGCTGGCTGCGCGTGACCGGCAAGGGCGACAAGCAGCGCATCGTGCCGATCGGCGAGGTCGCGATGGACGCGGTCGACGACTACCTCGCCGGGGCCCGCGGCGCCCTGCTCGCCGCGTCGCCGAAGCGCACCAGCCCCGACCTCTTCATCACGCGCCGCGGGACGGCGATGTCGCGCCAGGCCTTCTGGAAGAACCTGCGCCGGTATGCGCTGACCGCCGGGCTCGACCCGCGCATCTCGCCCCACAAGCTGCGGCACGCGTTCGCGACTCACCTGCTCGCCCACGGCGCCGACCTGCGCGCCCTGCAGGCGATGCTTGGTCACGCGGACATCTCGACGACGCAGATCTACACCCTCGTCACCCGCCAGCGCCTGCAGCAGGTCGTCGATACGCACCATCCCCGCGGCGGGCCGGTCGGCGACGAGTGACGCGACGGCATCGACCGGCGGCCCGGCGTGGACGTCGCCGCAGGACCACGGGTCGTACGAAGGGCGCGGCACCCGGGGGACCGCGCGGGGGGTGACGCCGCGGGGCAAACGACCTACGCACAAGGCACCCTCTGCCTCGGAGCGTCATGTCGTCCGACGTCCTCGTCCACATCCTGCTCGTCCTCGTCGGGTTCGTGCTGTCGACCGCTGTGCACGAGTGGGCGCACGCGTGGACGGCAGACCGGCTCGGTGATCCGACACCGAAGTCGCAGGGGCGACTCACCCTCGACCCGACGGCGCACATCGATCCGCTCGGGACGCTGCTCTTCCCCGTGCTGGGGGCGGCGACCGGCGGCTTTCTCTTCGGCTGGGCGCGTCCGGTCGAGTTTCGCCCGGGGCTCTTTCGCCGTGACGTGACGATGCGCCGCGGCACGCTGCTCGTGGCCGCCGCCGGGCCGCTGTCGAACCTCGCCCTCGGCCTCCTCTGCGCCCTGCTGCTCGCCGGGCTCGGCCTCGCGACCGGCGGCATGACCGAGGCACACTCGGCCGCCGGCACCGTCGAAGCGCTGGCGCTGCTGCTGCGCGTCGGCGTCACGATCAACGTCGTCCTGCTCTTCTTCAACCTGCTGCCGGTGGCCCCGCTGGACGGGTTCCGCGTGCTCGAAGCCACCCTCGGCGCCGACCACCCGACGGTGCGGTTCATCGAACAGAACCGGTTCATCCTCTTTCTCGCCGTCATCCTCGTCGGCTGGCGGCTCATCGCGCCGCTGGTCTCGATGACCGAGGGCTGGCTGATGCAGGTCGCCGCGCTGGGGTGACCCGATCGTCGTGGCCCGTCTGGATCGCCCACACGGCGAACGCGCCGACGCGACGCGCAGTTGCGAGCGGTGAGCGTGTCGCGCATGCTGCGCCCGTGGACCACCTCGACCCCAACGCGGCCGGCCGCCGCCTCACGCTCGAAATCGACGGCTTCGAAGGCCCGCTCGATCTGCTGCTGCACCTGATCCGCAAGCACGAGATCGACGTCTTCGACATCCCGATCGCGTTCATCACCGAGGAGTACCTCGGCTACATCGAGGCCATGACGGCACTCGAGCTGGGCATCGCTGGCGAGTACCTCGTGATGGCGGCGACCCTGCTGCACATCAAGAGCCGCATGCTGCTGCCGCGGCCGGAGCCCGAGGACGACGAGTCCGACGAACCGGACATCGACCCCCGCGAGGCGCTCGTGCGGCGCCTGCTCGAGTACCAGCGCTACCGCGACGTGGCCGAGCAGCTCGGCGACGGCGAGATGATGGGGCGGGACGTGTTCACGCGGCCCTCACGGGCGGCGATGTACCGCGACGCTGCTGGGCCCGCCGAGCTGATCAGCCTCGACCTCTTTCACCTGCTCGACGCGTTTCGAAAGGTGATGGCCGACAAGCCGGCCGAGGTGCTGCACGAGGTGACGCCGCAGAAGATGTCGCTGCGTGACACGATCACCCGCATCGCCGACCACCTCGCCGACACGCCGCGGGCGACGCTGCTGGACCTCGTGTACCTGCACGGCCCGTCGCCGTCGCGCTTCGACATCGTGATCTCGTTTCTCGCGATCCTCGAGATGGCGAAGCTGCGGATGGTGAAGCTCTTTCAGACGCGCCTGTCGAGCGCTGACCTGATCGTCGAGCGCGCGGTCATCGACTACGAAGAGGTCGCCGGGCGCCTCGAGGGCCTCGACCCCGAGCTGGACGGAGACGGATGACCGACCCCACCGAACCGACCGGTGCCGCCGACGAGAGCGCGACGGACGCGACCGACGCAGCACGCGAAGGCGCGGCGACCGAAGCCACCGATGCCGCGACCGAAGCGGCCGAGACCCCCGACACCGTCGACGACGCGGACGCCCTCGCCCTGCCCGACCTCGGCGGACTCGAGGCGATGCTCTTCGCCGCCGAGCGCCCGCTGACCGTAGCCGAGCTGGCGGAGTGGATCAGCGCGGCGACGGACGAGCTCGTCACCGAGGGCGCGATCGACGCCGCGTTGACCGCGCTCGCCGCACGCTACGACACGAGCGGCGCCGGCATCGAGCTCGCGCAGGCCGGCGGCGGGTACACGCTGCGCACCCGCGGCACGTACGGGACGTGGATCACGAAGATGTACAAGAAGCGTCCGGTGCGGCTGTCGCGCGCGGCGCTCGAGGTCCTCGCCATCGTCGCGTACCGCCAGCCGTGCACACGCGCGGTGGTCGACGACATCCGCGGCGTCGACAGCTCGAGCACCCTGCGCCAGCTGCTCGAACGCGAACTGCTGCGCATTCTCGGAAAAGCAGATGACGTGGGGCGCCCGTTGCTCTACGGCACCACGCCGCGCTTTCTGGAGATGTTCGGCCTGGACAGCCTGGAAGCGCTGCCCACCCTGCGTGAGTACACCGAGCTCACCGACGAGCACCTCGTGCGCGTCCAGGAGCTCGAAGAAACCCTCGCCGCAAACCGCGCGGCCGACGCAGGCGACCCCACCGAGGGCGCCAGCGAGACCGAAGCGAGCAGTGAGATGAAGGAGCCCGAGAATGAGTGAAGAGCGCCTGCAGAAGTACCTCGCCCGTGCGGGTGTCGCCAGCCGCCGTGCGTCCGAACGCCTCATCCAGCAGGGGCTGGTGAAGGTGAACGGCACCGTCGTGCGCGAGCTCGGCACGAAGGTGACGCCGGGCGAAGACGTCATCGAATACGACGGTCGCCGCATCGAGGCCGACGTCCGGTACGTCTACCTGCTGCTGAACAAGCCGACCCACGTCATCAGCGCCGCGAGCGACCCCGAGGGGCGCCAGGTGGTGACGGCGCTCGTGCCGCCGGAGTTCGGCCGCCTGTACCCCGTCGGGCGCCTGGACTGGGACTCCGAAGGCGCGCTGCTGCTGACGAACGACGGCACGCTGACCCAGCTGCTCACGCACCCGAAGCACGAGGCCCCGAAGACCTACATGGTCAAGGTGAAGGGCATGTGGTCCGACAGCCACGCGCGCATCGATCAGGTGCGCCAGGGCGTCACCCTCGACGACGGGTACA
>Ga0070729_10003846_pt1 | contig 16922 bp, 14 predicted proteins | sample tdDd472_FD_66725 | JGI IMG/M metagenome (GOLD analysis project Ga0070729, IMG submission 66725) | Marine sediment microbial communities from the Atlantic coast under amendment with organic carbon and nitrate - tdDd47.2 | ecosystem: Environmental > Aquatic > Marine > Coastal > Sediment | place... | reverse complement strand
AACGCTTTCTAATTGTTTTTTGGCTGATTCTCGGAGAGCTGGTGGATACGGTGCTAGCAGTTGATCCGATGCTTCTAGCAAAATCACCTTCGCTTTTAATTCTTGGCGATCATCATATTCTTGCTTTAGGACATGATTATATAATTCATACATTGCACCAGCAGTTTCGATACCTGTCGCACCACCACCGACAACAACCATTGTCAAAAGGGCAGACTTATAGTCTTCATCGTCTGTCCATGCTGCACGTTCAAAGAGTCGCAAGATATGCTGACGTAATCTCACAGAATCATTCAGTGATTTCATCTCAAATGCATGTTTTACCAATCCTGCAATTCCGAAAAAGTTAGTCACACTTCCCGCTGCAATTAACAGATAATCATAGGGTTCTTGGCGAACTGTGCCATTGGTCTTGACCTCAACTACTTTACCATCATGGTTGATGCTAACAACCTCCCCCATCAAACAATGTACATTATCTGAATCCCGAAATATGGAGCGAATAGGATAGGCTATCGAACTAGGGTCTAACCCACATGTAGCGACTTGATATAACAATGGCGTAAATGTGTGGTAATTGTTACGGTCAATCAATGTTGTTTCGATATGTTTGTGTTTTGCAAGTGCTTGTGCGGCAGTTAATCCAGCAAATCCAGCACCAATGATGATCACTCGTGTGTGTAGCAAATTCTGGGCCATGCTCTCCCCCCAACCATCTATTTGTGAATATTTTCACATTATATCCTATATTGTGAAATATGTCACAATCATCTTATGACTTTTATCACTTTCTAACACAATTCAAATAAAAAAGCCCCACCATGGGGACTTTTCTAATAAAGGCTAAATCTGTTGTATATGCTAAATATCGAGGTTACGGACTTGTTTCGCATGGGTCTGAATAAAGCGACGGCGGGGTGGAACACTGGCACCCATCAACATATCAAACACACGATCTGCATCAGCAGCATCTTCAATAGTCACTTGCAATAGAGTACGTGTTTCGGGATCCATTGTTGTCTCCCACAACTGGTCAGGATTCATCTCACCCAACCCTTTATACCGTTGAACACCAACTTTTTCAGAGTTTTTATATTTCTTCAGCGAGCGTTCTAGTAATTGCGCATCATTGAACCCAGCCTTAGGATAAATATATTCTCTTTGTTTACCATTTTTTAGAAGGTAAATTGGTGGTTGAGCGATATAGAGATGTCCTTCTTGTACAATTTGAGGCATGTGTCGGAACAAGAATGTCAGCAACAAGGTACGGATATGACTGCCATCAACATCAGCATCTGTCATGATGATAACACGTCCATAACGCAGTTTTGTTACATCCATTTCATCATGGATACCTGTGCCTAATGCGGAAATCAAGGACTTGATTTCATTGTTATCTAAGATTTTATCAATCCGTGCGCGCTCTGTATTGAGGATTTTACCGCGTAATGGAAGTATCGCTTGGAAGTGGCGATCGCGTCCTTGCTTTGCACTACCACCCGCAGAATCACCTTCCACAATATAGATTTCTGCGCCCTCGCCATGTTGTGAGCAGTCGGCTAACTTACCGGGGAGTGTACTACTTTCCAGCAAACTTGGACCACTACGCACCAAATCACGTGCTTTTTTGGCGGCTTCACGGGCACGCATACTTGTCATACATTTGTCAATAATCTTACGCGCTTCACGCGAATTCATCTCAAGAAATTCATTAAACGATTCTGTCACAACCTGCGAAACAGCACCTTGAACTTCGGGATTAAGCAATTTCACCTTTGTTTGGCTTTCAAATTGCGGATCAGGGTGCTTAACACTCACAATAGCTGTAAGTCCCTCTAAGGTATCATTTCCTGAGAAATTACCGTCCTTTTCTTTTAAAAGACCCGCTTTTCTAGCATAGCGATTAATCACACCAGTAATTGCAGATCGTAATCCTGTGATATGTGTACCACCATCAGGTGTATTAATCGTATTCGTAAATGCAAGTTCAGAAGTCGTTGAAGCATCTGTGTATTGGAACGATACTTCAACACCAATGGCATAAGGTTTGCCATTGCGATCTTCAAACTCTACGTTCCGTTCGCCATAAATAATTTCGTGAATCGGCTTTCGGTTACGGTTAAGATAGCGTACAAATGATTTTAAGCCACCATCAAAATAGAATGTAGTTTCTTTGGCAATTGGTTTGACACGTTCGTCACGCAACGTAATGGAAACTTTTCGGGTAACAAACGCCATTTCACGAAATCGCGTTACCAGCGTATTGTAACTGAACTTGTTTTCATCCATAACAGTGAAGTCAGGTACAAATGAGATGACTGTACCGGAAGCTTCTCCATTTTCTAATGGACGGATCTTTTCAACTTCGGTTTTAGCATAACCTGCATTATAGGTTTGTTGCCATACATGACCATCCCGGTAAATAGTCGCTGTCAGCTCCGCAGACAAGGCATTAACAGCCGACACACCCACACCATGCAAACCACCACTTACACTGTAGGCTTCATTATCAAACTTACCGCCTGCACCGATTTCAGTCATAACCACTTCAAGCGCAGATCGTCCGCTTTCGTGCATATCAACTGGGATACCAACACCATTATCTGCAATCGTCACAGCGTTATTATCATGTAAGGTCACAAATATACGATCACAACGTCCAGCAAGTGCTTCATCAATTGAATTATCTACAACTTCATAAATTAGATGATGTAATGCACGCACATCAGTACCACCGACGTACATACCGGGACGACGGCGAATATGTTCACGCGGTTCTAATTTTTGAATATTCTTCGCAGCGTACTTCTGTTCTTGTTCGGCAACGCTCGCCTTATCCTGCGCCATGTTTTCTCCTCACGACCAAGTTTAGGGATAATACTATGTAATTTTGCTAGAGTTTGAGCTAATGTTGAAGCATTTCCCATATATGATTTACGAGTAAAAAGTACTGATTATCTTCATTAATTATAACATACTGTGAGGTGCGGCACAATAGGACTACGGAATAAATGTTCGATACAATAGATGGTATTGACACATATCCGATAGGTTCATACAATCTAATCAGATTGCTTCCGTAGCTCAGTGGATAGAGCAGGACTCTTCTAAAGTCAAGGTCGCAGGTTCGAATCCTGCCGGGGGCGATATAAAAACCCGCTTATTAAGCGGGCTTTTGTTTTATGAAATGATGTCGCTATAGAGTTGCTGTATCTCGCCAGACAACTCAACTTTATGAGACTTAGCCCAATCTTTAAATTTACGATAATGTGCAACCGCTTCTGCTCGTCTACCAAGTTCAGCATATGCTTCCAACAAACTTAAATGGACATCATCTCGAGAGAAATCAGTATCCACCGCTTGGCGGAGTGTTCGCAACGCCAATTCTTTATTACCCCGTTCATGCCAAATTTGAGCAATATTACTAAGAGCTTCAATATAACCAGCACTAAATGACTCGCGTCGTTCCAGAATCCACTGTTCGTCGTGTCCTTGCAAGAACGGGCCACGATATAATTTAGCGGCTCGTTGCCATACTTCAAACGGGTCATCAGGATTACCATGTCGCCCAACCATCAATGTATCTACGAAGTCAAACATATCAAAGTAGTAGGGAATTTCTGGGTTCATCCGATAATAAGTACCATCATGCATCAACGTGTCGAGTTCAAGCGCTTTATGAAGACGACGTTTTGTCACATGGAATACATTCACAGCCTGATCATCATCAAGCTCCGGCCAAAATGCTTCGCAGATTTCATTACGAGTAACAACGGGGCGATCTAACGTAAAAAACAACAGTAATCGAGGCAAATGCCCTTCCCAATTATCAACGATATAATCGTCAAGTAATACAAAACCGGGACCCAAAGCATTGACTTCTAAACGTGCGCCATCTAGATTACGATTATTATAAAAGTCTTCACGCATCAGATGTTCATCACGTAAGATTACAGCCTGTCGTTTTGAAATCATCGCTACCCATGGCATACGCGGTAGCGTACGACTATTCAGGATAATTTTGCAGTGAAGTGGCAAGGCATCTGATAACCGTTCAATAAATCTTTGAATATCATCAGCACTATCCGAGCGATCATATTCATCGAATATGAAATAATAGGTATCATCACTTAGTTCAACAAGTTCTTTGATAAATGTCCGTAACACAATATCAAAATGAGCATAGGGATTTTCATGAACTGCGTTTGGCAACAGATTCAGATGGCGACCAAATGTTGGATGTTGATTGGATAAATCATGGGTAATACTGGTCAGGAAATTACGCAGATTTATATCATCCATACCGAGAGCATAATAAAATGTAGTGATATTAGGATCTCGAATAATCTGTGCAAGCAATACTGAACGATAACGTCCGGAAGGATGAAGTAAAATTATCTTTGCATTTTCAGAATATTGGAGAAAACTCTGATATGATGGTTCTATATGTGAATTCAAATTCATCTAATTCTTCGCCTTAATAGTTTTGTTGTTTAACTATGTCAAACAGTATATCACAATTACTAATACAATACTAGATAATTTGCATTAAGGATAATTTACGAGGTATTCCATGATAACAGCTAACATTCCACAAAAACCTAAACGACCATTCGGTGTATCACTAGCTATATTCACGTGTTTCTTGATTTATGTTGCGTTACCATTGATAGAAGTTATCTTTGTTGTGAGTGTCGATAATATGATGACATTTGATGGTGTAGGACGTTCTGGACTAAATGTTATTGGCATAGAGAAATTCGGATCTCAGATAGTATGGCAAATAGCATTAGCTATTGGTTTTGGGCTTCTCATTATCATTGCATGGGTAGGTCGTCCACCTATCATTCGACTCATATTCTCAGGCGCAGTTGGACTCATGGGATTCGTAACAGTTATTGCTCAAATAATTCCAAGACTAACATCAAGCCCTACTGTATTAGATTCCTCACGAGATGTAAATCAACCAATTCTAACGTTCTATCTCATCATAACCATTCTTATAACTCTATATAGTATTTGGTATTTGAATCGCTGGGCGGCACGCGCCTTTTATCGAGGTTATTATTTACCAGAGGATATTGAGGAAATGAAACGAATCGAAGACGAAATGATGTCATCAACAGATACTATCCAACATAAGTCAACCACTTAATACAATAAATATCATACTATTCTCAATCCAAGAAATTCGAGACATAATCCAGAATCGAGCCAACAATCAGTTCGTTTTTGGATTATGTCCCAACGTTAACCCTGTTCGATGTCTTCCATCTCCATGCGAACAAGTTCACGCCGTAATGTCTTACCTACTGTGGACTTTGGTAATTCTGCAATAAAACTAATACGACGTGGCACTTCATATGGTGCGAGTTTATCTTCACAATATTTCATAATATCTTCTGCTGTTGCCGTTTGGTCAGGCTTGAGTACAACCCAAGCTTTCAGGGTTTCTTGGCCAATTTTTTCAGGATGAGGGATCACCGCAACACCCACTTCAAGAACAGCAGGGTGAGACTTAATTGCATTCTCTACTGACGTTGGATAGACGTTAAAGCCACCGATTAATGCCATATCCTTCTTACGATCAACAATGTAGAAATATCCATCCTCATCCATCCGCGCTATATCACCCGTATATAACCATCGTTTACCATCTTTTTCACGTATTGAGTTTGCTGTTTCAGTCGGCATTCCATAATAGCCTGTCATGAGATTGGGTCCCGCCATTAGCAGTTCACCAACTTCACCCACAGGAACGTCGGTCTCACCATCATCTAAACTTACAATCCTCATATCCATCTCAGGTAAAGGCAAGCCAATTGACGCTGTTCGATTTTCCCGATAGATAGGATTAGTATGTGTTGCTGTCGGAGCCTCACTCATACCAAAGCCTTCTCGTACCGTTCCACCACTGAGTCGCTCAAATTCATCTTTTGTACTGACGGGTAAGGGCGCAGAACCACTAATACAGTACCGCAATGAGCTCAAATCTATTTCACCCGATTTCACCTTAGGGTGATTATTAATGGAATTGTAAAGAGCCGGTACACCGGGAAAGAGCGTTGCACGGAATGTTTGAATATTATCCAATACATCATCAATATCACGCGCGTTTGGCACAAGTACAATCTTACTACCACGATATACGCTCATACTGACAACAACCACTAAACCATATACATGGAAAAATGGAATTGCCCCGAGTAGAACATCATCCTCTGGTGGTGTAGAAAATACATTAAGCACCGATTCCAATTGCAACATATTAGCAACAAGTGCCTTGTGTTGTGCCATAGCCGCTTTTGATACACCAGTTGTTCCACCTGTGTATTGAAAAATAGCAAGGTCTTCCGATGTAACCTCTACATTGGATTGCTGACCATCATATTTTTCAAGTAAATCTTGAAACCAATGATCCCCTGATTTTACGTTTTGCAGATAATGTCCGTCTTTTTTCTCTCGGGCAATTGTGAATAAAAATTTAGCTACACTTGGCAGATACTCTTTAATGTTGGCAACAATAACTGTCTTTATTTTGGTTTTAGGTTGGATTTGCTTAACAAGGTCATAGAACAGTGTCAAAGTTAACGCATATTCTGCGCCACAATCATTAATTTGATATGCCATTTTATCAGCGGGATAAGTTGGATTTGTCGCCGCAACAACACCACCTGCCTTCAAAATCGCATAAAACCCCACAACAAATGCGACACAGTTCGGCATAACAATTGCAATCCGATCACCCTTTTTAACGCCAAGATCAACTAATGCCGCCGCCATCGCATCTGATGCACGATCTAATTCAATATAGCTCATTTCTTTGCCAATTCGCCCTATTATAGGCAATGCCGCAGGTGTAATGAGCGCTGTATTATGTGGAATTCGTTTCGTTGTATCTTTAATAAATTGATGTAACGGTACATCGGGGAAATCAATCGATGATCGCATCCCCTCATCATAACTCTTAATCCAAGGACGTTCCGCATAAGTCACCATATAAAAAATCTCCAAATAGTAATCTAATTTAAGTTTTATTAAAATTAGTATAGCATAGCTAATGAAGTGCAAACTCCCAAATATTAGGCATCTAACCATTTCGACCATTCTGGCGGTACACGGGTAATCTGCCCTGATTTATCTAGGCAAATTAATTTAATCGATGATGTGAAAAGGAGCGCACGATCTTCGGTGGAGATAATTTCACATGCAAAAGTCACAGTGCGGCTTTTATAACTTTCAATCCAACATCTTACCGTTACTTGTTGGTCATAGACAGCCGCCTTAATAAACCGTGCATTTAATTCACCTGCCGCTAAATAATAGCCTGATTCTTCAATCGTAGCGTAACTTCCACCCTGTTCACGGATAAATGCACTGCGTCCCTCTTCAAACCAAATCAAATAAGATGCGTGATGAACAATACCCATCATATCTGTCTCTGCATAACGTACATGAAAAGTAGTCTCACTTACATAATGTTCCGACGATGCCATTTCACCCTCAATTCCAAAATTCGATATAACAATTAGGATACATTCTACCTATTTATCTATACAAGGATTGAAACCTAGCAAAAATATGCAAAACTAGGCACTAACTTTCGAAATAAAAAGGAACAGTAATGAACAAAACTTTTAGAATAATCATTCTCTTGCTAGTTGCAACAGTACTGAGTTCACTCAGTTATGCACAAGATGATCCTTATGCGGGTATTCCAATGTCGCGTGCAGAGGATGGCGCATTTGTCCTCGGTAATCCAGAAGCCTCTGTAAAGATCATCGAATTCTCGGATTTCTTATGTCCACATTGCCAAGAATACAAAGCAACCATTGATGTTTTTATCGCAGAATATGTTGCTACTGGTCAAGCACAATTTGAATATCGTATGTATCCAATCATTGACCCCAATATATCCGCTTTCACCGCAGGTCTTGTTGAATGTGCCGATATTCAATCTGAGGGATTGTTCTGGAATGCACATGATGTCATGTTTGAATTAATTTCGACTACGCAGTTTGGACAAGAGACCATCACACAATTCGCAGATACACTTAATTTAGATGAAGATACACTAGTGGAATGTGCTACTACAGCAACACAAGTTTTAACCGATTCAACACTGGGGAATAACCTCGGTATAACAGGAACGCCATCGGTAGCAGTTCAATATGATGATAGCGAACCTATTCTCCTTTCTCTCCCTAGCTCCGATCAATTCAATGCCATTTTAAATGCCAGTCGCCCAACCGTTGCAGACCCTGTTACTATTGAATCAGGGCGCTATGAAGGTATCCAAACTTATCGTACTGATGATGGTGGGATTGTCCTCGGCAATCCAGATGCCCCACTAACACTCATAGCATTTGAAGATTTTATGTGTCCGCATTGTCAAGCATATCAACCAACCATTCATTCATTTGTGGAAGAATATGTCGCAACAGGCCAAGCACAATTTGAATATCGCTTCTACCCACTCGTGAACCCTGAATTCTCTATGTTAACCTCGCAAGTTGCAGAATGTGTCGCACTACAAGACCTGAGTAAATTCTGGGACGCACATGATCTACTCTTTGATTTTGCGAGTTCAGGTGAAATTGATGATGAAGTTGCGTCTATCATCGCGATGTTGGCAGGCGTTGATGCAGACAGCGTTGTTGAATGTGTTGATACATCTATCCAACCCCTAATTGATCTGCAATTGGGTCGAAATGCACAAGTCACAGGCACACCAGGCATTCGGGCACGTAATGCAGAAGGTCAAGTTGATATTCTCTACTCTGGACAACAATCATTAGCAAGTGGTGGCATCCCAATAGAAGCCCTACGCGCCTTAGCTGATGGCTCTGGAGAAATAGTCATTGGTCAACCAGAACCAACCTTACTCAACAATAATTGGCTTGATGATGACAGCATACTCACCAGCGAACCTTGTGGTGTACCTTGCTGGCAAAATATCACACCGGGCGAAACAGCCCTCAGTGACGCAATAACTACTGTTGAACAATTAGTAAATGCTACCATTTTGGATGAAGGCGCAAATGGATTTACCTTTAGTATCGAAACTGAAGAAGTCTGCTGTCAAATTGGATCGCAAGATGGTAGCGTAGTTAATACAATATTCCTACAACTTGCGCCCACTAATACGCTCGGAGAACTCATCGAAAATCATGGTGAACCTAATTTTGTTACGGGCGAACCATTTACCGATAGTGAATATATCATGACTTTATTCTATGCTGATCTCAATTTAGCAGTTTATGTGATTGTAGACGGTGCAGATGGACAGCTATCCGAAGAAAGCCCAATGATCTCTGTTATCTACACCGATGACGAGCTAATGACAAACGTCGTTGAATCAGGTACGTTGCAAGCTTGGGACGGATTTCTCACTTACAATGATTATATGGGTAGCTAATTCGATACCATCTAATTATCGGGATGGTGACGAGTATCTAGCTTATTCCGTACTTCATCCAATGTAATATCTAGCTCTGCCATCAATACCAATGTATGATAGAACAGGTCAGCGAGTTCGCCGATCTGTTCTTCTTTTCCTTCACCCAATGCCGCAACAACGACTTCAACTGCTTCCTCGCCCACTTTTTGTGAGATTTTGGTACGTCCCTTGTCGAATAGCAAGTTGGTATAACTACCCTCTTTGGGATTCACTTTACGATCTCGAATAATCGTTTCTAGCTGATCTAACATGTCCGACATTCTAAATTTCCAATCTATAATTGCTCTGGTTTATGTACAAATTCATCTAAGGTACGAAAAAAGCAAGATGTTTCCTGTGTATGGCAAGCTGGCCCAGCTGGTTTGACGAAGATTAATAACGTATCCGCATCACAATCCAGTCGAATCTCTGTTACCGTCTGTATATTGCCTGAAGTCGCACCTTTATGCCATAACGTTTGGCGACTTCGACTCCAAAACACTGTTTCACCAATATCGAGTGTCTGTTGTAGCGATTCAGAATTCATAAATGCCATCATCAAAACTTGTTTGGAATCTACGTCTTGCACAATAGCTGGTATCAAACCATTACTATCCCACTTGATCGTCGCAATCGCCTTATCCGTCAACATCAAAAGACTCCCACCCAGTTAACCTTACGGGAACACCTTTTTCATGCAGGTATGCTTTTAGTTCGCCAATTCGTAATTCATTAAAATGAAACAATGATGCAGCTAATGCCGCATCAGCATTACCTTCTACAAGAGCATAGCGAAAATGTTCCTTATTTCCTGCACCACCTGATGCAATCACAGGTATGGATACAGCATCCGCAATCGTTTCGATCAATTCAAGATCGTAGCCTGTTTTTGTGCCATCTTTATCCATACTTGTTAACAGAATTTCGCCAGCCCCTAAATCTTCGACTTCTTTTGCCCATTGCAGTGCTTCTTTGTCAGTGGGTACTCGTCCCCCATTGATATGAACAACCCATTTTCCATCAACACTCCGAGGATCAATAGCGACAACAATACATTGACTCCCAAATGCCCATGCACCATCTGTTATTAACTGAGGTGTTTTGACAGCCGCGCTATTAATTGCAATTTTATCTGCCCCTGCCAACAAGGTATCGCGAATATCTTCAATGGTACGAATTCCGCCACCCACACAAAATGGAATGAATATGCTATCGGCAACTTTACGTACCATATCTAAGGTTGTTTTACGCGCTTCATGGGATGCAGTAATATCGAGGAAAACCAGTTCATCTGCCCCTTCGCGATCATAAATCATCGCCTGTTCAACAGGATCACCAGCGTCACGCAAATTAACAAAATTAACGCCTTTAACAACCCGACCATCTTTTACATCCAAGCATGGAATAATTCGTTTTGCTAGCATCTATTACTCAATCCTCGCAGCTAATAATGCTTCATTCAATGTGATTTTATTCTGATAAAGTGCCATCCCGATAATCGCACCTGCCACAGCTTTACTTTTCACTAACTGCTCTATCTCCGCCATACGACTCACACCACCAGATGCAATCACATCTAAACCCGTGTTACGACCCAGTGCAATCGTATCGTGGATATTTACCCCTAAAAGGCTTCCATCGCGCTTTACATCAGTATATAAAGCATGTTTAACGCCTTGTTTGGCAATCAACCGACCAAATTCAATTGGCGTATGTTCTGATAATTCTGTCCAGCCATGAGTTGTGACCTTACCATCTTTTGCATCAAGTGCCACACAAACAGCATCACTCCCAAATTTTTGAACAGACTCAGCTACTGCGTCGGGATTTTGTATAGCGAGTGTTCCAATAACAACGCGACTCGCACCTAAATCAATTGCATTTTGGAGAGCTTCCATATCCCGTAAACCACCACCAAACTGTACTTTAACATTGAGCTTGGCTACCACTTCAAGAATTTTCCGGTTATCATTTTCTGATGCAAACGCCCCATCCAAATTCACCATATGTAACCATTCCGCACCTTCATCAATCCATTGTTGGGCAACAGCAATCGGATCATCACTAAAAGTAATTTGATGGTCGGGATCACCTTCTTTTAAGCGCACGACTTTACCGCCGCGCAAATCAATTGCTGGATAAATAATCATGATTTACTCCTATATGTTGAGGAAATTAGTCAAAATCTGTAAGCCCATCTTTTGGCTCTTTTCAGGATGAAATTGTACGCCATAGATATTATCGCGTTGCACAACTGCTGTGAAATCAATCCCATAATTAACCGATGCTACAATATCATCATCATTGTCGGGCGCACAATAATAGCTATGTACAAAATAGGTATAATTATCTTCACTCAAGTTTGCCATCAAGTCCGACTCTTTATGAATTATCAGTTGATTCCACCCCATATGTGGTACTTTAAGATCATCAAAGTTAGGGAAACGCACTACACGCCCTTCAAGGATACCCATCCCCGGATGTTCACCCATCTCTTCACCAACATCAAATAACATCTGCATCCCAACACAAATCCCGAGGTATGGAATGCCATCAGCAACAGCTTCCCGCACAGGCTCGACCAATTGTTGTTTGTGCATCTGTTGCATACTCGCACCAAACGCACCCACTCCCGGCAAAATTATTTTTTCTGCACCATCTAGTTCTTCAGGACTGCGTACCAATTGCATGTCTTCCACACCTAAATGTTTGAGGGCGTGTAACACACTGCGTAGATTCCCTGCTCCATAATCAATGACAGCTAGCATCGCTTACTCCTGTACTATAAAATAAAAAAACCCCGCTACAAGTGCGAGGCTAAATCACAAAACATAAAAACGTGAAGGGCTAAACGCCAGCCAACACCTGTGGGAGAGTTATAAAATTACAATGATGGTGATGTTGTAAGTTCACGTTGAAAGTCCTTTTATTAATCGACACGAGTATAACAAGACTCAACGCAACTTGTCAACGCACCGTGATACAATAAGCCGTAAAATGAACGAATTGTCTATGTCAAAGGCAACTGATATAATCTCGACATGATATAAAAGATGCTGTTTTTAACACAGCTGGAGGATTACTGAATGGATGTCAATCAAATCGCAAAAATGATTGAATGGCTGGACGAGGAGCGTCGTCGTGATAAATCCACGATTGCAACCTTAGAAGAACGTCTAGCACGGCAACAAGATGCGTTCGATCAAATGCAACGTCGGGTCAATAGTGTTGAATCTACCCAGACAATGATGAAAGAGGACAGCCTTCCAGCCCAAAAAGAACTCGACATCATGGATCAAGTTCGAGTTGAAATGCGTCAATTGATTGAAAGTACAGAATCCCGTCGCCTAACAGCCGAGCGAGAAGCAGATCGTCGTCTTGAGCTACAACGGGAAAATATCCAACGGTCAGTCCGTGATTTATCGGAAAAAATTGATCGAGTTGAAAAACAAAATAGCGCAATTGGGACGTTACAAAGCGAAGGTGACCGAATCACTAATGCAATGCGTGTACTCGAACAACACATGGATGACTTAACCAAAAAGTTAGATGAGCCAGAACGTCGACTTCTCTTCCTTGAAGAACAACGTCGGACAGATGCGCGCCGCCTGTCCGAAATCGAAACCGAACTCCCAGAACAGAAAAAGTTGATGGACGCAATTCGACCAAAGTTAACGTTGATCGAAGACCTTGCCATTCGTAATGAGCGACGAACACAAGAGTTTGGAAATGGTGAACGCGAACGACGTGAACAAATTCAACAATTTATCGATCAGCAACAATTGGTAATGCAACAGCGAGATCAACAAGTTGATGACCTAATCAAGCGATTTGGCGACCACGACCAAGAAATGCAGAAGAACATCGAGCGTTTTGAAACTTGGGCTCAAACCTATCGGGATATGAAGCGGATTATCGATGACTTCAATCGCATTGGAGATCGCTTAGAACGGCGCATTAACGAAGTTGCAGAAATGCAACGTCTAAGCGAAGAGCGATTCCGTCAAGAATGGAATGACTGGCGTGACGATGACCAAAAACGTTGGAAGCAACTCACCCTCTCCAATGACGAGGTCTGGCGTAATCATGATAAAGAATTCGAAACGTATATCAGCCAACTAACAACTGTCGAAACCAATATCCCTATATTACGTGAAAGTCTTGAACGCCTTTGGCAATTGGAACGGGCACGCGCGGAACTGTATCGTGATCGTTATCAATCTCTCCTTCATGAGTATGACATCGCCAACAAACCTGTTGGTATCAACGAGCAACACACCGACCAAAATACAAATGGCAATGGCGTAAATGGCTCATAATCAATGCGGGTAATCGGAACATCAGGGCATGTCGATCATGGTAAATCTACCTTAGTTCAACAACTAACGGGCATCAATCCAGATAGACTAGCAGAAGAACAATCACGCAAAATGACTATTGATTTAGGTTTTGCTTGGATGCAAATGCCTGATGGTGATATGCTGGGCATCGTTGATGTACCGGGGCATCGAGACTTTATCGAGAATATGCTGGCTGGAGTTGGCAGCATTGATATTGCCCTGCTAATTATTGCTGCTGACGAAGGCGTGATGCCACAGACCCGTGAGCATCTCGCTATTCTAGATTTACTTGGTATCGAAAATATCATTGTGGCCCTGACCAAAATTGACCTGATTGAAGACCCCGATTGGATAGATCTTGTCACACTCGATATTGAGGAACTTCTTTCATCAACACGCTTGAAGGATTCTCCCATCATACCAGTATCAGCCATGACTGGTGATGGACTTGATACATTGGTTCTGGTCATTCAAGATCAATTAAAAAAACTTCCTCAACGTGTAAATTATCATCACCCACGTTTACCAATAGATCGCATTTTCTCTGTCAGCGGATTTGGCACAGTTGTCACAGGAACATTGTCCGGTGGAACACTATCCATTGGTGACAATATAGAGATTCAGCCAAGCCATAAAGTCGGGCGTATTCGCGGACTACAGAGCTATAAACAAGTAGTTGAAACAGCCTCACCCGGTAGTCGTGTCGCAGTGAATATCGCAGGCATCAGCAAAGACCAATTAAAGCGTGGTGATGTCATTACCTATCCGGGTCAAATTCATCCGACTTTACTAGTTGATGTATTTTTTCACCATCTGAGCGAGATTGACCGTCCACTTAAACACAATGCCGAAGTCAAATTCTTTTCAGGCGCGTCCGAAACTTTAGCCAATGTCCGTCTATTAAATGATGAATCCGTTTTACCATCAGCGGATGGGTGGCTACAAATCCGACTCCGAGATGAAATCCCATTGTCGCGCGGAGATCGCTTTATCCTGCGTTATCCATCTCCCCCACAAACAATTGGTGGGGGTATTATTATCAATCCACACCCCGGCAGACGCTGGAAACGATTCCAAGCTGATGTTATCCGCGATTTAGAAATGCGACTAGATGGCACACCGGCCGAGCGACTCGCCCAAGCCGCCGAAGGTGATACACCCCAGAACATACAAACGTTACAAAAACGTGTTAGCTATAGTGATAAGGAATTACAAGATGCACTTCATGAGGCTATTGAAGAAGCCATCATCATCCAATTAGACGACAATCTATATTGGGCAACCACATCACATCAGCACATAATAAGCCAATTACTTGCAGAAGTTGCTATTTACCATGAAGAGCATCCACTGAGGTTAGGTATCTTAAGACCAGAATTACAGAGCCGTCTCAAAATCAAATTAAATTTGCTTGATCGTTTACTTGAATCAACGGATCAATTAGTAAGTGAAAACAATTTTGTTCGTCTATCTGATCATCAAATCCAATTTTCTAACAAGCAACAAGAAAATATCAATATAGTACTAGCCACACTTTCACAAAACGCCTATTCTCCACCATCGATCACAGAGCTAAATCAGATTGCAGGAGAAGCTGTTATCCGAGCTATGATCGACCAGAACCAAATTATAAATATTAGTGATGACGTAGTTTTTTCGAGTGAAGCCTATGAAACAATCGTTCACATCGTTCTAAAGCACATTGACCAACATGATTCTATTGATGCCAAAGCCTTACGCGATCAGTTAGATACCTCACGTAAATACGCTATCGCAATCTTAGAACATTTAGATTCAATAGGGATTACTCAACGCATTGGTGATGTTAGAAAGCGCGGGCGAAACGCCTCAGCGATTTAACCGATAATATCTAAAGCCTTTTTCAGCGTATCATCAATCGGATAAGCTTGTTCATCAGGAACAACCAACAATTCATACGGAGGTTGAGTATGTTCTTTTTGCATGAACAATGCTTCATCAATATCGTTATAGGTCAAAACGTGGCTTTTAATCACATGCTGCATCCATGTACGACTATGAATACCCAGTAGTAGAATTTCATAATTTGATTGTTGTCCATCAGGTGTAAAATCAGGTTGCCACCGATATTGAATTAATGCACCTGCCTTTCCTTTTTCCCAATCAGTTTCCGATTCAAACTTACCATTTGGGAAATCTGCAGGGAATGCTTGCAGTAACATATCATCAAACGCAAATCGCTGAATTGTCATACACTCAATTGCTTCGTAATGTGGCGATTCTAACCACTGTGCATGATGCATCATCCATGAAAAACTTGGCGTAACCCATACAGGGCGCGATACCGTATTATCACCATAGTATTCCCCGATATGGGGGATATAAACTAGCACTTCATCTTGATCATACCAAGCTCGCAAATGGCGACCTTGTTGAGGTAATGCCGATAATGTTTTTGTGTATTGTAACGTTTTTGTATTCATCATCTTTTCGAGTTCAGGAGTTTATTAAAATCATTATGATAATAGTATCATACAAGCACAAACCTACAAACTAGCCGCCTAATCTACTAATTTCAGCATCACTTTATCACCAATTTGTGCGTCAATCCGACTCGCCGCATCTTCTTGATTAGCCCCAATTTCTAAAAATCCATTACTATCAATTTGTACAAGGATTTCCCCACGGAAGGCTTCGTGATAAGCATGAGAAATACCATGAAAGGTATTGCTATGAATCGTAATGTTTGCTTGTTGTGCATCTATTGTCATCGGCGGAATGCTGCTATTCCAAAGGGCATCGAACTTCAAATGTTCGTCATCCATCCATCTAAACTGCCCAATATTCGTGATGATATTGCCAAAGTGGTCAATATGCATCACCTCTCCTATCAGACGATTATTGCTAAAGGACATTTGCGGGGTAGGAAACGTAAAGATCTTATCCAGAGTTTGTCCAAAGCTAGTGATTGATACATCTCCTCGTGCTAAATAAGCTGAAGCAGGCGAAAAAATATCACGCCCATGAAAAGTATTGCTAACTTGTGATAACTGATAATCAAGGTTTTCTAAGGCAACAACTTGATAATCACTATTAATCGAGGATAAAGCATAGCTTAAGACTCCATTATCAGGTGCAATAAACTGGTATTTATCAGTCTTCAC
>Ga0070729_10003842_pt1 | contig 16933 bp, 16 predicted proteins | sample tdDd472_FD_66725 | JGI IMG/M metagenome (GOLD analysis project Ga0070729, IMG submission 66725) | Marine sediment microbial communities from the Atlantic coast under amendment with organic carbon and nitrate - tdDd47.2 | ecosystem: Environmental > Aquatic > Marine > Coastal > Sediment | place... | reverse complement strand
TGATAAATTCGAATACCAGCGTGGTTACAAATTCTCGACATATGCAACCTGGTGGATCAGGCAGGCCATTACACGAGCCATCGCCGACCAGGCCCGTACCATTCGTATTCCGGTGCACATGATCGAGACCATCAACAAGCTCATCCGTACCTCTCGTTATCTGGTACAGGAGCTTGGACGTGATCCTTCCCCGGAAGAAATCGCCGAGCGCATGGATTACCCTCTTGAGAAGGTTAAGAAAGTCCTCAAGATTGCCAAGGAACCCATTTCCCTCGAAACTCCCATTGGAGACGAGGAAGATTCGAGCCTGGGCGATTTCATCGAGGACAAGAAGGCCACCGCACCTGCTGAGGAAGTGGTTTCCACCAAACTTGGTGAGCAGATAGCTTCAGTGTTGTCTGACCTGACACCGCGTGAAGAGCAGGTTCTCCGCAAGCGCTTTGGTATCGGTGAGAAATCCGATCATACTCTTGAGGAAGTTGGCAAACTCTTTAACGTTACTCGTGAGCGTATTCGTCAGATTGAGGCTAAGGCTCTCAGAAAACTACGCCACCCGGTCAGAAGCGCGCTTTTGCGTTCATACTTCGAAAACTAGACTCAAGCAGGGCCGGGAAGACATCGTTCTTCCCGGCCTTTTTTTATACATCAAATCAGGCACGCGCCAATTACGCCATCATGGAATCATTCGTCTTCGCATTTATCATACCCGTTACCGCTGTCATATTAGATGCCTTGTTTGGCGATCCCCGCAACCTTCCACATCCCGTCAGATATATTGGAAAAGGCCTTGATGTCTTTGAAACTTCAGCCCGTACAGTGAAGCTCGATCTTCGTGTAGCAGGCTGGATTGCAGTACTTCTTTTTGCGAGTGGTGTATGGGGAGTTGTCGAATTCATAGTGGCAATTCCTTATATTGGTGTTCTCGTTGCCATCTACCTTGGGTATGCAGGACTCGCTCTGGGGTGTCTCATCCGTGATTCTCGCCGCGTAGCTTCTCTTCTTGATACGGGAGATTTGCCTGGTGCGCGCAAGGCTTTGTCTTATCTAGTCAGCCGCGACACTTCCAAATTGGATCCCAATGGTATCCGTCGGACTTTGGCCGAAACTTTGACCGAAAACCTGAATGACGGTTTCGTCGCACCCATGTTCTATCTGGCAATCTTTGGTCCCGGAGGATTATGGGCCTACAAGGTTGTCAGCACTATGGACTCTATGTGGGGTTATAAGACTGAGCAATACCGAGAGCTCGGCTACGCAGCAGCCAAGACAGACGACTTTTTAGCTTATATTCCAGCCAGAATTACCGCATGGCTGATGTTGTTTGTCGGCAAACGACATGGTTTGGACTATGATGCCGCTAAAACTAATTTTCAGAGTGATGCGAATAAAATGGATAGTCCCAACGCAGGTTGGCCCATGGCTGCCGCGGCATGGCTCTTTGGTGGGCAGATGGGCGGTCCTGCCGAATACTTTGGAGAGATGAAAGAAAAGCCCGTGCTTGGCCCTTCCGGAGCCGTGTGGGACAAAAAGATGATTAGATCACTGATAAATCTATGTAAGACGGCAGGTCATACGTCGGCTTGGATATTCATTCTTGGGCTCGGATGGTTGCAAATAGCGTTCTAGCTATGAAACAATGATTTCTGAGGGGAGTACTAAGAAAAAGGTACTCCCATTTTTTTGTACGGATTCTGCCCAGATTTTTCCGCCATAATGCTCGACGATCTGCTTGCAGATTGGCAATCCCAATCCTGTTCCCATTTGACGACAACCCAGGGTGTCGCCCTCGCGGATAATGTAAAATTTGTCGAAGATATTCTCTAAATCATCTTCTGCTATGCCGTGACCATTGTCCGAAATCGTGAGCTTGATTTGTTCGTCTTCAGTAGATGCATTGAGAACAACAACACCTGAGTCGGTGAATTTCACTGCATTGTTGATCAAATTGATAAGGACCTGTGTAAACAGATCAGTATCAATCATTACTTTCGGCAAGTCATCAGACAAATCCAACTCAAAAGCGACAGAAGGCTTTTCCATAAACAGACCTTCAACGGCTGCTACTGCTGTGCCGATAACATCACGCAGGGCAACCGGCCGGTCGTCCCAGGTAATTCGTCCGGATTCAATTCGAGCCAAATCGAGAACGTTATTGATCAGCCGTGTCAGTCTTCCGCATTCGTCCGAAATTATATCAAGATTTCCATCCAGACGTTTACGTTTTTTTGCCAGACTGGTTTCGTCTTCTTCACCATGCCGGATGGCAGAAATCTCTTTCTTGATCAGCTTTGTGAAACCGTAAATTGACGTCAATGGTGTACGAAGTTCATGGGAAACAAGTGATAGGAAATCGGATTTCATTTTATCCGCTTCCTGAGCTTTCATACGATCTTCAATTTCACTTTCCAGACGTTGATTGAGTTCAATCAAGTTCGCTTGTTCTCGTTTGAGTTGACTGTTGTATGCAGCCAATTTCTGGTTTTTTGAACGAAGTGATGCAAATAGTCTCCGTTGAATTGCTATCCCCATGAAGACGAATACCGCTCCGAAAAAGAATATGATCGCAACAAAAAGAGAACTTGAGAAATCAATTTTCTTGAGAAAGAGGGCAAGGACACCAAGATATGCGAGGAAGAAGAAGACCATGAAGGCCATGTGAGACCATATGAGAATCTTGGTCTGATCAGTTTGCTCGTCAGTATGCTTGCTTGCGGCACGCAACATGAGTCGATGGCTGAATATATTGATCAGCATCAAAAACGCACCAAAAAGAATAAGAGTGCTTGATGATATTGAGATCCAGTCCATAAAAAATCACACTAATGTTTATAATAAATTGGGGTTACACGATAGTCTTCTTGGCTATTTGTATTTATGACCAATAAGCTCGGGATTAGCAATGATAAAGGCATATATAATAAGTGCAAAAAAAAGAGGCTCCATGAGGAGCCTCTTGATTATTCTATTCACCGAGTTCCATACTTCGTAGGTAAGACTCGAATACACCATCGATGATGTCGCCTTTTACAGCCTGACGATCGAAATGTGTAAGAGCTCGAATTGTTGTTCCTCCCGGGGAGGTGACCATCTCTCGGAGTTGAGTTACGGAGTATTCACTTTCATCAGCCAATTTGGCAGAACCGAGGAACAGGCCTTTAACCATTTCAGTAACCTGAGGTCTGGTTAATCCAAGAGCGACACCAGATTCGATCATCGCTTCCATGAAATAGAAGACGTATGCCGGGCCGGAGCCGATGACGCCGGTAAAGGCATCGAACATCTTCTCCGGAAGGATGTGAACCTGGCCAATTCCCTCAAAGACTGCTGGAACAAAGGCTTTCATGTCGTCACTGAGGTTCTTGTCCTCCAGACAAACGGCAAAGACGCCTTCGGCCACCAGAGCAGGGGTGTTCGGCATGACGCGAACTACTGGGCAAAGGCCCTCGGTCCAGTCTCTGAACATACTCTGGGTGATACCAGCACAGATTGAGATCAGGCATTTGGTCTCATCAAGTTCTGTGGCAATTTCCTTGACCACAGGTTCAGCATGCTGCGGTTTTACGGCAACGATGATATAATCACACGCTTTGGTCAGTTCCGTAACATTATCATGCGCTATCAGGCCGTATTTCTGGCCAAGTTTGCTGATGTTGTCCGTGTTCGGGTCAACGCCATGCAGTTCGATACCATCACGAGAGGCAAGGCCCTTGATGATGGCCGACCCCATGTTACCTACGCCTATGAACCCGATTTTTTTGGTCATTATCCCACCAGCTCGTCGTCGTTGAAGAAGTAAGAGATTTCGGTCTTAGCAGTCTCAGGAGCATCAGAACCATGACAGGCATTATTCTGGATGTTCTGGCCAAAAGCAGCGCGAATGGTGCCTTCTGCTGCGTCAGCAGGGTTGGTGGCACCCATCAGGTTGCGATAATTTTCGATGGCGTTTTCGCCTTCCAGGCAGGAAACGACAACCGGACCGGAGATCATGTAATCGACCAGTTCGCCGAAGAAAGGACGTTCAGAGTGAACAGCGTAGAAGCCTTCAGCCTTGGCGCGGTCCATGTGGATCATCTTCGTGGCTTTGATCTTCAGACCAGAATCGGAGATCATCTTCAGGATGTCGCCGATGAGGTTACGTTCTACTGCGTCAGGTTTGATGATGGAAAAAGTTTGTTGAATAGCCATTATAAGCCTCCGTTTTGTGTTGTTTCTATTATACGTATTGGCAATTATTTGCCAGTGACACCAAAAGGTCTGTTAAAACAGTCCTAACAAAGCAACATGCGGTCGGACACGCCTTCTTCGCCTCGCAACTCCGAGAAGCGTCGTAGCAGGTCTTCGACCTTGAGATTTTGTTTTTCTTCTCCGCTGATATCCACAACTATTTCGCCGCGATGGAACATGATCAAACGGTTTCCCATGCTGATGGCTTGATTCATGTTGTGGGTAACCATGAGAGCTGTGAGATTCTGTTTTTCGACAATTTCTGCCGTCAGATCGAGGATCATGCCGCCGGTTTTAGGATCAAGGGCGGCAGTGTGCTCATCCAAAAGCAGCAGACGAGGGCGAACCATTGTTGCCATAAGCATGGTTAATGCCTGACGCTGACCGCCTGAAAGCAATCCTGTGTGGGTCTTGAGTCTGTCTTCCAAGCCAAGTTTGAGTATGGCAAGCTTCTCTCGAAAGAATTCTCGATCTCTGTTTTTTACTCCAAAACCAAGCCCGCGCACTTTGCCTCTTGTGTTGGCCATGGCCAGGTTTTGTTCAATTGTAGCCCCGGCACAAGTCCCTAGAAGGGGATCCTGAAATACTCGACCAATAAGAGCGGCCCGTTTGTACTCAGCCCACTTGGTTACATTTTCGCCATCAAGGTTTATCTGCCCGGAATCAAGTGGATAGCTACCAGCAATTGCGTTTAAGAACGTAGACTTGCCTGCGCCATTTGAGCCAATAATTGTAATGAAATCGCCTTCGTTAACCTCAAGATTAACCCCATTCAAAGCTGTGACTTCATTGACATCGCCTTTATGAAAGGCCTTGTTAATATCAGTGATGGATATCATTGGGCTCTCCTGGCAACTATTTTCTTTTTAACTTGGGGCATAACCAATGCAAATATCACGAGCAGAGCAGTGATCAGATTCAGGTCACTGGGTGTGATGGAAAAGCTGCCCAACTTGAGGCCCAGAGCCAATGCAATGGCAATTCGATAAAGAACTGATCCAAGTAAAGCAGCTACCAAAGCACGACTGATGGTTTTATCGCCGAACACAGTCTCGCCTATGATGACCGAAGCCAAACCAGCGATAATGGTACCCACACCCATGTTAACGTCCGCAGCACCTTGATTCTGAGCCACGAGAGCGCCGGACGTAGCGACCAGAGCATTTGAAAGGCCAACGCCTAAGATGATAACAGTATCGGTATTTACGCCCTGACTGGTTATCATCTGCATATTGTCGCCTGTAGCAAGAAATACCAAACCCAATTCAGTATGAAGGAACCAGATGAGCAGGGCGACTATCACGATACAGATCACGCCGAAAAGGATCGGTGTGGAAATATATGGGGGCATTTCTGCAAGCCCAACGAACCAGTCAACCACTGTGTCCTGACCAAGGAGGGTCATGTTGGGGCGGCCCATGATTCGCAAGTTGATTGAATATAAAGCGATCATGGTCAGAATTGAAGCCAGTAAATGGAGAATCTTGAATTTTGTATTTAGTATGCCAGTTACGACACCAGCCATAAAACCGGCACCTGTTGCCATGAAAATGGCAAGCACCGGAGAGTAGCCGGCAGTGATCGCCACAGCTGAAACCGCCGCCCCGAGAGGGAGGCTGCCGTCAACCGTAAGGTCCGGGAAATCAAGCACTCGAAATGTCAGGTACACTCCTATGACCATGAGGCCGTAGGCGAATCCCATTTCAAGTGCTCCGAAAAATGCATAACTGGTCATAGTTGTTTCCTATTTATGTGCAAGCCTACAGGAAAACCCTGCCTAGCCTGACACAACGAAAAAGGCGCGTTGTGAACAACGCGCCTTTTATACTTATTGCGAAGAATACGCAAATGCAGTCAGTCGCTATTCAATGACCTTTGCAGCACGTTTCACGGTTGCTTCAGGAAGAGTTACTCCCATTGAAGCGGCCGCTTTCTTGTTGACGTGCAGATTAAGGTCGTTGAGGAATTCGATTGGCATGTCGCCAGCCTTGGTTCCATTGACGAGAATCTTGGCAACCATGTCACCTGTTTGCAGGCCCATCTTATAATAGTCTACGGCCACAGCTGCTATGGCACCACGAGTTACAGAGTCGACATCACCAACGATGAGTGGAAGCTGATTCTGGGTGCAGACCTTGACTGCTGATTCCAGTGCGGAAACAACTGTGTTGTCTGTAGGAATGTATATGACGTCTGCGCGTCCAACCAGGCTCTTGGCAGCCTGATAGACACCGCTGGAGTTGGCTATGGTGGCTTCTTCAACATTGAGGCCAGCTTTGGCGGCTTCCTCTTTCAGCTTTGTCACCAGAACGACTGAATTGGGTTCACCTGCATTGTAAATAACACCAATCGATCTGACCGAAGGTACAATTTCTTTAATCAGTTCAACATGTTTATCCATGGGGCTGAAATCTGACATGCCAGTAATGTTCTTGCCGTCAGTGTTATTCAGGTCTTTAACAAGACCGGCGGAAACCGGATCAGTAACACCTGTAAAAACAATCGGACGATCATGGATTTTCTGAGCTGCTGCCTGGGCACCTGGTGTCGCAATGGCAAGGACCAGGTCAGGCTGTTCGCCCATGATTTGGCTGATGATCTGAACGTTGGTTGCCGGATTGCCCTGGGCAATATGTACATTGAAATCGGCATCGATTCCCTTCTCTTTCAGGCGGTCGGCAACACCATTGCGCATTGCATCTAGGGCAGGGTGCTCGACAATCTGGGTAACGGAAATCGTGTAGGTCTTTCCTGCAAAGGCTGTGGTGGCAAGGAGCAGGATCGCCATTATGGTCAGTAGTATCTTTTTCATGGAACAGGTCCCTCCCGAAGGTGTTTTTTTTGTGGAGAAATTTGAACTACCAGACGAGATAAAGTCAAGGTGTTTCCATATATTTTGCAACAAAAAAAGGGCCACAAAGAGTGGCCCTTGGAGTTTATTCAGTATTTGTTGTTTAGAACCGAATTTCTTCTTCCTTGACGATCTGGAAAGACTTGTTGCCTTTGACGCGTCCAGGAAATCCATGGAACTTGCGTATGCCTTCAACTTCGGCTTCAAGCAATTCGTCTTCATCGGTATCCAGAAGAACAATGTCACCTTCCTGTAAATAAAGAAGCTGACGACCGCTGATTGTTGTGCGGCCCATGCGGACCGTCAGTTCAACCGGCGTCTCCATGAGGCGTTCCTTGAAGCGGTTGATCCATACATGGTCGACTTCGAGGCGTTCTGACTGGAAAGATGCATGCAACTTGGACCGGATAGGCTCCATGGTGGCATAGGGCAGGCATACAATGAGCGAGCCGATTGCGTTCTCGAGTTCCACTTCGAATGTGACGACGATAACAACGTCAGAAGGGGGCACGATGGCCGCAAACTGCGGGTTGACCTCGGTACGAACCATCTCGACGTGGACTTCATGCACCGGCTTCCAGGACTCCTCCATATTTGCCAGTGCAATTTTGACTACACGTTCGACAATGGCCTGCTCAATGGGCGTAAAGTCACGTCCTTCAACCTTGGGCTGACTGCCAGCTCCACCGAAAAAGTTCTCAACCAGTGCGAAAACCAGACGGGAGTCAACGACAAGCAGGGCGTTGCCGCGCAGCGGGTCCATCTTGAAAATTGAAATGGATGTCGGCACAGGCAGTGAGCGCATGAAGTCGCCGAACTTGGACATATCAATGGAAATGGGGTTGATGTCCACGCGTTTGCGCATGGTATTGGCCAGCGCATTGGTGCACAGACGTGCGAAACGGTCGTTGACGATCTCGAGAACGGGCATACGACCACGGATGATCCTGTCCTGATTGGCCAGATCAAACGCGACTACACCGGTATCGTCCTCCGGTATCTCGGTTTCCGTTTCGACATCCCCACCGGAAAGACCCCGGAGTAGGGCATCAACTTCATCTTGTTCGAGGATTTTGCTCATCTGGAGAAAGCCTCATGTGTTTGCCGATTATCGGCCCGTTTGCTACCGGCTTATGCCGGGAATTTGAACTTCTAGAAAGTAATAGCAAAAAACGGACCGTCTTACTCATTCTCTATTCGGCAGTAATTCAAAAATGCTTAAATAATTTGTTACACTCGCAGTGATGCAATGGCAATAAAAAGAGGGCCATTTGAGCCATTTTTTCTTGAAAAAGTCTGGAAAAGGTCAAGTGGAAGTCAAATGTCCATATTCAAATTGATTGATATAGGTATAAAATCAATATGTTAACAGGGGTGGTTTTTTACAGGCTTGGGGCAAGCAAAAAAAGAGGGCGAGCTTGAGAGCCAGAAGCGCTTTGCCAGTTTTTGTAAGGCAATTAGCTTTTATTCAGGTGAAAGCTGGGAAAGAGGGATGATATTAATGGTTTTATCTCTTTGCAGCCCCCATTGCTTCAGGGCGGCCAATGTTTCCGGATAGGGGTGGCCTATGGCTATTGCATACCCTTTGGCAAGGGCGACTTTTTCGGATTTCTTCAGCTGATGTACGATGGCAGTAACGTCTTTGACATTGTCCAAAAAAGTATCTCTTTCATAAAAAGGTATACCTGTAGATTTTGCCGATTTTCTCCCAACGCTTTTGGGTGAAGTAAGGCTATCAAGGAAGAATAGACCACGTCGCTTGAATTCAGCCAGTGCGACATCCATGCCCGGTTTGTAAGCTGTGAATCTTGAGCCCATGTGATTATTGACGCCTATGGATTCAGGAATCTTGGCAAGGTTCTCAACCACACGTTTTTTGATTTCATCTTCCGTCATTGAGACAAACAAGGCATCATCACCAGGATTAAACTTAGGGTACCCCATTGGTTCCATGGGGAAATGCATAATTAAATCGCGTCTTTTTTGAGCAATTAATTCCACAGAAGCCCTAGTATTGCTTGCATTGGGCCAGACAGCAAAGGTCAATGGGATGTCGAGTTTTGCCATACCTTTGAGGACCGCAAAGTTCTCACCAACATCATCAATGACAATTATCAGTTTGGGCCCTTTTGATTCAGGCCTGGGTAGTCTTAAAGGAACAGATTCAAGCAAGAGGCGATGTGTAGGGAGTTTATCAATCTCTATTGCTGCTTCATTGCTGCCATTGTCCAGCAAAGAAGCTTCTGGCACTCGTTTGTAAAGGTTGCCTCTCAAAGTCTTGAGAAAGATGGTCCGGTCATTTACAGAAGGAATTTGCAACACTTGGAAGTGATATCCGCGCCCATCCAGACGTCTCAATTCAACGTCGACTAGATCAAGCTCACTCATTTTGAGGTTTGAATCCCGCATGGTTTCAATGATCGCAAGATCGGCCTGCTTTACCCTGTCTTCCATGTCGGAAGTCGATTCCTCTTCAAATATCTTGGCCTGTGTTTGAGCGGACTTGTCAACAGGGGCGGGTGTCAGGACGGCAGGAGGTGGAGTGTCCTCAGTAAGGAGGAAATACCCAAGTGATAAAAGTCCGATAAAGACTATGGAAAACAGGAAAATAAGAGGACCGGGCCGATACAGTCTCTGGAGGAGACTGTCGGGCCCGGTCTGTTCTTTTTGGGTTTCTTCAGGAGAATGATCGTCCATGGGCGGCGGTACTTCCTATCTTTACTTGATCTGCTTCAGTCTGGGCAGGCTCTTCACCAATTCAAGAGCCATCCTGATCTGGTTATCTCGTTCAAGCATTTCCTGAGCTTTTTCAGCGTCCTTGTCTGTGCCTTTCTTGGATGTGTCGCCGTTTTCCAGGTGACGACTCAAGTCTTTCTCTCTGACAGTAAATCTGTCACGCATCTTGACGTCTTCGTCTTTCGCCGGTGCGACAAAAGGAATTCTCAGATCAGGCTCAATGCCCTTGGCCTGAATGGAACGACCATTGGGAGTATAATAGAGAGCTGTCGTCAATTTAATGCCTGAACCGTCGGCCATCGGGATGATTGTCTGAACAGATCCCTTGCCGAATGAACGCTCGCCAATGATCAGAGAACGATTGTGATCCTGCAATGCTCCGGCGACAATCTCCGAAGCGGAGGCGGAACCGGCATTGATCAAGGTAACCATCGGTACGTGAATTTCATTCGAATTCTTCGCAGCGTAGAAGTCCTTGCGGTTGGCTTTGTCCTTGCCTTGGATGTAAACAATGGTGCCATCTTCAATGAAGGTATCTGCCACCGAGACAGCCTGCCCGAGCAATCCGCCGGGGTTATTTCGAAGGTCGAAGACAATACCTTTGAGAGTGTGCTTCTTTTGATACTCGGCAATCTTTTCGCGAAGGTTCTTGGTCGATGACTCATGGAATTTGGTCAGGCGAAGATAAAGATATCCATCTTCAAGTGACTGAGTCTTGACGCTGACAATGGGAATGGTCCCGCGGACAATGGCAACCTCTTCCGGCTTGGTGGAGTCCTTGTGCAAAATAAGCAGGTTAACGGTTGTGCCTTTCTTGCCGCGAATTCGTTTGACTGCATCCATGAGAGTCATATCTTGAGTAGATTCGCCGTTGATCTCAAGAATGATATCTGCTGCCAATAATCCAGCCTTGTAGGCCGGAGTATCTTCAATGGGAGAAACAACAATGATTCGTCCCTGTTCCTGGCTGATCTCAATACCGATTCCACTGAATTTACCAGCCGTATCGACCTGCATTTCCTTGTAGTCTTCAGGAGTAAGGTATGTAGAATGGGGGTCAAGCTGCTCGATCATTCCCTTGATGGAATTGTCGATAAGCTCTTTTCTGGAAATAGGCTTCACATAATAACTTTCAACCATATCGAGAACCTGGGAAAAACGCTTGAGCGCCTCGAAATGGTTGTCTTTTCCGGCCATGGTCGGACCAGGCGCAACAGAAAGAGTGAAGAGAAGAAGAAATGTAATTATCCAGAGCGTGACACGCATGCAAGCCTCCCGCTAATCGGAGTCGTAAATTATTGAGTTAACACGCATCAATTTAAAGCGGTTAACCAAAGTTTTGGGTTAATTGGTTTTTGGTGAAAACGCAATTCAAAATACAATCCAGGGCCATCGGTCTTAGGGTAAAAACCAACAACACCTAACGGTTCATCTTTTTCAACTTCCTGTCCATTACGCACATATGTTTCAGATAAGTAGGCGTAAAGGCTGTAGTAATCGAAGCCATGATAGACGATTACAACATGCCCAAAACCGCGCAAAGTATCGTTATGGACAACTTTCCCCCAAAAAACGGACTGAACGTTGGCCCCTTCATTTGTCCTGATGGCTAGGCCTCGGGCAGGAGGACTGGCGTTGGGGTTGAATCCGGCGACTAATTGACCTTTAACAGGCCAAGGGAGAGTGCGTTTATATAGTGCAAATCTTTTAGTTTTCTGAGATTGGAGTTGGTATTTGAGATCTTCGATTGTGGAGAGAATCTCACTGAGTTCACTTTCAACATCCTGCCGTTTTCGTCTGATTTTCTTTAAGTTTTTGCGAAGAACGTATTTATTACCAAGGAGCTGGTCCTTGTTTTTATTAATCTGGACAAGTTGGGTTTCCGCTTCTTTTTCCAACAAACGCTGTCGCTCTAGGTTTCTGATTATTCTTTCCGAATTAACACGGGCTTCTTTTAGTTTATCATCAGTAGCTTCATAGATACCTGCCAACCAGTTGAAACGACGGTCGAACATATCCCAACTATCCACGCCTTCAAAACGTGCTCTGACATTTTGAAGATGGACTGGCCACAATGCCTGCATCAGACCGGACAATTCCATTGATATGCGTTGTTTCTCTTTTTCAAGAGTAAAGTGATCTTTGCGAGCCTTTTGTTCGTTGTCTCTGATATCTTTAAGTATTTTCTCCTGAGTGCGAATTTTGCCTTTAAGCAGCTTCACGTCGTGTTCAATGTCGGAAAGACGCGTGGATATTTGTCCAGCTTGTTTGGTCAGTTCTCGAACTTTGTTTTCATTTTCATCTGCACGCTCATGCTCCTGCTGCAGAGTTTCATTAATAATATCACCTTGATCCTGAGCAAAAGAAGCACCAGGAATTATTAAAAGAAAGATAATAATGAATGAAGAGAATCTGTTCATACGTCCATTTTATTCAAGAAATGATTGAAGAGGGCATGTTTCACACAATCCTGATGCTTTTTTGCACCAATCCTTACCTATACGCACGATAAGCGCGTGGTATTCGTTGTACATTGCCACATCTTCGGGCAATGAGTCCATGAAAAGGGCTTGAAGTTCGTGGTAGTCCATTTCTTCGTATACCAAACCATGTCTGTTCATCACCCGGGCTGTATAAGCATCAACTACAAATGTAGGAAAATCAAGCGCATATAGTAAGATTGAATCCGCTGTTTCAGGTCCAATACCATTCACATTCAAGATTTTTGGACGTAACTCTTCAAGAGAGTATTTCTTGAGATTCAATAAGTTGAAGTCTGCTTCACTTTTCAAGAATTCTAAAAAATTAATGATGCGTTTTGTTTTGACATTGTAATATCCGGCGGGTCGAATCAATTCAGCCATTTCTCTTGGAGATAGACCGTACAGACCTTCCGGGGTGAGCAAGTCGTTGTTTTTCAGGTTGCCAATGGCTTTTTCAACATTCTTCCAGTTGGTGTTCTGGGTCAAAATGGCCCCGATGGCTATTTCAAAAGGCGTATCGCCCGGCCACCAATGACTGGGGCCCAAGGCGTTAAGCATGGTTTCATACATGCCAAAGAGTTTGTCTGTATTTTTCATGGAAGATTAGTCTCCGACATTCTCCCAGACAAGACAAATCCATTCGCCCTCAATGAAGCGCTGGGGTGATCCTATGTCTAGTTTTTCATATGCCTTTGTAACGGCATCAGCCTGTTTATCAGCGAGAATACCGGACAAAATCAAGCTGCCACCGGGTTTGACATGTGAAGTGATATCCACAGCCATTTCAATTAATGGCCCAGACAGAATGTTTGCCACAACCAATTCAAATTTAAAATTTTCATCAAGGCAATCAATGCTGCCGACAGCGAGGTCGAGGCAGCCTGTCACGTCATTGGCTTCCACGTTTTCAACAGCACATTCAACTGCTTGAGGATCAATGTCCAAAGCTGTTCCTATGAGGCCCAGTTTACAGAGGCCAATGGCGAGAATACCAGACCCGGTGCCGAGATCGAGGAATGTCTGGCCAGGCCTGATTGCGTCGGTCTTGGCGAGTTTTCCGATGGTTTCGAGACACAGCGCTGTGGTTGGGTGATGTCCGGTTCCAAATGCCATCTTGGGTTCAATCACAATGTGAGTGGTACTATCATCTACCCCGTCCTCAAGCCATGGAGGGAGAATCCTGAATGTTTCTCCGCAATTGACAGGATTAAAAAAATCTTTCCAGGCCATGGACCAGTCTTCCGATTCCTGCTCAGAGTGTTTTACATCTGAATCAGGGAAATGGGTTTTGAACTCTCGCACCATTTCAATAAAAAGAGAGTGATCTTCAAGGTACAAAGTGAACAATCTACCGTTTTCAACAGGTGTCTCTTCCCATCCATGCGGTACCTTGGAAGAAATGAAAACTCCTGCTTCATCTGCTTTATCTTCTGAAATCATGAACTCTATTTTAAGAAGGGTGGACATCGTGCACAGTCTCCAAGGTGTAGGATATGATAAGGCCGGGAACTATTGTTCCCGGCCTGTTGATTGTGTATTCAATTGAAATTGTTTAAAAAATACCGTCTACAAAAGATCCTTTTCCGGTGTATTGAAACCCTTGTACAGTGGTCTTGTGAGCTTGCTGTTGCTCAGATGCTTTGACCATAGGCGATAGCACCTCGTCAGTGGGCACCTGATTTACCGGCTCTACAGGAACCGGTTCTTCATCCTTTCGATTTTGCAAATACTCGCCCATAGAACCAAGGGCTGCAATTCCACTCATAACTTTGACCTCTATTAATTAAGATACGCCTTGGATTCACCCCGGTCAAGGCAGGCTATATCTTTGCTTCCGCAAGGACTGAATCCAATACCGACATAAATGCCGTTACATCATCTTTTCCAACTGTCAGAGGCGGTACCAGTCGCAAAATTGTTCCCTGCGTCAAGTTGCAAACGATTTTGTTGTCGAGCATAGTTTTCCAAACTTGTGAACCATCAAATGTTAATTCGATTCCAAAAAGCAAACCAAGTCCACGTGAACCTACTATCTTGTCAGGATGTTTTACTTTCAGTTTTGCGACCTCAGCTTTAACGAATTCACCCATTTCCATGGCACGGTCAGCAATTTTTTCTTCAAGCATGATGTCCACGACCTTGGAGGCAACAGCTGAAACCACGGCTCCACCGCCGAATGTGGTGGCATGTGAACCGGGGCCAAAGCCTTTGGCAGCCTCATCAGTACATAGTACAGCGCCCATGGGCAGGCCGTTGGCAAGAGCCTTGGCAGAAGTGAAAATATCCGGCGTAATGCCATAGTGCTGATGGGCCCAGAATTTTCCGGTTCTGCACAAACCTGTCTGTACCTCGTCCACGATAAGAAGAATGCCGTTTTCCTTACACAGTGAAACGATATCGTTGACGTATTCGCTAGACAGCGGGCGTACGCCGCCTTCGCCCTGAACCATCTCGATCATAATAGCGGCAGTGTGTTTGTTAATGGCTCCACGCAGGGCGTTCACATTACCAAAGGGAACTGTGATGAAACCTTCGGGGAGTGGATTAAAACCATCTTTGATGGGGCCTTCCTGGCCTGTGGCCGTTAGTGTTGATAACGTCCGGCCATGAAAGGATTTTTCCAGCGTGATAATTTCATGCCGGTCTACGTTCTTCACTTTGTGCATGTACCTGCGAGCGAGTTTGATGGCTCCCTCGTTGGCCTCTGCGCCGGAGTTGCAGAAGAAGATTTTGCCTGCACCACAAGTATTGAGAAGCTTCTCAGCCAGATCCAGTTGCGGCTCTTGGTAAAAGAGGTTGCTAACATGCACGAGCTTTGTTGCCTGCTCGGCCATGACTTCGGCAAGATCGGCCCGGCTGTGACCGAGACTGCAAACGGCAATACCAGACAGGAAATCCAGGTATTCCTGCCCATCCAAGTCGTACAGTTTGCATCCGACTGCACGGGATACAGCAAGTGGGTACCGACCGTATGTGTTGCAGAGGAGGTCCTTTTCTCTTTCAACTATCTTATCAAATTTATTACTCATTATATTGCTCTTTTGTCTTTTAATGTTTCCCTGTAGATCCGAATCCCCCAGCTCCCCGAGCTGTGGAATCGAGTTCTTCGACCGGTTTGATGACTGCCTGAAAGATCGGCATGAACACCAATTGTGCGATGCGCTGTCCGCGCTTTATTCGTCGTGTCTGGTCCGAGGTGTTGAGAAGGGAAACCTTGATCTCTCCGCGATAATCCGGATCGATAACACCCACTCCCTGGCTGACGGTAAGGCCATCTTTGGTGCCAAGGCCGCTTCTGGAAAAAACATATGCAGCTACGCTGGGCTCTCGGATTTCAATGGCGACTCCGGCAGGAATAGCTGCTTTTTCGCCAGGACCGATTTCCAGATTTTCAGAATCGATGCAGGCTCGCAGATCGAGACCGGCAGAGTAATCGGTCGCATAAGCAAGTTCGTTTTCTTTCCAAACTTCATGCAGAAATTTCACATTCACATCGATCTTTCTCATATCGTCATCCAATCCTTTTGTTTTTGAATGTTTGTTTATTGGTCGTAAATGACGTGGCTGTCAAATGTTGAACAAAAAAGAACGCCGGAGCTGACATGCTCCGGCGTTCGCTTAATTGTTTAATGACAAGCGGTTAGCAGAGTCCTTCCCAGCATAATTCAAGATGTTTCTGCTCCATACGTCGAGTGGCATAGCTGACACCGACAGCAAGAATCAAAGAGACAGGTAGGGCGACAACGTTAGGATCAACCCACTGAAGCAGCCATACCCAAGTCATGGGAGCCGCGTCGGCAACAAGGGTCACCTTACCAGTCAGGGCCTCGCACAGGCCGATGGGCTTGGCTTCCTTGAGATGGATAAACAGCAACCAGAACATCGAGAAGGAGAAACCGCCAACCATGGATATCTTGGCTGCAATCTTGGTCATGCCTTTCCAGTAAAGGCCCAAAACATAAATGGGCAGGAAGGATGCGGCACAAAGACCGAAGAAGAACGCCGTTGCGCGGGCAATAATACTACCGGGTAAAACCCAGGCCCAAATCAGAGTGGCAATGATTGCAACGGTGACTCCCAACCTGTTGAGTTTCATCGACGAACCTTTGCCGCTGACTTTAACATGCTGTTCAAGGAAATCACGAGCAAGCGAGGTGCCACCTACATGATATTGAGAACTCATGGTGGACATGGCTGCCGCAAACATGGCGACCAGGAATAGGCCGGAAAACCAGCCAGGCATGATCTTATCGATAAACATCGGAATGATTTTGTCGAAGTTTCCACCAGCCATTGCGATGGATATCTTCCCGAATTCTTTGTAGAAAACGGCATTTGACAAAGCGCCAGTCAGGAAGGCAACGCCAGTCATCAACAGGATGAATACTCCACCAATGGCAACAGCACGATTCAACTCACGGTCAGACGGGACAGTCATGTACCGAATGGCAAGTTGAGGCTGAGCCAAAACACCGATACCTACACCATAAATAATAGTTGTATAGATGGTCAGACCGATGGGGGATTCAAAGTGTGCTCCCTGAGTCCAACCGATCATGCCGCCTTTTTGCAACTTGGCTGGTACTAGGTTGATCATATCCGTCAACGCCTGATGTGCCTCGGTAACGCCGCCAAGCAT
>Ga0070729_10003841_pt1 | contig 16933 bp, 9 predicted proteins | sample tdDd472_FD_66725 | JGI IMG/M metagenome (GOLD analysis project Ga0070729, IMG submission 66725) | Marine sediment microbial communities from the Atlantic coast under amendment with organic carbon and nitrate - tdDd47.2 | ecosystem: Environmental > Aquatic > Marine > Coastal > Sediment | place... | reverse complement strand
TTTGTTTCATAAATCACTCCACCAAACACAGTTTGGCCTATTATGCCACAGACATTCGCCTTGGCAACCCCTTATCAATAATTGTTGACCCGCAAACGGGTGTTTTACCGAAAACCCTTCCTACAGCACCAGCAGGGCCGCCAAAGCACAGGCAACGGGAATGGTGAAATTATCATCCAGCTTGGTGCTGAACAATTCACCAACCGTACCGGCAAAGGCCACAAAAAGGCTTGCGCCAATAAGGTGCATGGTGCCGATGGTTGTCAGGGACATACCCCAGAACATCATCAGCACGCAGAAGGCCACCACGAAAAAGGCAATGGAACCGGCCCAGCTTTTTTCGCCGTAGAGCTTTTTGGTTCCCCAGGCTTTACCCGCAAGGGAGGCAACCGGGTCGGCAAAGGCCAGCACCAGCGCCGCACCACATACGATGGGCTTGGAGAAAAAGAGCACCAGAACAAAGAGGGCTACCAGATAATAGGTCGCGCCGGGCACTTTATGCCGCTCAAAGGGACGGGCAATGCCAGCAAGCAGTTTGTCGAAGAACAATGCCTGCACGCTGGGGAATATCCGGCGGGTAATATCCAGGGTGATAAACATGCTGCCCAGAATCCCCAGAATAATCATTGCCTCAACGCGGCTAATAAAAAACTCATACAGGGTCACGCTGATGATGCCCATGGACATATGGAAGGTGGTACGCCCGAACTTGATGGGTTTCAAATGACGGGACCGCAGGGATTTTAAAACATCCGAAGCCTTCATGGACCGCAGATGAAGAATCATTTCCTCGTAATGGTATGCCAGTTCCTCGTAGAGTTCCTGGGTCTTTTTCACGTTGGGGCTGGCGGCCAGCTCTTCGGTATATGCCTGCAGATTTTTGGTAATTTCTTCCACTGCCTCATGCATATACTGCTGGGTATCTTCCATGGTTTCCCGCAGGCCTTCCATGCGCAGGGCAAGGTCGCTTCCCATATCCTGCATACGCTGGCTCCAGGACTCGTCACCAAGTTTGGGGCGCTGAATGGAAGAAACAAATTGATGCAAATCATTGAGGGCCGCGCTGAGCTGCTCGCTCAGGGGGGCTTGTTGGGCGACTGCTACTGCCTGCATGTACAACTCCTTGGTATGTGCTGTTCCGTGCGCAGAGTTCCGCTAGAGATACGACAATGTAGCCTGCATGCTTTACCTTGTCAAACGTCGGGGCCATTTTACGATTAAATTTTTCTTACATTGTAATTTCGACGCAGTGCATCATTTTGCAAAAGCTATCAATAATATTGAAATTCCCCTTTAAACACGCTAGACTGCCCGCGAAACGTACTAATCAGGGCAGAGGAGTTCATTATGAAACAGTATCGGCACTGGCTTTCTGTTGTGTTTATGGTTGTGATTTCCGCAACGGTCCTTTTCTCGGGCTGCGACAGCAACGACGAAACCCCGGACGGGGATATTGTGGACGGAGACACCGATACCGAAGCAGAGGCCGAAGATGAAGCCCTGAGTTGCGAAAACCCGGCTCCCATCTGGGATACCCCCTGGGAACCGCCTTCCCCTTACACCGAAACCCACTACCCCCAGAAAAAATCAACCATCATCGCAGATCTGCCCCAGGGCGCGGTGACGGATCTGGCGGTCCTCAGTGACGGAACCACCATTGCAGTCACAACCGGGGGGCTTGTATCCATTGCCACAGACAACAGCGCAACAGCCATAACCGGATGGGATATGACAACCCTGCAGGGCATTGCCGCAGCGGATGACAGCGGCGCCTTTGCCGCCTTTGGCGGGGACACTCTGTACGTTGGTACCCTTGCCGCCGCGCCAGTCACCACCCTGCAACATACCGCCGCCATCAAACAGATTGCACCGGTTCCCGGTGGCGGCGTCTGGATGCTGGATGTCAACGGCACCGTAATACGCTATGCCGCCGATGGCACAGAAGAACTGAGTTTTCCCCAGCCCGCGGACATGAGCATTACCCGCATCATCCCCGGCCCGGATGAAAACGCCCTGCTTCTGGCAACGGATAGCGGTGCCCATATACTGCATGTGGACAGCCAACCCTATCAAACCACCTATGCCACCCCGGGCATCACCGACCCCGGAGCAGTAACGGATATATATGTTGTATCCGCCACTTTGATGTGGCTCACCACCCCCGAAGGGCTCATAAAATACGAAAATGACGCAGCCACGCTGCTGACCGGTCAACAGGGCATGCCCTACCTCAATGCCGCGGGTATCGCAGCAACTGCCGACGGAACCCTGCTGATCGCCAGCGACAAAGGACTGATGACCTATATGCCGGATACCGGAGCCTGGGACTATTATCATTCCCGCCACTGGCTGCCGGACTGGGGTGTTCACCGGGCTATGGGCATGGCGGACGGCTCGCTGATGGTAGCCACGGAGGCAGGTGTTGCACGGTTGTATAAAGAGGCCATGACCCTGGAAGACAAAGCCGCCATCCTTGATCTGGCCATGTACACCCGGCACAATCGCTTTGGCCAGTTCTCCCGATGCATGCTGGAAACCCCCGGCGATCTTTCCACCGCAAAAACCTGGGACGACGACAACGACGGTCAGTGGACCAACATGTATATGGCCAGTCAGGCTTTCCGCTATGCCGCCACCGGCAGCGCAGAGGCAAAGCAATACGCACAGGAAGCACTGGAAGGCATGCTGCGGCTTTTGACGGTAAGCGGTCTTAAGGGCTTTATGGCCCGCAGCGTTATCGAACCGGAAAAATGTCCGGGCAAGCAGGACCCGCCGGACCAGGGAGAATGGCACCTGAGCGATGACGAACAGTGGTGTTGGAAGGGCGATACCTCCAGCGACGAGTTTGTGGGATACGCCTTTGGTATTCCCCTGTATTACGACCTTGTGGCGGATGAACAGGAAAAACAGCGCATCGCCACAATCTTTGGCGATTGGCTGTGGGGCATTGTGGAAAACGGCTACATGCTGATTGATCTGGACGGCAAGCCCACCAGTCACAGCCACTTTGATCCCCGCTGGATAGATACCATTGGTCAGGGTGGAGACGCCGGACTCAACGGAGCCATGATGCTTGGCGCACTGAGAGCCGCCTATCACATGACCGGAGACGAGAAATTCCTTGATTCCTTTTATTATCTGGCCATTGACAACTACTATGCGGAAAACGTGAGCAAGATCATTGAGATCTGCCACCGGGCCCATATCAATCATGATGCCGAGGAAATGAGCTATCTGGCCATGGTGAACCTGATCCGCTATGAAACCGATCCCTGCCTTATGGCCATGTGGCAAAAGGGCCTTAAGGATATGCATGCAACCCAGGTCAAGGAAAACAACCCGGAATTCAATTTCCTGCACGCCTGGCTGACCCGGGATGACCAGTTTGTCACCGATGCCTCTGTTGCAACCCTGCAACAATGGTATCTGAACAACATCACCTGGGCCTCAAACAACAGCCACCGGGCCGATTTTGAGCTGGACCCGGATCTTGACCGCTTTGATGACGCCCAGTCCCTTGCGGTGTTCCCCTATGACCAAAACGCCACATTCAGGTGGTCCAAGAACCCCTTTACCCTGGATCGGGGGGGACGCGGCACCCAGGAGGAAATGCTTACACCCTGGCTGCTGCCATACTGGCTGGGCCGCTATACCGGGCTTATCCGGCAGTAAGATTACAAAAGATTAATATTAACCAGCTTGCAAATTAACAAAGCGGGGCTATCGTGGTATCGCTTTGCGACGTTGTGTCTGCAAAGGATATTTCCGACAACAGGGAGTGGAACCGTGATGTTCAAACAACCATCAATTTTCGGCCAGATTGCAGCAGCTCTGATGTGTCTTATGCTTCCCTTTGGAGCGTTGGTTCATGCAGAGGAATCCACCAACACCGAAACCGCTTCAAAGGATACATCTGCCGATGAAGCTGCCGGTGAACTTGAAGTTGTGGTAACCGGAAAGCGGATCAAGGAAGATCCCTTTATCGCTGATCGTTCCATCACGGTTGTGGGTAAAAAGGAACTTGCGGAATCATCTCCCCGCACCACCCCGGAAGCTCTGTGGGACGCGCCGGGCGTATTTATCCAACAAACCAACAACGGCGGTGGCTCGCCGATTCTTCGTGGCATGATCGGACCGCAGGTTCTGATTATGGTGGACGGCATCCGCCTGAACAACTCCACATACCGCACCGGCCCGGTACAGTATCTTAACATGATCGACCCCTACTCCATTGACCGTATGGAAGTGCTTCGCGGCCCCGGCTCTGTGCTGTACGGCTCAGATGCCATGGGCGGCGTGATTCAGGTGTTCCCCATTTCTCCGAAAGATTTCAGGGCAACCGACGGCGCCGGTCTTACGGGGCGATTGGCCTACCGCTATGAAGCCGCCAACAACGGAAACACCATTCACGGTAATTTCAGCACCGGCACCGGCGGGTTGAGCATGGTTGCGGGCGTTACCTATAAACACATCAACAATCTGGTTGCCGGTGGCGATGTCGGCGAACAGCCCTACAGCGGATACGAAAACACCTCTGCGGTGGGTGGCCTCAAATATCGCTTTTCCGAAGGATTCACCTCCGGCTGGACCGTAAAAGTCGGCTACCTTTTCAACCGCATCGATGATGCCGGGCGCACCGACAAACTCTGGGACAAGCATTCCCTGCAGGTCTATGACAACGATGATCATCTGGTATACGGCAAGGCACACATGATCTTCCGTCCCATTGACACCAAAGCGGACCTATCTCTCAGCTATCAGGATTTCTTTGAAGGCAAAGACGCCCACACCGTTGGCGATGACTACAAAGCCATTCTGAAAACCACCCGGGACGAAGTCTCCGCCAACACCATTGGTATTGATCTGGCCCTGCAAACATCGCTTCTTAACGAGCGCATGATGATTTCCTATGGAGCCATGTGGTACCGTGACTGGGTATACGCCGACCGGCAGTCAAAACCCGCCGGAGCCATCTGGTATGAGGCAAACGACAAAGCCTATCCCGACGGATCAACCTATGACACCTATGGCCTGTTTTTAATGTTGCAGGGCGATCCCCTGCTGATAGGAGAGCACACCCTGCGCCTTACCGCCGGATATCGCATGCACGGCATGCACGGCTTTGCCCCTGAAACCGGCGATCTGCCGGAAGTGGACTTCGGTGATATCGGTCATGTATTCCATGCTGGCATGCAGTACACATACGCCCGCATGGCAACGGTGGCCTTTACCTTCAGCCAGGGATTCCGGGCTCCCAATTTGCAGGAAGCCATCATGCTTGGCGACACCGGCAAATATTTCCATATCCCCAACAACGATCTGACACCGGAAACCAACGACACCCTGGAGTTGCTTGGCCGCATTCACATCTGGCGGGTAACCGCATCCTGGAGCGGATATGTATCCTTCCTGCATAACCTGATCAAGCGGGTCCCCACCACCTACAACGGTCAGGAAGTAGTCGCGGGCAAGGATGTGTATTACAATGTCAACGGCAAAGAGGGCCTAATGCTGGGCACCGAAGCATCCCTGAAAGTCGATATCGGCTGGGGGCTTTCCGCATCCGGTCATATCACCTACACCTGGGGTGAAGAAGACATCAGCGATGGCGACAACCTGCCCCTTACCCGGGTTCCGCCCCTGTTTGGTACGATAAAGCTGCGCTACGATATCCCCACCGCCTATCCGGTCAAAGGCTTTATCGAAGCCTATGTCCGTGCCGCAGCAAAGCAGGACCGTCTCTCCCCCGAAGACATATCCGACGCCCGTATTCCCGAAGGCGGCACCCCGGCATGGTGGACCCTGAACGTCCGCATCGGCGCAACCCTGTATGATCACCTCCGGCTGTCCATGACCATCGAGAACATGCTGGACGAGGAATACAAGTATCATGCTTCCGGCGTGTACAGCCCCGGATTCAACGCCATCATCAGCGCCGAGGCATTATTCTAAAAAGCCATATACCCATACAGCAAAAGAGCGCCCTGATAATCAGAGCGCTCTTTTTTTTATCTGAAAAGTATGGCTATTTGCTTCTGCGCTGCTTTTCGTCTTTGACAAGGGAGGAGCAACGGTTCTCAATTTCCGGGACAATATACTGCGAGCAATCAAGCTCTTTGGCGGAAAAAATTGTTATCAGATTGTCAATAAACCGCCGGGAAGCGGGTTTGTTTCCTTCGATCGCAGGAGTCTTTGACCGAAAGGCACGGATGGCCCGGGCGCTTTGCTCGCACCACAGATTATCCTCCACGCCGGTCAGCCCGTTGCAGGCATCGTAATTTCCTGTCACCGCAGCCTTGCAAGCCAAAAGCATGGTATTGCCAAGACGCATACCCAGTGCATCCTCGCAGCCCTGCTCTGTAGTCGCGGCAAAGGCGGTAATGACATCCCGTACCAAAGCGGTAACAGTGCCACCATAGGTGCGCTCCAGCATGGCAACCGTCTGCTCAATATTGAGTCCGTCCCGGGAGTTATAGCCGATAATGCCCAAAAGAATCTGCGCCCGGAACATGCAGCTGTTGACATCGCTTGGGCTAAACAATTTAGCCAGATCAGTACAGGGGACCAGGGTGTTTTCCCGCACCGCGCGACACAGGGCTTCCGTCTCTATCGCTTCCACGATAACCGAGCGTTGTCCCGGGTCCATCAGGGCCATTTGCCGTATAGTGGCGGGTGCGAAACCGGTTTGGGGATTGTAATGCCCGCGCCATGTCTCGCAGATGCTCTGACCCGGTTTGGCTCCACCGTCCTGTTGCGGTGGCGGCTCAAAGGGATTGGGCAGCATGGCCACTTCACCGCTGCGGCCCAACGGAGAGCCGGATTGCGTCATGATCTGCCGCACGGTGTCCGGGGTTAATTGCATGGAATCGGTTGCTGCTTTCTGATCGGGGTACAGCAAAATCGCTGCTGTCAGAAAAAATGCCCCCAGAAGAATCCATGCCAGATATTTCATGCAGCCTCCGTATGGGACGCTTTCTCTGCCGCCGGTTTGGCTTTCTGCAGTTTGCGGTCGCGGAACTCAAGAAATGCCGGAAGCACCGTCACCGCCGCCAGCCAGCAGCTTACCATGCCAATAATGGCAAGTTCGCCAATGGAGTTCAGGCCCCGGTTGTTGGCGGTCAGCATACCGGAAAAACCGATCATGGTGGTGACAGACGCCAGGGTTACCGCGCCAAAGACAGATCTCAACGCAGCCCATGCATTGCCAGGCCCCATCTCTCTATAGCGGTAATAAATATGCACGCCGTTATCTATACCGATGCCAATAATGGAGGTAATGACGATCATATTGTAGAAATTGATCTTAATGTTAAAGGCCCCCATGATCGCCAGCATCCCCAAAATACCGGTTACCAGAGGAATCAGCACCGTAGCGGCCCGACGCAGGCTTCTGAAATCCAAAAGCAGAATCAGCAATATGGCGATGGCGCTGGCAATAATGGCAAGCATGCCGTCCTTTTCCATGGCCCGGATGGTATCGGCGTAAATAAGCGCCTCACCGGCGGGCACGAAACGCTCATCACCCACCATAATTTCACCGGCTTCATCGGCAAAACGAATGGCGGCCTTGGCATTATAGGTATCGATCCTGGTGTAAATTTTAAGAAGAATGCCGATATTGCGCTCGTTAAACAACCACATGCGCTGGATGAGTTCCTCGGCCCGTTCGGCCCGGGGAGCTTCGGCGCTGGTCGCCACAATGTCACCATCCCGCTTTTTAATCCATTCATCGGGATTATTGCGCAGCACTTCCAGGGCTTCGGTGATGCGTTCCGGCGAAAGATTTGCACTACGCATCCGGGCCTGAGCCATCCACTCGTTCCGTTTTGCATCTCCGGGAAGATCTCCCAGAAGCTCTTTCACCAGTGGCAACATACCTTCATACCCTGTACGGACAACCGAATGCCACAGCAGCACCTTTTCCGGAAGCTGATACAGGGTAATATTGGAAACATGGAGCTTGGGCCGGAATTCGTCGATTCTCTTTTTTACATCGTCATCAAGGAAATCGATTTTTTTCGGCTTGATAAGCTCTGCAATTTCCGCCAGCACCTTCTGCTTTTCATCCTGCTGTTCCGGAATCCAGGTACCCAAAGAACGCACGGTGTCAATAGTGGTGTCCTTGTTGGTGTCAATCTTCTTTTGAATGACATCGGTAACCGGCTGCACCTGGCTGACATCCTCAACCAAAAGATTGAGCGGCTGCAACGAGAGCTTGAAGGACTTGTGATATTTTTTAGTGATGGCGCGGCCAATGGGCTTTTTATCCCGCAGCCTGCCAAAGTGATATTCAAACTGCAACGTGGGTTCGCAGCATTCCCGTGCCGTCACAGGACAGCATTTTTCGGGAAATTTTTTACAAACCTTAGCTGTTTTTTTACAGACGTCGTTGTTGCCGTCGCCGCAACAGGTCTGTTCCTGGGGACAACAGCGGTATTTGTCGGAACACCAGTCATCCCGGGTGCAGTGAGCGCTGATAATGATATGGTAAAGGCCCAGACCAATAACCGTCAGCCCCAGCAGCAGCATAATCCGGTAGCCGGGAACAGAGGAACGTTGTGCAAGAAACGCGGGAAGCTTCAGCCATGTGCGGGGGCGCTCCCGTTTTTGCACCGGACGCAACCGCTCGGTAAAGACCAGCAACGCCGGAAACACCGTAAGCATAGAGATAACGCAGGCCATAACACCAAAGCCCGCAAGAAATCCAAATTCACTAAAGCCTTTGAAATCTGCGATGGTCAGGGCGAAAAACGCCACCATGGTGGTAATCGCTCCAACCCATGTCGCCCGTCCGGTGTAGGTCAGCATGTTTTGCAGGGCAGTCAGAACGTCCAGCCCCTTATCCCGGCGCTCTTCAAAATAGCGGGCCAGCAGGTGGATGCCAAAGTCGATACCAAGACCCAGCAGAACCGCGAAAATGAATGCGGTAATCATGTTGAGCTTGTCAAAGCGCAGATATCCAATGGCCAGTGTCCAGAAAATAGCCATCACCAGGGGCAACAGAATAAGCCATACCGCCCGGAGCTTTCTGAAAAACACCGTAATAATAATGAACAGTAAAATAAGGGTGAGTATGATACTGGACAGCAGATCGTTGCGAATGGAATTTTTCTGGCCACGCTTGTTCCGGTAACTGCCACCAAGTTCAACGCTTTTGATGTGGGGATACGCGCCGGTGCCCATCACCCGCTGTGATACGCCACCGACAAAATCAAGCAGTTGGTCGTCAAACTCCAGATCCGATGATCCCTTTGTGGGCAGCACCAGAATAGAGAGAATCTTTACATCGTCTTTTTCGTACAGATACCACTCGGAAAAGCCTTTGACATCGTACTGTGTCTTGTACTTTTCCTTCATGTCCTCAAAGGTGACGTCCGCCATGATGTCACCATCATCTTCATCGTCATCTTCGTCATCGCTCAGCTTCACAAAAAACGGATTGGCGGCGATTTTTTCTTTTTTGATGCGTTTGCTGATACGGTCCCGGATATCCGTGAGATCATCCAAAGACAGGTACAGCAAAAAGCGGTCCTCGAAAAACTCGATGGGATTTTTATAATCCACAAACCGAACAAAGGATTCTTTGCCCTGCCTGCGGAGTTTATCACGCTCCAGCAGCAGCTCGTTGGAGAAATCAACGGCAAAGGCCTTCATCTCATCGGTATCCGACCCCTCCACGACCACCATCAGGTAGCCCATGGCGCCGATGCGCTTTGAGGCCTTTTTCAACACCTGGATGCTTTCGGTATGTTCCGGTAACAGCGAACCGATATTGCTGGAAATACCCAGTTGAGAGGTAAGGAATATTGCTATGACCGTCAGCAGAACCGCAACTATCAATACCAGCACATGATGACGATACACCCAGGTTGCAAGCGATTTTAAAAAACGTGAAAACAAACGGCTCTCCACATTTCAAGGTGAAACATTAGCTGCATATACAGTGTTCCAGTAGTATTCCAGTACCACCGGATTGTCAATTGAGATATGAAGGGCTTTCTGCCCCAAAAAACCACTAAAAAAACTCCCGGAATACAAGGAATATATAAACTGATGTTTGACAGTTTAAAGGGCTGCGTATATAAGAATTAGAAGTATCTTTTTATATAGTTTATGCACATATTGTGTGCATAACCAAATACCCCTGTGAGGGAAGGAGTTTCGCGCAATGAGGCTGCATAGTCTGATCGCCACCCTGTTCATTGCCTGTATTACCCTTGTTGTTTTTACCGCATGCGGTTCCCAGGAAAGCCCCGAAGGTGTCCAGCTTGAAATGATCTGGGCCGCGGTTGGCGAATCCCCCTGTGAAGCAGGCAGCAGTGAAACCGGCACATCCGGATATACTGTCGGCAGTATCCCCGACAATATCGCCCAGTTGCGGCTGCGTCTTGCAGACCGTCAGGGCGCCATTGTGAAGGAAAAGACCATTGATGTCTATGCCGGTTGCCAAAGTGGAGATTCCGGCTGCGCCATAAGCAGGGCAGACCGTTTCGAGTGGACCGATGTCCCCTATGGCCAGAATATGGAACTGCGGATGTACGGTTATGCCGTTGATCCTTCCGCCCCGGAACCCCGTCTGGCATGGGTAGGCATCAACGATAAAGTCAGCCTGGACGCGGACAACCCCACCGTCACCGTGTCCATTTACATGAAGCGGATCAACCAGATCACCAAACCCTTCAATTGCCTGCACCAGCCCCGTGCGTTCCACACCGCCACCAAACTCCGTGACGGCTCTATCCTGATTGTGGGTGGTATGAAGAGCTATGACCCGGCCTTTGGCGGCGACGCCGATTTAATGACCGCCACCAACTCGGTGGAGCGCTTTGACCCCACAACCGGTACGTTTATAGAAATGACCCCGTTGCAGCGGGCCCGCGGCTTCCACAAAACCATTCTTCTTGACGATGGCATGGTGTTGATTGTCGGCGGTGCCGGCTCTGTATATTTCGATCCCACCAGCGACAACATCGAAGCCACCGGTACCCATTTCCGGCCCGGGGCCACCGGTCTTGAAGCCACAGCGGAAATCTACAACCCCACGGCCCAGGGCTCCTCGGTGGAGCTTATCCCCATGAGAGAAGGCCGCATGCTCTTTGACGTGGCAACCATCCCCGTTGCCGACGGAGCCGATAACTATCTGTACATGGCGGTGGGCGGTCTTGGACAAAGCGGCGACGGCTTTGGCAAGCTGACCAGTGTGGAACTGTTTAATTACGGCTTTGCCGAATACGCCAGCACCTATCCCATGCGTGAATTCACCAAACTCAATGATATCGTGCTGAACGCCCCACGCGCCGGACACGTTGCCTTCCATACCTACGATGGACTGGGCGTGCTGGTCTACGGTGGTGCCGCTCCCAACGAACCGGCCATGGAATTCATCAAATCTCCGGTGGAACCCCCGGTTGATGCTCTGGACGCCGCCACCGGGGAAAAGGCAAACTCCATGTACCTCACCCGCCCGGTGTTCTACAAATCCCCGGAAAACATGCGCCATCCCTCGGGCCCGTTCTTGATGTTCGGCGGCATGCTGCAGGACGCCAACAGCGGTGAATTTATGGACCCAACGGGCAACAACGCCACCCGGATTATCAATTACGCCGGAGAAAACGGTGCCTATACAAGCATCAATGTGGTTCCGGGCATGCCCCAGCAAAGCACGGCATTTGCCGCCGCAGCCGAACTCCAGGATTTCAACCGCGTGATTATCTCCGGTGGCTTTACCACCGCGGATTTCACCGGGGTTTCCAACCATATCGAAATCTGGGACGGACAAAACTTCCTGCCGCTGGTAGACCCCTTTGGCAATGTGGTGAAGCTGCGCAGCTATGTCATGTTTGACCCGGATCAGCATGGACGCGCCGGGCACACCGCTTCGCTGCTGCCGGACAACTCGGTGATCTTTATCGGTGGTCTGGATATTCCCATGCCGCCGGATGGCGAGCCCTATCCCCGGACAGCAAAGACGGTGCTTGATTCAGCCGAAATCATCCTGATTCAGTAACCCTACATCATCGTTTTTTTGGTCACATCAGTCCGTCCAACCGTTTTCCGGCGGGGCGGACTTTTTTATTTGAATTGAAAGGACTGAGCCATGGCACAACGCATTACCGCCCACCTCATCCGGTTTACAGGATTTGGCCTGCTGATTATCGTGCTGACCCTGGGAAGCTTTGCCTGCGGGGAAGCTGAACCCGTATGCGGGGAACCCGTTGACGGCGACACAGAGCCCACTGACGGCGACACATCCGCCGACGAAGAAGGCAATGCCGAGGGAGAGGCGGGGGAAGAGTTCCCGTCATGGAACGGTATTATAGGAAAACGCTGCGCCGAAGACGCCCAGTTCGGCTGCATATCCCCGCAGGCAAAAGCAGCTTGCACCGGCGACGCCACCCCGATTTTGTGCAGTGAAGGTTGCCAGCAGGGCGTGTGCCTCGAAAACATACGGCCTCTTGAAGCCGCAACAGAGCCCCTTACGCTGGATCTTTCCCCCAATACCTACATGCACCCCCGGGTAAGCGGCAACTACATGGTTGTGGCCCAGGGCATTCTCTACGATCATTTTTTGGGAGTCTATCGCCTCAGCGATATCACAGCCATTAAAACTCTGGCCCGGGACGGCACAGCAGAATGTGGCGACTGGGACATCAATGGCGAATTTGTGGTGTGGGCCGACCGCCGCAACAACAATAATCCCGCCCTGCCCGACAGCTCGCCCTTCTTTAACATGGATATTTTTCTCTACGATATCGCCGGAGACACCATCTATCAAATCACCACCGATGATAAAAAGCAGAACAATGTCCGCATCCATGGCGACTGGGTGATCTGGGAAGATTACCGCAGCTACGATCAACGCAATGCCGACAATGGCCAAAAGGAAATATACGGCATGCGTATTTCAACCGGTGAAGTACAGCGCCTGGTTTCCATTACCGCCGATATCCGGCAGACCGTGGGCACCTCCACCCTTACGGTTCCCCGGGTCAATGTGGAATTTTCCGACCTCAACGACACCTACCTGACCGGCACGGTTTTGTATGAGAAAGACGACACCGATGTGCCTTCGGACATCTTCTGGCTGAACCTCAATACCGGTGAGTTCCGGCAACTCTTTTTACCCCTGATGCAGCGCACCCCGTATCTCAGCGGCACCGGTGTCACCTGGTTTGGCGTGTGGGGCATTGGTGAACAAAGCAGATACAGCGATATGTACACAGACGCTGATCCCACAAGCGTGGCATGGGCGGTGCATCCCCCAAGCTCCCTGCATATCGCAAGCCAGTACTTTGCCTTTCTCCTGCCACCGGCAGAGGGAGAAACAGACACAAGCCTGATGGCCTACTCCACTCTTTCCGGCGGCACGGCTCAGGTCGCTACAGCCGAACACATAGAGATTGGCAATGCCACTTCCACCATGCTGGTATGGACCCAAAAGGAAAACGACGGCACATCCACGGTTCGTATCCGGCAATGGACTGCATGCGATGCGGGCAACTACTGTAATAATTCCATTATTGATCCCACCACCGGCCAGTGCGTCAGCCAAACCGCCCAATGCATTGGTTTGAACGACTGCCAGATTCCCGGCTGTGATCCTTCCGGCGGCTGCGTATTCACCATGCCCACCGACCCCAACTGCGATGACGGCAATCCCGTCACCACCGCAGATGTGTGCGTGGATGCTATTGTTGAAAACGTATGTCAGGGCCAGATGCCCGCAGATTACGCCTGCCCGGATCATCCGGACATGGTGCGCATCACCAACGACACCACCTCCTACTGCATTGACCGCTACGAAGAGATTCTCTATGCAAACGAAGACTGCACCGGCACCCGCTACGGCGCTCCGGAAGACGCCGATGGCAACGGCGGCGATGATTACCCCGCAGGATTCCCGGATCTGGTGGGCGATCCTTCGGTGGGAATGCCTTACGGTCAGACCACCACGCCCCAGACCACAGCGCTGTATGCCTGCCAGGCCGACGGAGAGCTGCCCAGCACCTACATGACATGGTTCCAGGCACGACAGGCCTGCGAAAACGCCGGTAAGCGCCTGTGTACCCGGGATGAGCTGGTTATCTCCTGCACCAACGTCAGAGAAACCACCTACCCCTATCCCCATACCGAGTCGCTGGGACAAGACCCCACCGGCTGCAACGGAGCCTACCAGAACAATGGCCCCATGGCTCCGGCAAAAACCGGATCATATACCCGTTGCGCCACCTATGCCGGGGTCTACGATCTCAGCGGCAACCTTACCGAATGGACCGGCGACCCGGCGGCGGACTGCGGCGACAATGCCAAATGCGCCCTGCTGTACGGCGGCAGCTTCCAGTCCGGCGCGGAAATCATGACCTGCAACGACAACAACCTGTTGTTCTACACCAGCCCCGCCAGCTCCTATATCATCACCGGCGCACGCTGCTGTCTGGACCAATAACATAAAGGATTCATCAATGACCTCACAACGTTATGCATCGGTCACCATAGATCTGGACAGTCTGGTCTGCTACCAGCGGATTTACGGCCTGCCCCAAACCCCGGAGGATACCCGGCTGTATACAAAGGGACTGCGCCGGTTTTTGGATATCTGCTCTCAGGCGGGTATCAGGGCAACCCTGTTTACCGTGGGTGAAGACATACTGGTGCCCAAAAACCGGGAGCTTTTGGAAGAAGCCGTGGCCGCGGGTCACGAAATCGCCAATCACACCTGGCACCACGATTACCGCATTACCCATCAGGATACCGACAGCATCACCAGCGAACTGCAGCGGGCCAAAGATGAACTGGAAAGCGCTCTGGATACCGAAGTGGTGGGTTTCCGGGCTCCGGGCTACAACATCAACAGCAGACTTGCCACGGCCATTCACCGCAGCGGACACCAGTACGACACCTCGCTGTTTCCCTCTTTACCCTATTATCTTACCCGTGCCGCCGCTATCGCCGCCCTTGCGGCCAAAGGCACCCCCAGTAAATCCCTGGTGGGCGATCCCCGGATGATGACCTGCCCCCTTGGCCCCTACCGGGCGGATGTCACGGCTCCCTGGAGCAAGGCAAAAGACGGAAAGCCCTATTTTGTTGAAGCCCCCATCACCGTCACCAACCTTCCCTTTGGACGTTTTCCCCTGCTGGGTTCTTTTTTGCTGCTGCTTGGTGAAAAGGGCTGGAAGGCGCTGCACACGGCTCTGCGCTTCACCCGGCGGCCATTGATCTTTGAATTTCATGCCATGGATTTCATGGATGGTATTGCCGATGATCTCCCGGAAGAACTACTGGTCCAGCCGGATGTGAAAATTCCTCTGGATAAAAAGTTGTCCCTAATCGAAAACATGATACAATCCATTACACAGGATTATACCGTTACACCGTTAAAGGACATAACCAGGCAGTATTGACCGGGATAAAAATATGATCCCAGAGGTTCTGCGACCGTTCAAAAATGCGTTTCGCAAGTGGGTGGAGGAACCGGTGGACCGCCGCTATAAAGAGCGGATTCTGGCTATCCCCACGCAGTTGAACGAGTACGGTTACGATCCCTTTGGCTTTGACCCCGAATACACAAAGTGGGTAGTGCTGGTCACCGCCTGGCTGTACAAGTATTACTTCCGGGTGGAGCTGAACAACCACAGCGCTATTCCCCAGGGCCGCGCCCTGCTGATTTCCAATCACAGCGGGCAGATTCCCATTGACGGCCTCATGATCGCCAACGGCCTCTTTCTGGAGCCGGACCCGCCCCGGGCGGTGCGCTCCATGATCGAGCGCTGGGTTCCCACCCTGCCCTTTGTATCCACCTTTATGACCCGTTGCGGACAGGTGCTGGGCACCCCGGAAAACGCCCGCCGTTTGCTGTTAAACGAAGAAGCTCTGCTGGTGTTTCCCGAAGGCACCCGGGGCATCAATAAAACATGGTACCAGCGCTACCGGCTGGAAACCTTTGGCATCGGTTTCATGCGCCTTGCTCTGGAGGCGGAAACCCCCATCGTGCCCATCGCCGTTGTGGGAGCCGAGGAACAACTTCCTACTCTGGTTAACTTCAAGCCCCTGGCAAAATTTTTGGGTATGCCCGCGTTTCCCATTACCCCGTTTTTCCCGTGGCTGGGGCCCGCAGGATTTATTCCCCTGCCCACAAAATACCACATTCATTTTGGGGAGCCCATGTATTTTACCGGCGATCCCAATGACGAGGATATCGTTATAGAACGCAAGGTGCGGGAAGTGCGCACCCAGGTGCAGACCATGATCAACCACGGGCTGAAGACCCGCAAAGGCATATTCGTATAGGTATACAATGACCGCTGGCAGCAAAAACAACACCGGATCACATGCCACGCCTTCCCCAAAGGAGGGACGGGTGCTGATAACCGGTATTTCCGGGGGGCTTGGAAAACTGCTTGCCCGAAGGCTGCACCGTACTGAATGTGTCCATGGCATCGACACCCGGCCCTTTAAGGGTAAACCCAAGGACGTGGTGGTTCACAACGTTGATTTCCGCAAAAAAAAGGTCGCCGATCTCTTCCGTGCCGGTGATATCAAGGCCGTGTTTCATCTGGGAGCCGTGTTTTCACCGGGGCTGTCTGCCGCCGAATCCCACGAATACAATCTGACGGGCACCAACCGGCTGCTGGAGCTTTGCGACCGCTATAATGTGCCAGTGGTGGTGATTCTGTCCAGCGCCACAACCTATGGCGCCCTTCCTGCTAACCATCAGTATCTTACCGAGGACATGCCCCTGTTGGGAGGCCTGCGATTCCCACAGATTCGCGCTCTGGTGGAAATGGACATGCTGGCCCAAACCTTCTTCTGGAAACATCCTCATATCCGCACCATTATTCTGCGCCCTTCTCATATTGTAGGCCCCACGGTGCGCAATGCCCTCACCTATTACATGAATCTGCGGCGTCTGCCCTATCTGCTGGGCTTTAACCCA
>Ga0070729_10003840_pt1 | contig 16938 bp, 17 predicted proteins | sample tdDd472_FD_66725 | JGI IMG/M metagenome (GOLD analysis project Ga0070729, IMG submission 66725) | Marine sediment microbial communities from the Atlantic coast under amendment with organic carbon and nitrate - tdDd47.2 | ecosystem: Environmental > Aquatic > Marine > Coastal > Sediment | place... | reverse complement strand
GCGCCCGGCGATGTAATCCTCGTTGTGCAGCGTGGCGTTGGACACCACCACGCCGCCCACCGTCACCGGGGTCAGCCGTGCCACCGGGGACAGCGCGCCGGTGCGCCCGACCTGGATGTCGATCGCCTCGAGCCGGGTCCAGGCGGTTTCGGCGGGGAACTTGTGCGCGATGGCCCAGCGGGGCGTGGTCGAGCGGAACCCCAGCCGCGCCTGCAACGCCAGATCGTCGACCTTGTAGACCACGCCGTCGATGTCATAGCCGAGCGTGGCGCGCTGTTCCTCGATTGCGCGGTAATGGGCCAGAAGCTCCTCGGGCCCCTGGCACAGCCGGGTCAGATCGTTGGTGGAGAACCCCAGCGCCTTGAGCCGGGAAATCGCGCCCATCTGGGTCTCGGCCAACGGTTGCGACAGCTCCCCCCAGCCATAGGCGAAGAACCGCAGCGGGCGGGACCGGGTGATCCCGGCATCCAGCTGCCGCAGCGAGCCAGCGGCGGCGTTGCGCGGGTTGGCGAAACTCTTGCCGCCGCGCGCTGCCTGCCTGTCGTTCAGCGCGGCAAAATCGGCGTGGCTCATATAGACCTCGCCGCGCACCTCAAGCAGTTCCGGCGCGCCGGTCAGCCGTTGCGGTATATCCTCGATGGTCAGCGCGTTGGCAGTCACGTTCTCGCCCACCGCGCCGTCGCCGCGGGTGGCGGCCTGTACCAATGCGCCGTGCTCGTAGCGCAGCGAGAGAGAGAGCCCGTCGATCTTGGGCTCGGCGGTATAGGCGACGGTCCCCGGCCCCATTCCAAGGTACTTGCGAACGCTGGTATCGAAACCGGGGACATCCTCGGGGGCAAAGGCATTGCCCAGCGACATCATCCGCTGGGCATGGGTGACCTTGGCAAACCCCTCGGCGGGCCGGGCGCCGACCCGGTCAGAGGGGCTGTCGGTACGTTTCAGGCCGGGGAATCGGGCCTCGATCGCGGTATTTCGCCGTTTCAGCCGATCATACTCCGCGTCCGAGATCACCGGCGCGTCCTCGGTGTGATAGGCGGCGTCGGCCCGGGCCAGCAGATCGGCCAGCCGCGCCAGTTCCGCCCGCGCCTGATCTTCGGTCAGTCGCTCGATGTCGATGTCGTCAGTCACGGTGGCGCGCGCCCCACAGATGATCCCGGGTGTTTCTCCGGTTCCCGTGATACGGCGCGGCAGGCCGCAGGTCCAGACGCTGCGAGGGCGCCGGGCGCGGTCAGGCGGTCAGGCCGAAGCCGCCAGATGCGTGTCGCTCTCGTCCTCGCGCGGGTCGCGCAACACATAGCCACGCCCCCAGACGGTTTCGATGTAATTGTCTCCGCCGGTGGCCTGTCCGAGCTTCTTGCGCAGCTTGCAGATGAACACGTCGATGATCTTGAGCTCCGGCTCATCCATGCCGCCATAGAGATGGTTCAGGAACATCTCCTTGGTCAGCGTGGTCCCCTTGCGCAGGCTGAGCAGCTCGAACATCTGGTATTCCTTGCCGGTCAGGTGCACCGGGGTGCCCTCCGCCTCGACCGTTTTCGCATCGAGGTTGACCGCGACCTTTCCGGTGTGGATGACCGATTGCGAATGCCCCTTTGAGCGGCGGATGATCGCGTGGATGCGCGCCACCAGTTCATCGCGGTGGAACGGCTTGGTCAGGTAATCGTCGGCGCCAAATCCGAATCCCTTGATCTTGCTTTCGGTATCGTCCGAGCCGGAAAGGATCAGGATCGGGGTGTCGATCCGCGCCATACGGATCTGGCGAAGCACCTCGTGCCCGTTCATGTCGGGCAGATTCAGGTCCAGCAGGATCAGGTCGTAGTCGTAGAGCTTGGCCAGATCTATTCCCTCTTCGCCCAGTTCCGTCGCGTAGACGTTCAGGTTGGCATGGGTCAAAATCAATTCAATACTTCTCGACGTGGCCGGGTCGTCTTCCACCAATAAAACACGCATCAGGAAACTCTCCGTGAACTCGCTTTTCCAGTATTGCGTTAACCTTGGCGAAAAAAAGTTAATCGCATGTTACCGCGATGGAGTTTACCGAGAGGATACCCAAACAACCTAGCGTTGTCTATATGTCTTCAATGCCGTTGCTTTCAAAGCCTTTTCTCCGTGCGTCGTCACGGCCTCGACCCAGGATTTCAACTCTTCATCGCTTAACGCATAGCGGGTCTTGGCCTCGGTCTCGGTTATCAGCCCGTAGAGAACTGCCCGAACGACAGCGGCCTTGCGCGACGCCACCCACCGTTGGGTCGTTGCCGGCGGCAGATCGGCGCGGGTCATCCTGGTTCCGTTCGGCAGCCTGACCGCGCGTGGTCCTTCCACTTTTTTCAGATACATCTCCAACCCCTGAGCAGTCCCGCCCCCATGGTCGGCAGCACCTCTTAACGGGTGGTGAAACCGCCCCCTTGCGAGTATCTGGCATTTTCCTATATTCCGACGTACTTTCCGCACCCCGCCACCAATGAGGAGCCGCCGCCATGGCGCTGGACACCGATGCACCGCTGAACTCGCTGGGCCTGCCCAAACCGCCGGCCGAGACGCGGGTCGTCGTGGCGATGTCCGGCGGTGTCGACAGCTCGGTCGTGGCGGCGCATCTTTCCGCCGAGGGCTATGACGTGGTCGGCGTGACGCTGCAGCTTTACGATCACGGCGCGGCGCTGGCGAAAAAGGGCGCCTGCTGTGCGGGGATCGACATCCACGACGCCCGGCGCGTGGCCGAGGAGCGCGGCTTTCCCCATTACGTGCTGGATTACGAGAATATCTTCAAGGATGCGGTGATCGACGAGTTCGCCGACAGTTACCTCGCCGGCGCCACCCCGGTGCCCTGCATCCGCTGCAACGAGCGGGTGAAGTTCAAGGATCTGTTGGAAACGGCCAGGGATCTGGAGGCCGATTGCATGGCCACCGGCCATTACATCCAGCGCAAGATCGGACCGAACGGGCCGGAGTTGCACAGCGCCGCCGATCCAAACCGCGACCAGTCGTATTTCCTGTTCTCGACCACGCCGGAGCAGCTCGAATTCCTGCGGTTCCCGCTGGGGCATCTGCCCGGCAAGGCGGCGACACGCGCGATGGCGGCGGATTACGGGCTGGCGGTGGCCGACAAGCCCGACAGCCAGGACATCTGTTTCGTGCCCAATGGCGATTATGCCAGCGTGATCGAGAAACTGCGCCCCGGCGCCGTCGACCCGGGCGAGATCGTGCATGCCGACGGCCGCGTGCTGGGCAGCCACGACGGCGTGATCCACTATACCATCGGCCAGCGCCGGGGGCTTGGCATCGGTGGGCTGAGCGAGCCGCTTTACGTGGTCAGGCTCGATGTCGACAAGAAGCAGGTCGTGGTCGGCCCCAAGGACATGCTGGCGACCCGGGTGATCCCGGTGCGCGAGATCAACTGGCTGGGGGATGAGCCGTTCGACAGCCGGCCCGAGTGGCATCTTTCGGTCAAGGTCCGCTCGACCCGCCCGCCGCGCGAAGCGATCGTGCGGCCGATGTCCCCGACCACGGCGGAGGTCGAATTGCTGACCCCGGAGGAAGGTGTCAGCCCCGGCCAGGCCTGCGTGTTCTATGAAACCGGGGGCACGAGGATCTTCGGCGGCGGCTGGATCTGGCGGGGCGACTGACCGTTACAACCGCGCCAGCACCGCCCGCGCCGCGCGCAGCCCCGGCGCCTCGCCGCCCTGCCCCAGCCGCTCCATGGTCAGCCGCATGGCGTCTTTCTGCGCGCCGGGATGCTTCAGAACCTCCAGCATCGCCCGGGCGATCAGCTCGGGCCGGCAATCGGGGCCGAGGCATTCGGGCACCACGCGGGTGTTGCTGACCAGGTTGACCAGGTTGGCGGTATCGACCCGCACCATTGGGCGTACCAGTTGCCAGGTCAGCCAGTTCACCTTGTAGGCCATGACCATCGGCGTGTCGGCCGCGGCCAGTTCCAGCGCCACGGTGCCGGAGGCCGCAAGCGCAAGCTGCGCGGTGGCGAAGGCGGCGCGCTTGTCGGTCGCTTCGGTCGCGGGATCGGTGTCGCCGGGATCGAGGATCAGCGGCGCGCCGGGCCAGTCCGATGCCATCTCGCGCACCATCCCCGCCACCGGGGCGGCGGCCGGAACCACCACCTGCAGATCGGGCCGCGCCGCGAGGACCGGCCCCAGCGCCGTGCCGAAAACCGGCGCGAGCTTTGCGACCTCGCCCTTGCGCGATCCGGGCAGGACCAGCAGCACCGGCACCGCGCCCAGCCCGTGGCGGGCGCGAAACCGGGATACCTCCCCGGCGGTCGCCACCGGCTCGGCCACCACCGGGTGACCGACGAAATCGCAGGCCATCCCGGCCGCCTGCATATAAGGCGGCTCGAACGGCAAGAGCGCCAGAACATGATCGATCACCCGCGCCATCCGGTCGGCGCGCTTCGGCCGCCAGGCCCAGACCGAGGGCGCGACATAGTGCACCGTGCGGACCCTGGTTTCCGCCTTGACCAGACGGGCCACGCGCAGGCAGAAATCCGGGCTGTCGATGGTGATCAGCACATCCGGTTTCACCTCGATCACCGCGTGCGCGGTCTGTTCGATCCGGCGCTTGAGGTCGAAGTATTTCGGCAGAACCTCGGCGATGCCCATGACGCTGAGTTCATCCATGGGAAAGCGGCTGACGAGGCCCTGCGCCTGCATCTGCGGTCCGCCGACCCCGTCAAAGGTGATCCCCGGCGCCAGTTGCCGGAGTCCCTGCATCAGCGTCCCGCCCAGCCGGTCGCCCGACGGCTCTCCGGCGACCAGAAAGGCGCGCATCAGCCCTGCGGCTCCCGCGACCAGAGGAACATGCCCATCCGGTCGCAGGCGGCAATCACCCCGGGCCGGTCCAGCACGATGACGCCGCCGGCCTCGATCACGATCCCCTCCAGCCCGGCACCGGCGGCGGCGCGCACGGTTTCCGGCCCGATGGCGGGCAGATCGGCGCGCCGGTCCTGCCCCGGCTTCGGCGCCTTGAACAGCAAGCCGCCTTCGCCATCGGGGCGCTCGGCCAGCGCCGCCAGCATCCAGTCAGTGCCGAACACCCCCTCGACCGACAGCGCCTGTCCGCGCCGCACCGCGCAGGCCTGGCCGATATCCGCCGCCGCCATCGCCGCCACGATCCCGGCGCCGCGGGTGGCGTCGGCACGGTGAATGTCGGTCGGCTGCGCCACCGTGGGGGCACCGGGCGCCATCAGCAGGCCGGGCGCAGCCTCCTGCGCGGGCAGCACGGAAAAGCCGGCGGTCTCGAAGATCCCGATCAGCGCGCGCAACGCCCCGTCATCGCCCGTGGCGAGCGCTTCGGTCAGCACCGGCACCAGCGGCAGCGTCGCGGCGTCGATCGCCGAGGGATCGATCTGCGGGCGGTCGATCCCACCGGCCATGCAGACGCGGTCGACATCACGTTCCCTGAGGTGTTCCAGCAGGCTGCCCAAGGTCTCGATCCGGTAGGTGATATCGACCGTGAGCCGGTCCGGCGGGTTGCTTTCCAGCGCACAGACCAGCGGCGCGATGTCCAGCGTCGCCGATATCGCACCCGGCAGCGCCCCGCGCCCCGCAAGCAGCGCCAGCATGCCCTAGCCCCCCGGCGTCAGGAACGAACGGTCGGTCTCGCCCATGACGAAATCGACGATATGGCGCACGTAATCGCTGTCGGTGTCCTCGCCCAGGCGACGGGCGCGATCCTGAAAGGTGCCCTCGCCCTGGGCCAGCATCTGGAACGCCGCGCGCAGCGCGGTAATGTCCGAGCGCGCCACCCCCCGGCGCTTCAGCCCGATCAGGTTCAGCCCGTCAAGCTCGCCGCGCGGGGCCTGCACCAGACCATAGGGGATGACATCGTTGGTCACCCGGGTCAGCCCGCCGATGATCGCGCCACGCCCGATCCGCACCCATTGGTGCACCCCCGACAGGCCGCCGACGATGACATCGTCCTCGAGCACGCAATGACCGGCGATGGCGACATGGTGCACCAGGATCACCCGGTCGCCGATCTGGCAATCATGCGCGATGTGGGTGCCGGCCATGAACAGCCCGTCGTCGCCGATCCGCGTGACCCCGCCGCCCCCCGTGGTGCCCGGGTTCATCGTCGCGTGTTCGCGGATCCGGTTGCGGGCGCCGATGACCAGCCGGGTATCCTCGCCCTGGTACTTCAGGTCCTGCGGAATCTCGCCGATCACCGCGAAAGGAAAGATCACCGTGTCCTCGCCGATCCGGGTATCGCCGGTGACCACCACATGGCTTTTCAGTTCGACCCGATCGCCCAGAACCACCTTGGGGCCGACAACGCAGAACGGGCCGACGACGCAGCCCTCGCCCAGCCGGGCGCCGTCCTCGACAATCGCGCTGGAGTGTATCCGGCTCATCTCGGTCATTCCTTCCGGATATCGACCATCGCGGAGAACTCTGCCTCGGCGGCGGTTTCCCCGGCCACCGTCGCCTTGCCGGAGAATTTGAAGATCTTGCCGCCGGGCTTGCCGCGCAGGGTGGTCACATGCATCTCGAGCACATCGCCGGGCACCACCTTGCGGCGGAACTTGCACTTGTCGATGTTCATGAAATAGATCAGCAGGTCGGAATCGATGATATCCATGCCGACCCCCAGCATTACGCCGGCGGTCTGTGCCATGGCTTCGACGATGGTGACACCGGGCATGATCGGGGTTCCGGGGAAATGGCCCTGGAACTGCGGTTCGTTCATCGTCACGTTCTTGATGCCACGCGCGGCGCTGTAGCCGTCGATATCGACCACCTTGTCCACCAGAAGGAACGGATACCGGTGGGGAAGGATGCGCTGGATCAATTCGATATCCGCGCTTTTCAACTCTGCGGTCATGGATGGTTTCCCGTTGTTGAACGTTGCGGCCTGACTAGCAACCCCGCCCGGCTTCGGCAAGCCGCGCTATTGATCGACCTCGGGTGTCGCACTCTTGCCGTCGCCGATGGCCGCGTCGATGCGCATGATTGCCAGATCGGTGATATCGGTGGCGTTGGCGCTGAGGAACACGCTGGAGCGTTCCAGGATCACGCCGGCGCCGGCCTCGCGCATGAGCGCCTCAAGCACCGGTCGTGCGGCGCGCAGGAACTCCACCCGCGCCTTGTCGGCCCGCTGGCTCAGGGCCCGGGTCTTGGATTCCTGGGTGCGCCGGATCGACTGGACCTTTTCGTCGAAGGCATCGGCCAGGGTACGAAACGCCTCGGGCTCCATCTCCGGGCGGCGCGTGGTCAGGTCCTGCTCCTCGGCCATCAGTTCGGCCTCGATGCGCCGGTTCTCGGCCGCCAGCACCGCGCTGTCGGCCTCGATCTCATTGGCTGTGCGCCTGCCGAAGGCCGATTGCGAAAACAGCCTGTCGGTCTCGATGGTCAGGATCGCCGACTGCGGCAGGCCAAGCTGCTGGGCGGCGCCCGGACCGGCCGGAGCGACCAGCCCGGCGCAGAGCAGAGCCAGCACTAGCCCCCAGACGATATGCGCCCGCGACCGCGCCATCCCCGGCGATCAGAACTGCGCCTGAAGGGTCAGGTCGAAGGACTGTTCCTTGTCGTAGGATTCCTTGCTGATCGCCTTGGAGAAATTGAACCGCAAGGGGCCGAAGCCGGTGTTCCAGAGGAACGACAGCCCGATCACCGAGCGCCAGGCGCCATCGGCGCCGACGATGCAGGACGAGGTGCCGGCCGGCCCGCAGGTCGAGGCAGCGGCGGCGGTGTTGGCATCGCTCAGGTCCCACAGGTTGCCGACATCGAGGAACACCCCGCCGCGAAGGCCCAGTTCCTCCGGCAGGCCAAGCGGGAAATCCGCCTCGAACCGGGCCACGGCATAGAGGTTGCCGCCGAGACCGTCGTCATAGGCGACCCCGGTCGCGTCCGGCGACAGGTCGCGCGGACCGATGCCATAGGATTCGAACCCGCGCATAATGTCCGACGACAACACGAAGCGGTCCAGAACGCGACTGTTGTTGTTGCTCATCCAGCTCAGCGCACCGGCTTCGACGGTGGCGCGCAGAGTGATTTCCTCGTTGAAAACCTTGGTCTGCGCGGTCGCCTTGGCGCTGGTCCGCAGGTATTGGTTGTCGCCGCCCAGGCCGGCGTAGTCAGCCCCGAATTCCAGCAGAACACCCGAGTTGGGATCAAGCCCGGTGACCCGGCTGTCGTAGGTATAGGTGAACCCGAGCGAACTGCTGGTCAGGGCGCCCTGACCGATTTCGGTGCCAATGACCGGGCCGTGGATCGGGGTTTCCCGCGATTTCATCTCGCTTCCGTCCCAGGAGTACCGGACGTTCAGCTTGGATTTTTCCGCCAGTTTATAGGTGAGCGACGGTGAGAAGAACGCGCGCCCGGTGTCGAAGGCGGAGTAGCTGGAATCGGTCTCAGCATAGCCCATGTCGAGATTGAAACGAAGTTCGCGCCCAAGCAGGAACGGTTCGGTAAAGCCCAGAATGTAGGATTCCGCGTCCTCCGCGGTCGAAAAGGTGAACGACAGGCGCTGGCCCCGACCGAGGAAGTTGTTCTCGGTCAGGCCGATGGCGACGCCGAATCCGTTGCTGACCGAAAAGGAACCCCCGAGGTTGAGCGAGCCGGTCGGTTTCTCCTCGACGTTCACATCGACGATGACCTGTTCGGGAGAGGAGCCTTCGCGCGCCTCGACATTGGCGTTTTCGAAGAACCCGAGCGCGCGGATGCGTTCGGCGCTGGCACGGATTTCACGCGGGTTGAACGGGTCGCCCTCGGCGATCTGGAACTGCTGGCGCACCACGCGGTCGAGGGTCGTGGTGTTGCCCTCGATATCGATACGTTCGACGAAGATCCGCGGCCCCTTGGTCAGGGCGAATTCCACGTCCAGCGTCAGGTCGCGTTCATTGCGGGTAATCCGCGGTTCGACCCGGAGGAAATCGATTCCCTGCTTGATCGCCAGCCGTTCCTGGCGCGTGATCGACGTCTCCACGAGCGTCGGCGTATACACCGCCCCGGTCCGGATCTTGAGCGCGTCCTGGAACGCCGCGGCATCCACGCCGGGATACTCGCTGACCGTGGTGATCTTGCCAAAGCGGAACTGCTGCCCCTCCTGCACGTCCATCACCAGGTAGAAGGCGTCGCGCTCGCGGGTGAATTCCACGTTTGCGCTGTTCACCCGGAAATCCACGTAGCCGCGCGACAGGTAGAAATCGCGCAGCACCCGCTTGTCGAACTCGATACGGTCCTCGATCAGCGTATCGGAGCGGAAGAAGGCGCGCAGGATGTTGGCCTGTTTGGTTTCCATCACCTGCCGCAGCCGCCGGTCGGAGTAGATGCGATTGCCGACGAAACTGACGCGCTCGACCTCGATCGTCGTGCCCTCGGCGATCTCGAAAATCAGATCGACCCGGTTGTCGCTGCGGCGGATGATACGCGGCGTAACCGTCGCTGCGACTCGCCCCTGCTGCGAATAGGCGGTGGCGATGGTGTTGGCATCACGCTCGGCCTGTGCCGGGTTGAAGACCTGCCGCGACGTGGATTCGACGATCTTGGCCAGATCCTCGTCCTTGATCCGGCGGTTGCCCTCGAAGTTGATCACGTTGATCGTGGGATACTCGGTGACCGAAACCACCAGCGTTCCGCCGCGTGGCGTCAGGTCGACGGTCTCGAACAATCCGCTGCCGATGACGCGCTGATAGGCGTCGTTCAATTCACCGGCCGAAACGGTCTTGCCGCGTTCGATCCCGGTATAGGCCACGATTGTGGCCGCTTCGATCCGCTGGTTGCCCTCGACGCGCACCGAATTGAAGCGATAGCTTTGCGCCGACGCGGTCTCTGGCAGTACCGTGAGCAGCAGCGAAAAGATGAAAACGAACGCGGGAAGCACACGATGCAGAATGGTGCGACCAAAATCACGTTCAACGCAGGGTTCCCCTGCGGTGCTCCCCAATCCCATTATCTTGAACCCAGTGTTAAGCAGACATTGGGACTGTGAGTATCGGGATTGCCCGGCGTTGTCAAAAGCCCAGTTGACGTTTTTCGGGGGGCTTCGCCGCAGCCTGCGCAGAGCCTAGAGCAGGCTGCCCAGCCAGGCGCCCGCCAGCAAGGCCACGGCAATGGTGGCCATGTAAATGATCAGGTCCCAGTTCAGTTCCATCACCAGGCTGAGCCCGCGATATGACCGCTCCAGAGTGTGCATCCCGTGGTCCTTCCGGCATTCTATTCCTGCGTTTGCACAGGTTAGGGGCCGAATATGGCAACACTAGGGCGTGCAGTCTGCCGCCATCCCGCCGCGCCGGCGCCTCAGCACAGCAGATCGTTGCCCAGGGCAAAGACCATCAACGACAGAATGAGCGCCAGACCGATTGCCATCAGCACGCGCACGACGCCGTCGCTGGGCGGTTTGCCGACCACCGCCTCATAGGCGTAGAACATCAGGTGACCGCCATCCAGCGCCGGGATCGGGAACAGGTTCAGCAGCCCCACCGCGGTGGACAGCACCGCGATGAAGGAGATGAAGCTCTGCGCGCCCTGGCTGGCCATCGCGCCTGAGGTTTCTGCAATGCCGATGGGACCGGAGATATTGCAGGTGCTGATCGCGCCGGTGACCATGTGCCACAGCCCCGACAGCGAACCCTGGATGATCGACCAGGTCTGCGACAGCCCGCCCAGAAACGCGGCGACGGGCCCGGCGGTCTCGGTCGCGGGCTCGAACGCCATGCCGCCGGCGATGCCGATCCGCCACAGGGTGGCAAAGCCGCCATCGGGCGTCGGTTCGTCGGTGCGGCGCGGCGCCAGCGCAAAGTCCAGCATCTCGCCGTCGCGCCACACATTGAGCAGCAGCGGCCGCCCGCCCGAGCTTTCAACCGCCTGTTTCAACTGGTCGAAGGCATGGATCGTCTCGCCGTCCAGGGCGGTGATCACGTCGCCCGGGCGCAGGTCGATGTCCATCGCGGCGCTACGCGGCGCGACCCGATGGACATAGGGCGGAAACGGGTAAGGCCCGGTGACCGTCATCTCCTGCCCGTCGCGGCGCACGCGATAGTCCAGCACCGGCGCCTGCGGCAGCGCCGCAGTGAACGCCGACCACGAAATACCATCCTCGGCCCCCGGCGCCTCGACCCCGCCGATCGACAGGATCTCGTCGCCTTCGCGCAACTCGATCCCCTGCTCCGGCAGCGGGTAGAGCTTGCCCACGGTCAGCGGATCGCGCGCCACCCCCTGCACCATGAACACCGCCGTGAAGACCAGGATCGACATGACGAAATTGAACACCGGCCCTGCCGCCACCGTCGCGCTGCGCGCCCAGAGCGGCGCGCCATGCATGGTGTGGCGCAGATCCTCGGGGCTTTCGCGATAGATCTCGGCCATGGTCTCGCCGTCCTTGCCCGAGGCCGCGTTGGCATCGCCGAGGAACTTGACGTAACCGCCAAAGGGCAGCGCCGCGATCTGCCAGCGCGTGCCGCGCCTGTCCTTGCGGCTCCACAGCACCGGACCGAAGCCGAGCGAGAACACCTCGGCATGGATGCCGGACCAGCGACCGACGATGTAATGGCCGTATTCATGCACCGCAACGATCACGGAAAGGGCGATGACAAAGGCAGCAATCGTATAGACCAGCCCGCCAAACTGCGGGATCAATTCAATAATATTCAAAAGCTTTCCCCTGCCCTCTCGGTCATTGCCTCATCTGCCCATATCCGGGCGACATGGTCTGTTTGCAGCACGTTATCAAGGGTCATCGCCGCGTTCAGTCGGTCGCCCTGGGTCACGAAACGGTCAAGAACGCGTTCCACGACGGTGGCCATGTCGAGAAATCCGATACGCCCGGCGATGAACCCGTCGAGGCCGCGTTCCTTGGCGGCGTTGAAGGCCGCACCGGCCAGCCCGCCCATGTCCATCACCGCGCGGGCCAGACGCAGCGCGGGATAGCGCGCCTCGTTGGGCGCCCTGAACGTCAGGGCTCCGACCGCAGCAAGGTCCAGCCGCGGCACCGGCAGCGCGCGGCGGTCCGGCCAGTGCAGCGCATAGCCGATGGCGTGCCGCATGTCCGGCGCGCCCACATGCGCCATCAGCGCCCCGTCATTGAACCCCACCAGTGCGTGGATCAGGGATTCGGGATGCACCAGCACCTCGATCTGCTCCGGACGCACGCCGAAGAATTCCCGCGTTTCGATCACCTCCAGCGCCTTGTTGAACATCGAGGCGCTGTCGATGGTGATTCGCTGGCCCATGTCCCAGTTGGGATGGCTCGAGGCCTCGGCCACGGTCGCCCGGGCCAGCCGGTCCATCGGCCAGTCACGGAAGGCGCCGCCGGAGGCGGTGATCACGATACGCTCGACCGCCGTCATCTCCTCGCCCGCCAGCGCCTGGAACACCGCCGAATGCTCGCTGTCCACCGGCAGGATGCGGGCGTCGTGGCGCCGCGCCGTCGCCAGCATCAGCGCCCCGGCACAGACCAGCGATTCCTTGTTGGCCAACGCCAGCGTCGTGCCCTGCTCCAGCGCCGCGAGGCCGGGCGCGAGGCCGGCCGATCCGACGATGGCGGACATGATCCAGTCGGCCGGGCGGCGGGCCGCCTCGATCACCGCCTGCGATCCTGCCGCCGCCGCGATTCCGCTGCCTGCCAGTGCGGCGCGCAGATCTTCCAGCCGGTCCTCATAGGCGGTCACTGCCAGCTCCGCCCCGAGCGCGCGGGCGTCCTCTGCCAGCCGGGCGATATTGGCTCCGCCGGTCAGCGCCACCACGTCATAGGCCTCCGGCTCGCGCCGGATCAGGTCGATCGTGTTCTGCCCGATCGAGCCGGTCGCGCCCAGGATCGTCACCCGCCGCATCACGCTTGTCCTTTCCGAGTGCTCCAGATCATACAGGTCCGGGCGGATAGCCGGTCAGATGCATCACCACCAGCACCAGAATCGCCGCCCCAAGCATACCGTCGAACCGGTCGAACAGCCCGCCGTGCCCCGGGATCAGCGCGCTGGAGTCCTTGACCCCGCTTTTGCGTTTCACCGCGCTTTCGGCGATGTCACCCAGTTGCGCGGCAAAGGAGGTGGCGGCCGACAGCAACACCAGCCACGCCCCGACCCCGGTCAGGAGCATGAAGATCCCGCCGACCGCAGCGGCGACGCCCCAGCCGGCAACGGTGCCCGACCAGGTCTTTTTCGGGCTGATCGCGGGCCAGAATTTCGGCCCGCCGAGGAGGCGGCCGGCAAAGTACCCGGCGATATCGGTGCCCGCCACCACCAGCACCAGCCAGAGCATCCAGACAAAGCCGAATTCGCTGCGCACCGACATCATGCCGAAGGCGGCCAGCAGGATGAACACCAGGAACGGCACGAACACCCTCCGGTGCGCCGGCATCCAGGCGTATCCGACGATGGCCGGCACCAGCAGCGTCGGCAAGGCCAGGCCGGCGGGGAAATAGATCGCCAGGAACCCCGCGACGCCGGAGACTGCGCCCATCACCACCGCGCGCATCCCGTCCTCGGGCGCCAGCATCCGGGTCAGTTCCCAAGCGATCAGCCCGGTCACCACCGAAACGAAACTGACGAAGTAATAGCCGCCCGCCCAGACCGCTCCGAGCCCTGCCACCGCCAGCACGAGGCCGGACAGCAGGCGCGCGGTCAGGTCCCCCCATTGGCCCGGTCCGCTCATGCCTTGACCGACCCGAAGCGGCGGTCGCGCGCGCCGTAACTCTGGCACAGGCGCGACAGTTCGTCGGCGGTGAAATCGGGCCAGAGCGTATCGATGAATTCATACTCGGCATAGGCCGACTGCCACAGCAGGAAGTTCGAGATCCGCGCCTCGCCGCTGGTTCGAATCACCAGATCCGGGTCGGGCAGAACATGGGTGTCGAGGTATTTCGGCAGGGTTTCCTCGTCGACATCCTCGGGGCGCAGCCTGCCGTCGGCGACATCCTGCGCCAGCCGCCTGGTGGCGCGGGCCACCTCGTCGCGGCCGCCGTAGTTCAGCGCGATGGTCAGCTGCGTGCCGGTGTTGCCGCCGGTCTCCTGTTCGAGCTGGTCCATCAGCGCAATCAGCTTCTTGTCCAGCCGCACCCGGTCGCCGATGAAGCGCACCCGCACGTTGTTGGCCGCGATCGCCTGCATCTCCTTGGCGATATAGCGGCGGAACAGGCTCATCAGCCCGGCGACCTCGACCTGGGTGCGTTTCCAGTTCTCGGTCGAAAAGGCGAAGATCGTCAGGTACTTGATCCCGAGGCGCGGGCAGGCCTCGACGACCTCGCGCACGCGGCGGGCACCGGCATGGTGGCCGAACAGCCGCGGCCGCCCGCGCGCCTGCGCCCAGCGTCCGTTGCCGTCCATGATGATGGCGACGTGGCCGGGGCCGTGGGGGTGGGCCGCGATGTCGGGATCCTTCGGCATGGTTGCGTTCAGACCTGCATGATCTCGGCTTGCTTGGTCTCCAGCGACTCGTCGACGGCGGCGATCATCTTGTCGGTCAGCTCCTGCACCTCGGTCTCCCAGAACTTCTGGTCGTCCTCGGACATGCCGTCGGCCTTGGCCTTCTTGATCTGGTCCATGCCATCGCGGCGCACGTTGCGAATCGAAACCCGGGCGTGTTCGGCATACTGGCCGGCGACCTTGGTCAGCTCGCGCCGGCGCTCCTCGTTCAGCTCGGGGATCGGCAGCATGATGATGGTGCCGTTGAGCTGCGGGTTGATCCCCAGCCCGCTTTCGCGGATCGCCTTTTCGACCTTGCCGACCAGGCCCTTGTCCCAGACATTGATGGTGACCATGCGCGGCTCGGGCACGTTGACGGTGCCGACCTGGTTGATCGGCGTCATGCTGCCATAGGCATCGACCATGACCGGCTCCAGCATCGAGGCACTGGCCCGACCGGTGCGCAGCGAGGCGAACTCGGTGCGCAGATTGGCCATGGCACCGTCCATTCGGCGTTTCAGATCGTCGGTATCGAGTTCAAAATCCTCGGACATGTCTGCCCTCTCCCCATGCTTAGGATTGTCGCCTGCATGTTACATGCTTGCGCGGTCTATACCCCTAGCCGCGTACCTTTGTATAGGTGCCCTCGCCCGCGAGGATGCCCTTGAACCCGCCCGGTTCGTCCAGCGAGAACACGATGATCGGCAGGTTGTTGTCGCGCGCCAGCGCGATGGCGCTGGCATCCATCACCCCCAGCCGCTTGGCCAGCACGTCGTCGTAGCTGACCTCGTCATAGCGCTTGGCATCGGCGTGTTTCACCGGATCCTTGTCATAGACGCCGTCCACCTTGGTGCCCTTGAAGATCGCCTCGCAGGCCATTTCGTTGGCCCGCAGCGTCGCCGCGGTGTCGGTGGTGAAGTAGGGGTTGCCGGTGCCGGCGGCAAAGATGCAGACCCGCTTTTTCTCCAGGTGGCGTACCGCGCGGCGGCGGATGTAGGGCTCGCAGACCTCGTCCATGCGGATGGCGCTGATCACCCGTGTGAACACACCGATCCCCTCCAGCGCGCTCTGCATCGCCAGCGCGTTCATCACCGTGGCCAGCATCCCCATGTAATCGGCGGTGGTCCGCTCCATCCCCTGGGCGCTGCCCTGCAAGCCGCGAAACACGTTGCCGCCGCCGATCACCATGCAGATCTCGACGCCCATCTCGTGCACCGATTTGACCTCCTGCGCGACGCGCTGGACGGTCGGCGGGTGCAGGCCAAACCCCTGGTCGCCCATCAGGGCCTCGCCGGAGATCTTCAGCAGCACACGTTTGTACGTCGTCTTTTTCGGTTGCGGTTCGGGGGAATTGGACGAGGTCATGTTGCGCTTCTCTCCGGCACGGGGTTATTTTCGCGCAAAATGTCGGAATTCGCCGCAAGGTTCAATGCGCCAACCGCCGGACCGGGGCGGGTTTCGACGGTTTCCAACAGGCCGACATGCTGAATCCGAGCAAGCTTTCCGAATTTCCCGACGACCGGCCGGTGCTGATCGCGGGGCCCACCGCCTCGGGCAAGTCGGCGCTGGCGCTGGAAATCGCCCAGAAGCGCGGCGGCGTGGTTGTGAACGCCGACGCCAGCCAGGTGTTTTCCTGCTGGCGCATCGTCACCGCGCGGCCCAGCGAGGCGGAAGAGGCGCAGGCGCCGCATCGGCTTTACGGCCATGTCCCCTGCGACGCGCAATATTCCGCCGGTCACTGGCTGCGCGAGGTGGCGCCTCTGCTCCGGTCCGGCCGACGCCCGATCATCGTGGGCGGCACCGGGCTTTATTTCACCGCGCTGACCGTGGGGTTGGCCGAGATCCCGCCGACCCCGCCGGAATTGCGCGCCGAGGCCGATCTGATCCCGCTCGACACCCTGCTCGCCGATCTCGACCCGGCGACCGCCGCGAACCTTGATCGGCAAAACCGGGCGCGAGTCCAGCGCGCCTGGGAGGTGCAGCGCGCCACCGGCCGCCCGTTGGCCGACTGGCAGGCCGACACCCCGCCGCCGCTGCTGCCGCTCGCCGCCGCCGTGCCGCTGCTGTTCGACGTTCCCAGGGACTGGCTCCTCGACCGCATCGCGCGGCGGTTCGACGCGATGCTGGCACAGGGCGCGGTCGACGAGGTGGCGGCCATGCGCGACCACTACACCCCCGCCCTGCCCGCCTTTCGCGCGATCGGCGTGCCGGAGCTGATGGCCTATATCGAGGGCCGATGTACCCTTGACGAGGCGCGGGACCGGGCCACCATCGCCACCCGCCGGTTCGCCAAGCGGCAACGCACCTGGTTTCGCGCGAAAATGCGCCACTGGCAGCAGGTCCGCCCCGCAGGGTGAGCGTCAGACTTGTCCGCGGCCGGTTTTTGTGGTGTAAAACCGGGTATAACCCCCGATGATGACAGACATTTTTTTCCAATGCCCTTCGATCCAAACGAAATGGACGACCTGCGTCTGGTCACATTGGCGCAACTGGCAAAAGCCGGGGCGTGGCAGCTCGAGCTTGCCCATGACCGGGCCGAGCATCTGCTGATCTGGATCACCAAGGGCCAGGGCGTCGCGCTGCTCGACGGG
>Ga0070729_10003839_pt1 | contig 16939 bp, 15 predicted proteins | sample tdDd472_FD_66725 | JGI IMG/M metagenome (GOLD analysis project Ga0070729, IMG submission 66725) | Marine sediment microbial communities from the Atlantic coast under amendment with organic carbon and nitrate - tdDd47.2 | ecosystem: Environmental > Aquatic > Marine > Coastal > Sediment | place... | reverse complement strand
TGGAACCGGGGTCGGTGGAGGCATTGTCCTTGCTGGCAAGATTCAGCGTGGGGCCTGGGGTATGGCCGGTGAATTGGGGCACATAACCGTGCAACCCGATGGTCCGGTATGTGGTTGTGGTAGTTTGGGATGCTTGGAACAGTATGCAAGCGGAACCGCAATAATTCGCGCTGCTCAGGCGGCGTTCCACCAACACCCCGAAGGCTTTCTTTCCAGGCCTACGACAGCCCGGGAGGTCTTCGATCTGGCCGAACAGGGACAGTCTGATTGTCAGCAAGCCTTTGTGCAGGCCGGAAAGGCCTTGGGGATCGCAATATCAATGCTTGTCAACGCTTTAAATCTGCCGTTATTTGTAATTGGAGGCGGAGTTGGAGCGGCGTTGCCGCGAATGCAAACAGCGATAATGGATGAAATCAGAACGCGCACATTTCCCTATGCTGCGGAACGAGTTCTGGTCTGTAAGGCGAAACTCGGTAACGAGGCGGGCACCGCTGGCGCCGCCCTATCTGCTTGTCAAAGCTAAGTGTTATCCCAAAACGGATTCAATAGGGGTGAAGCCCATTGGCGGACCGTCATGTAGAGCTGCTTTGGGTTTATGGAATTGATTTGAATCGAAGATATGTCGTAGCAGCGTTTCTTTGGTGTTCGGGTCAGCAAGATGTGCGATGCCAACCGCGTGTTCGCCCATGCTCAATCCGCGTGGGTCGAAGGCCCCATGTTCGGTGACGATAATGACTGGATCGGGAGGGATGGCAGTGGTGGTAATTCCTTCGGGGCAAACGTCCAGTATTTTGGATACGCCCTTTTCCGTCGTGGATTTCATAGCGATTATCGGCACACCACCTTCCGAGAGATAGGCCCCCCTCAGGAAATCTGCCTGTCCTCCAACTCCGCTATAGATTTTGCGAGCCAGAAGGCTATCCGCCCAGATATTTCCGTGGAGATCGACCCCGATCGCACTGTTGACACATACCATTTTGGGAATTTGTGCGATGTTCATGATTCGGTTGGTGTAATCACTTGGACGAGACTGAACTGAAGAGTTGAAATCCAGCCAGTCGTAGCCCTGTTGGCTGGCTGCAAGAAAAATACTTGCGATTGAAAACTTGTTTCTGCTGAATTTATTGGTGACTACGCCTTTTTCTACCAGTTTTCTCATGGCACAGGCAAAGAGTTCGGTGAAAATGCCCAAATCTTTGACACCTTTCTCGATAATGGCGTCTGTTACGGCTTCAGGCACTTCCCCGATTCCGTACTGTAAGGTTGCACCATCGGAGATGAAACGCTCTGCGATAAGGCGGCCAATCAACTGGGCCCTTGCATCGGGCTTTTTTACCGGTGAGGAGGGCAGGGGGTAGTCGACATCGATCAGATAATCAATCATGCTGGAGGGAATGGTGGTGCCAAGGACAAACGGGGTCTGAGTATTGCGTTCGGCGATGACTACCCCGCCCTGTTTCTTTGCTGTTTCGATCGCAGCGAAAACGCCCTCCACGGTTGGCCCGAGGCTGTAGTTCCCGCCGTTGTCTGGGCCGGAAACTGAGACAAAAACGGCATTAGGCTTGAGGTAATTTCGAACTTGGGGTGGAATATCCGACAGATGGATCAGCTGGTATTTGGCCCAACCATTGTTGAGGGCCTTGCGCGAATGGTGGCTGCTGAATGTGACCCTATGAGTGATTCGGGAGCAGACTGCTTCACTGAATAATTCGGAGATTTCCCCGAGTAAAAGGGCGCTGATCGTTTCGATCCCTTGGATTTCATTGTCGTTAATTAGTTGTTGAATCAATGTTTGAGGCGTTGATGCGTTGCCCTGAATATAGAGCCGTGTTCCTGGCTTCAGGACTGTTGCATTGACAGCCTCTTGGACATGACTGATCTTCTTCATCCCACACCTCCAGTTGTTTGGGATGTCCAAACTATCAGACAGGTAATGGACTTGTCAATCCGGAATAAACACGGTGGTTGGTTGTTATCGATGGCTTGGGACATCAGGATGGGCCAGAATGCAAGAACCTGCCATAATCCTTGGTGCTGAATCAGGATTACCAAAAACAAAAAAGCCTCCGGCGAAGCGGAGGCTTTCTAGCTTTGAAAAGAGTTCTGGTTATTCGACAGAGAAAATGGTTTCGTCCAGTTCGGGGTTAAAAGAAACAGTATCCAAGCTCAAGTCCATGACCTGAGGTCCGGATTTAATTTGAATTTTGACAGGGTATTGAATTCCATCAACATCTTTATATTCAAGAATCTGAACGGATTGAGCCATAGGACCCTGAGGAGTATCGATGCTTGAAGTTACCTTGGTCTTCAGGAAAGTTTCGGCATTGTAGAAGTGCGTTTGTGTATCCCCATTTGCGTACTCGACCGCGATGGCATAGTTCACTGTGCCATCCAGGTCCTGCATACCCTTTAAGGTCGTACTGACTTCTTCGTTGCCCCAAAGAAGCTCTGAGAAATGAATTGCATTGCGTTTCATTTTTGCAGCCTCTTTCTCTCCCAGCATCTGTTTCTGTCCCATCTGGATGGCCATGGCCTTATCTCCGTTCAGGACCTGTTTCATCATGACCTGTCCGTTCATTTCGATGACCATTGCGTACTTATCGGGCTCAACACGATAGTCACGGTAGGGCATGACCATTCCCATCATGTTGAAGTTCCCCTGGGAAGACGAAGCATGGACCGTTTTCAGTTTTTCTGCGCCACCGATGGCCTTTATATAGCCTTCGATGACTTTCGCTGCCGTCATGCCTTCGGGTATCTTTGGTGTGGTTTTTACGGGATCTGCATTAACGTCCAGGATGTGGATATCGCCATAGGATGCGAGTGCTTTCTTAAGCGTTTCTTTATCTCCTACGGCAAAAATATAACCATTTTCTGCTGGAACATAGTTTGCAGCCGCCTTTTGGATTTCTTCCTGGGTGACCTTCTCCAAGGACTTCAGGTAATTTTGGTAGAAGTCCTGGGGGAGTTCGTGAATGGCGGTTGTGATTGCGAAGCGGGAAACCGTTTGAGGCTGTTCAAGCGAGCGAATGAAGCCTCCGGCAACGTAGGCCTTGACATCCTTCAATTCATCGGCAGGGACCACTTCAGCTCGGATTTTGGCAAATTCATCTCGAAACGCATCGACGGCCTCTTTGGTGACCTCGTTGCGAACCTTTGCCGTTGCCGAAAACGAACCGATGAGGCGATCTTGGCTCAGGCGAGAGTAAGCGCCATAAGTCAGGCCTTTTTCTTCTCTGAGGTTGTTGTAAAGTCGGCGCCCACCGCCACCTCCTAGGATGGCATTCATGAGACGCGCTGAGAAATAGTTTTCATCTTTAATTCGATAGCTCGCCAGGTTTCCAAGCGCGAGCGCTGTTTGTACGGCGCCTTCCTTGTGCACAATAACAACCTGTGTCTTTTTAGGGTTGACAGGTACATCGTAGCTATGGCTTGGAACCTCTGCTTTTTTCCAGGAGCCAAGGTGCTTCTCAACCAGTTGCTTGGCCTCTTCTACGGTAATATCGCCGACAATGGAAAGATAACCAATATTGGGTCTAAAGTAAGCTTCGTAATAGGCTTTGCAGTCATCGATTGTGTAGCTTTTCAGCGTTTCTTCGGTTAGTAATTCGCCATAGGGGTGCTCTTTTCCATATAAAGAAGCGTCGCGAACCCGGTTGAGAATTTGATCGGGATTGTCCTTCATGGATTGGAGGCCGGCCTCGGTCTGTTTTTTTACTTTTGCTAATTCTTCTTCGGAAAATGCCGGGTTCAGAATGATATCTGCCACCAACTCGAAAAGACTTTCGCGGTGCTTTGATAGTGATCGGGCAAAAAGAGAATCGGAGGTTGCCTGGATTCGTGCCCCCAGGAAATCGATTTCTTCATCTAGCTGCAGTTTGGTGCGGTTGACGGTGCCGCGCATAAGGAGTTCGCCTGTGGCTTCAACGTAGCCCTTCTTGGAGCCCTCCAAAATGGGATCGCGGTCCAGTTGCAAGGACAACGAAAGAACGGGTAGCTTATGGTTTTCAACGACGAAAACTTTAAGGCCGTTGTCCAGTTCAAATTGCTGATAAGCGCCCATTCGGATTTCCGGCGCAGGCCCGGGCTCAGGTGCCTTACTGCGATCAACGGTCGCTGCGAAAAGGGGAGTTAATAGAGTTAGGATCGAAATTGTGAGTTTGTTCATTACTCACCTCCTTTCTGGGGCGCCATCGATTTGGGGAGGTAGTAGAGAACGACTCGGTTCTCTTTTTTGAGGTAGGTTTTCGCTACTCGCATGATGTCTTCTGGGGTCACTTTCATGAAGCGATCGATTTCGGTATTGATCAAATTAGCGTCGCCAAAGTACATTTTGTAGTTTGCCAGGCTTTCTGCGATACCTGCAACGGTGTTGTTTCGCCCGATGAAGTTCGCTTCAATCTGGTTTTTCACCTTTTGCAATTCATTCGCCTCAATTGGCGTATCGCGGAATTTAAAGGTCTCTGCGTCAATGGCAGCCTCAAGCTCCTCAGCTTGAACCCCAGGAGACGCAACTGCGAACATGATTGACATACCAGGGTCTTCAGTAGGTAAGGGGAAGGCTCCAGTGAACACCGCTTTTTGTTGAGCATCTTTTACGGTTTTATTCAGGCGAGAACTCTCTCCGGTCGAGAGCATGGTAAAGAGAACTTGAAGGGCGTAATAATCATCTGTTCCCTGGGCTGGAGTTTTATAGGCCTGAATGACGCCAGGAAGCTGGACATTGTCATAAACGATATCGCGAATTTCTTTCTTTTGTGCAGGTTCAAGGATGTCAGGTCGGTAGATTTCATTGCCACCCCTGGGAATATTGCTGAAATAGTTGTGAATCAACTTTTTGGCTTCGGGAATATCGATGTCACCGGCGATCGAAAGGATCGCGTTCTCGGGAACATAAAACGATTTGTAGAACTGTATGAAGTCTTCGAGCTTGGCGTTGGTGAGATGTTCCATGCTGCCGATTGTGGTCCAGCGGTAGGGATGCACGGTGAACGCGCGCTTTTTGAGTTCCTCTAGAACACTACCGTAGGGCTGATTGTCAACGCGTTGACGACGTTCTTCTTTGACGACCTCGCGTTGGGTGTCCACACCTTCCTGGAGAATTTTTGCGTGAAGCAGACGTTCGGATTCCAACCACAGGCCCAGTTCGAGATAGTTTGAAGGGAGAACCTCGTAATAATAGGTTCGATCGTCAGAGGTGTTTGCGTTGTTGTATCCACCTGAGCCGTTGACGTAAACATCAAATTCGCCTCGCTTAATATTTTCGGAACCCTCAAAAAGGAGGTGCTCAAAAAAATGGGCAAAACCGGTTTTGTCGGGATCTTCGTTCTTGGATCCGACGTGGTACATGATGGATACAGCCACGATGGGCGTGCTGTGGTCCTCGTGAAGGATGACCTTAAGGCCATTGTCGAGTTCGTATTCGACAAACTGGATATCCTTTGCGGTAACCAGTGTCGCTAGCAGGAAAAGTGCTAGCGCGATAACGGGGTGTTTGGACATGCCATACTCCTGATTCAAACGTTGATGTGCCTGGAGGCAGGTGCAGCCCCATGGCCTTCTTATGCAGCCGACCACTTAAGGGGGCGAAAATACGAATAGCGGTGCCCAATAGCTTGCAACGCTGTCCCTCAACCTCCTGGAAAATGCACTCGATTACTATACGCTTTTTTTTGAAGCATCTTTTCAAAAATATTGAAAATTCTCTGTTTTACCAAAGTTTTACCGCCCTTTTCTGCCCTATAAATGGCATTCATGAGGCGATCTGCTCTTGAACCGTTGTCACGAATAAAGAGTGAGGGCAGCGAGGAGGGAGGAGCGGTACAAAAGCCGATTCTTTCTATTTATTTGGAGTTGAATCTTTCGTGAGGCGGCACACCAATGTTCGCTTTCCAAATTCGTGCCCTTTCATGTACAATGGAAAAAACCGAGGTGGCTTTTTTAGATGAAAACTCAAGTCTTGCGAGGAAAATTGGAACCGCTGGGCCTGGTAAAGGTGCTGGCCTACATAGCGAACCTGAAAGAATCGGGCTATTTAAAGGTGCGGCTTGCAGAGATTGAGAAGACGTTAATCATCAAAGACGGGGCCATTATTTTTGCCAAGAGCAACCTGCCTGAAGATCGCTTAGGCGACATTCTTTTGAATCAGGATAAAATTACCAGTTCACAGTACGAAGCCGCCAGTAAGCTTCTGTTGGAAAAGGGTTTCAGGCATGGAAGATCTTTGGTGGAAATTAAGGCCATTACGCCAAAACAATTGTGGGAAGCGATTGAAGACCAGATAAAGATGATTGCCTACAGTGTCGTACCTTGGGATGAGGGCGAGTTTGAGTTTGTGAAGCAGGCGCTCAACGTCAAGGAGAAAATTACGCTACGCCTTTCCATTGTCGATCTGGTCACCGATGTGGTGCGCCATTTTGATAAGCGCGAGCTATTCCTCCAAAAGTTTCCCGACCTGGGAGCGATTCCCTCCGTGGTAGATGTGCCTTCTGATGCAATTCATCTCCAGATTCACGAGAAGCATGTCCTTGGCTTGATCGATGGACAACGCGACCTTCAGAGTATCTGTGAACAGGCTGATTTCGGCCTTGAAGAAGGCCTTCGAACGATTTTCTTGCTTCAGATTTTAGGTGTTATTGAGGTCGCTCTGCACCAATCCGACAAGACCATGCAGGCCTGTAAGCAGGTCATTTCGAAATATAACGAAATTTTCCAATACGTTCACCAGTTCCTGGCGCAACAGATGGGGCATGTGGCACACAATCTGTTGCGCAAGTACTATCACGATGTACAAAAAACGCAAAAGGCAGTGTTTGGTGGTTTGGACCTGAAACAGGACGGATCACTTGATGTGGATCGAATCCTTTTGAATCTCCAAAAAGCACCTCTCGAGCCCAATGCCATAGAGAGTGCTCTGCAGGAAGCGATGCAGGAATATCTCTACGCTTCCATTCTTGCAATTGCCCGGGCCTTGGGCAATGAACAGGAGACCTTGGCTGTTAAGCATATCGAAGCCATGCAGGACAAATGGTAGCTGAGTTAAAGCAGCGTGATCGACTTTGGATTCGGCGGTGGCTCCTATTTTTAGGTGGCCTGGTGGTTATTTGGTGCGTCAAAACCCTTTTGTAGTCGTTTTGCTTGGACCAACAGGGTGCGGCAAATCGTCAGCTGCGCTTGAATTAGCGCGTATGCTTGAGGAAGATAGAGGCGTAAAGGTTGAGTTGGTCTGCATGGACTCGATGCAGGTTTATTCGGAACTTGAAATCGGAAATACAGCCCCAACCCGAGCGGACATGGACCGTGTGCCACATCACCTTTTTGGATTCCAAAGCATTCGTGATGGATTCTCCTCCGTGCAGTGGCTGGAACTTGCCAAGGAATGTGTTAAAGACATACAGTCGCGTGACGCGCTTCCCCTGTTTGTCGGGGGAACAGGCCTATACCATCGCATGCTCACCGAAGGTGTTTCGGATGTGCCGGCATCTCCAGAAGGGCTGAGGTCTCGCTTGGAAGACTTGTCAAGGCGAAAGGGGGCAAGGTTTCTTTTTCGCCTTTTAGAACGCTTGGATCCAACAATTGCCAAGAATACACATCCCAATGATACACAACGAGTTCAACGCTTTCTCGAGGTCAAATTGGCTTCAGGAAAATCCGTTCAAACCTTTTGGGGAGAAGGGCGGGAGTATGCACTTCAACAGCCGTGCATGACATTTGGGTTGAAAATGGACCGGGAGTTATTGCGAAGGAGAATATCCAAAAGGCTCGACCAAATGGTCGTCGAAGGGTGGCTTGAAGAAGCATCAACCCTCATGAAAATGGGACTGCGCGAAGTGGTGGAATCCCGGGGTCCCATTGGATATCGCCTACTTTTTGAGTTCCTGGATGGGCCGTTAGAACGACAGGCAGAACTTATCGAGCGCATCGATGTCGCCACGCGACGCTACGCCAAAAGACAAATGACTTGGTTCCAGTCACTATCTAGTATACAATGGGTTTGCAATCAATCTGAAACAGGTTACAATTTGATGCACATGTACTCTAAGATTGTAGAATTTATGAAGAATTCATCGCATTGATGACAGGAGGAGCAATCGCTATGCCAGATAAACCTAATGAATCGACCACTATCAATATTCAGGATGACTACCTGAATAAGGCACGCAAAGAAAAGATGATCCTTGCGGTTTTCTTCACAAATGGGAAAAAAATCATCGGTCGTGTTCGCAACTTCGACCGGTTTACCATTCTTCTGGAGTTAGCAAACAAGCAGGATCAACTCATTTTCAAGCATGCCATTTCCTCAATGACTCCGGCGAAGTTCCTCAAAAATCGCATGCATTTTTCTTTGGACTGAGTCAGAGACATTTCTACGCAAACACCAAAGACACCATGACCCAGTTTGGCTGGGAAATTTCCACGAGGCACCTATGGACCTGGAATTTCTCTCAAGTGTCCCTCTCTTCGAGGGCTTTGAAACCGACGATCTCGAACATATACTTCAACTAAGTACACGCAAGGAATACGCAAAGGAGCGCATTCTTGTGCATGAAAATGAGTTGGGCGAGACGTTTTTTCTCATCCTTTCTGGAAAAGTGAAAGTCAGTGGAGAAGGACAAGATGGCAAAGAGGTTATTTTGTCCTTCCTTGGACCAGGTGAATTTTTTGGAGAGTTGGCGCTTGTCGACCAAGAGCCGCGCTCGGCCACCGTTTCGGCTGTAGAAAAAACCGTGGTTCTCCAGATTCATCGAGCCGATTTTTTGGAAATGCTTGAGCAAAATGGTCAAATGATGAAGAAGTTCATGGTGATACTGGCCAACCGCCTACGGCATGCCAACGACCAGATCAAGAGCTTGGCCCTTTTGGATGTACTCGGCCGCATTGCCAAACTATTGCTTGAACTTGCAGAGAAGGAAGGCGTCCGTCTTGTTGACGGTTCCGTCGTATTCCGGCGCCCAACTCACCAGGAAATTGCCTCGATGGTCGGGACTTCGCGGGAAACCGTCTCACGCATGATTTCCGATCTGAACAAAAATCGGTTAATCACCATCTCAGGAAAAGATATTATTGTTCGAAAAGAGATGTGGGAAGAATATTCCTGATGATCCAGTTCGATGACTCGGTCCCGGGGTGGGTAAGAGTCAGATTCGATCGGCCAACAGAAAAAAATAAACTGAAGATTGCCTTGCTGCGCGAAGGTATCAATCTGTTTGAGCATATCCACTCTTGTTCTGACAGATATCGAGTAATAACCATAGAGAGTGTTTCCGACAGCATCTTCGCTGCCGGTGCCGATATGAATGAATTGCTGGATCTCGACTCGCAATCTGCCCTGGAATACAGTCACTTGGGGCAGGCATTCATGAATCTTGTAGAAACCTGTCCTGTTGAGGTGATTGGCCTGGTTTGTGGTCCTTGTGTGGGCGGAGGCTTTGACTTGGCCCTTAGCTGCCACAGGCTGTTCGGAACTTTATGTGCCCGCTTCGCACATCCTGGCGTATATCTGGGGATTGTTACGGGATTTGGGGGAACCATTCGGTTGGCTGAAAGGGTCGGTGACGGTCCTGCGCGTCAACTCTTGCTGACCGGGCAATCGATTTCGGGTCAGGAGGCCTATCGAATGGGGCTCGTTGAGCAGCTCTTCTCATCTGGAGATGCGATGCGAGAGGCTCTGGTCAAGGAATTTCAATTTATGACCTAGAGTCGAGAAGCGTTGGCTGCCTGTAGTCAAGTTATGTAGGCCCAAAAAAAAACAGGCCGGAAGAACCGGCCTGCCGTGGTTTTATTCAAAACGCTTCATATGCTGGCGTTCTTTCCTGAGCTTCTTCAGCAGTTTCTTTCGAGCTTCGAGTGTTGCACGACGTTTCTGCTCTGAAGGTTTGACAAAATGCTTGCGCTTTTTGATTTCAAAGAAAAGCCCGGCACGTTCGCACTTTCGCTTGAATTGCTTGAGTGCTTTGTCAATATTGTCATTACTGTTGACATGGATCAGCGGCATGAATAGCTTCACCACCTTTCTTTTTGTAAATCATCCTGACCTCATTCGACAGTCATCGAGTGCGGGCAAAACAGCCTATTATAACAAGTCCCATAGATTTGTCCAATATCCCGATGGAAACAAGTGCAATCACTTCAAATGTGATCTTATGGCATGATCTTAACGAACAGGCGTTCATCCCCTCGGTTCATAGCGGAAAAGTTGTTAAACCTAAACCCTGGGTGTTATTTGACACTGTGATTCTTGAACAAAGTGTAATTGCTGGCTGCGGAATATTAGCTTCAACGGGACACGTCGCGCCTGGAATCCTCCCCCGTAAACGGCTCGGTCTCCATGAGTTAGTCAGGTAGGAAGACATACACAATTTCCTCTTCAACGCGAGTTGCGAAACAGGGCAGATCAAAATCCGAATCGGTTTCACAGGCCCCGGTTCGGAATTGAAATTTCCAACCGTGAAGGGGACAAACCACATGCTCCTCTTCCAGGCAGCCATCGGACAAGGGAGCATCTTCATGAGAGCAGAGGTTCTCAATTGCAAAAAAACCATTCTTCCTGACAAGAAGTAATTCGATGCCATCGACGGTGACACAGGTCTTTGCACCTTCCTTTAATTCATGGTTTTTTATGACTGGGTGCCAGGTCATGGTGTTGTATGAACCTCAAAGGTTCCAAGTTTTCGATCAAACAAAACAAGGAGATTGGCTTCCACCCTCAAGCCAGACCATGACTTAGTGAGATGATACAAAGTGTTCTTGTCTTTGTATTTCTTCAGTAATGTATGTCTTCCTTTGTATTGAATGAGTAACCAGTAGGTTTCGGACTCATATTGCGCATCAAGAAGCAGGTCCGAAGATGACGGCAAGACATCGAGGTCTGGGTTAAACGGAAAATTGGGATAATGGTTCGCCAGGTTGGGCTTAAGGATAAGGCGTTCAAAAACCAGTCCGTCCTGGCCAATGTGGTAGAGCATTCCACGGGCAAAGAAGGGAACAAGGATCGTCCAATCCTCTTGTACTATTGGCCAGGCTCTATAATACCAGTCCATGGGGTCCTGTCGCCGGCTTCTGCTGTCAGGACCAAGCCCGTAGCTCATTATGGTTCGGCCTTTTGTGTCGAGACGAAGAAGGATATTGGATTGGTGTGGGTCGAATCGCAGGAACCTGCGTGGGTTAGTTTGCTTCCCTTGGGAATAGTCTGGGCTTGGGAGATAAAGGCCTTTAGTCTTCAAGTCATCGAAATTGGTAATTTCGCCGTTCAAATCGAGATGGAAGATCTCGCCATTTTCTAGGCTTGTTACACTGAGTCGCTCGTTGAAGCAACCGAGGAATCCAGGCTTCTTTAGAGGTACACCATTGCCGCCATTTGGTTGAGGCCCGATTAATTTTGGCTTGGAGGCTGTCGTCGCAACAGACAGTGAAAGGACAAGGTTCTTATTGGGTAAACTAAGGAAAATCTTCCCTTTCGCAATGCAAAGATCCCAAATTTCTGCTTTCTCCCTGCTGTGCTGGTAGCCATCGAAACGCATCTGTAGACCCTTGGCGGGAAATGCCTGAGCGTCTAGTTGGTCCAATTCGATAATCGTTTTTGGTATGACATGGATTTGCGAATCTTTGTCTGCGGCGAAGGCCGCGGCCAAAAAGAATACAGGAAAGGCAAAGCGGATAAATTTCAACATCAAATTATTCCCCGGGCGAAAAAGAGTAGTTATTTGGATCGATTCATCACGGTATGTGTTGAATGCCACAAGCATAGCGAAAACCGAGGCTATAGTGAATCTTCTTGTACGTAATGTCCTACGTTCCACAAAAGATCATTCTTGGTATGTTGTAACATATGTGCCATTTAGATGTCCGTGCTGGCTTTGCGATTTAGATCCCTATCTGCAAAGTCGGTCGGAACCCCAGTCGAACAAAATGATCGGAACTTTCGTAATCAGTTGGCTTTCAAGCCGACTTGGGTTTGCCTGTGTGAAATGCTCCAAATGTTCAAATAAAAAAGGCAGGCCGAAGCCTGCCTTTCTGTATTGAACCAGGTCGATTCTTAGAATTTCCAGCCGAGGTTCAGCCAGAAGTTCTCTTCAGGAGCCTGTGTGACACCCAGGTAGGGACCACTGCTCTCACGACCGTAGTCGGAACCGACATAGGCGTCGACAAAATGTTTGTGACCGGTGATGTTGTTTCCACGAAGGATGATCTTCAACGTGGAACCATTTTTCAGTTCCCAGTCGTAGCCAACGCCCAGACCGATTTCTGAGAATTCGGGAAGGGTGCTGTCTTCGTTGAGGGTATCCATGACAAGACCGCGGTAGGTAACGTTGGTGTTGTCGTAGGTTGTGTAGTAGTCATCCCAGTAGTTGAAGTTGACGAATCCATACCATGCATCCTGGCTGTAAGACAGCTCTGTGAAGAACATGGTTTGAGGTGATCCGGGAACGTACTTGCCGATGATGTCTTCAGAATCGATGAAGAAAATCTGGTCGATATTGGGGTTTGGTGAAACCCACTTGTTGTCGGCCAGAGTGGCAGATGCGGTCCATGTCAGGTGTTCGGTTGCCTGGAGTTTCAGGCTGATTTCGAAGCCTTCCATGTCGGCGTTACCAGCGTTCAGGGTTTCACGGTCGCCATTGCTGTCTGTAACGGATTCGATTTTGTTTTCGAAGTCTAGGCTGTACCAGTTCAGCGTGAAAGCGACGTTGTGAGAGCGATAGCCAAAACCGAGTTCGAGGTCGGTCAGGTCTTCTTCCTGAAGGTCGATGTCGGACTGAGGAACGGAGCTTCGGTTGTACCAGTCACCAACTTTGGGCTCTTTCTTGGATTGAGAGTAGTTACCAAATACGTTCCAGTTTTCGCTTACGTTCCAGTTGACCCCGAATTTGGGCTGGAAGAAGTCATAGGAACGGCTGTAAAGGTCGATAGCCGCATCTGGGTTGGCGACAACGTTTACGCTGCTCGTGGTAGGTACGCCGTTGCTGGCATCCCAGTTTTCGATGATGTCCATGGTGGCACGAGCGTAGATGTCGGTCCAGGCACGGTTGTAGTAGTCGTACTGACGAATGAAATTCTCGGTAACTTCCTGTTCGATGAAGTTCTGTTGAACGTCGAACATGAAGGTCAACACTTCGGGGATAGGTGACCACTGCAGACGGGCGTAAACGGAGCCGTTCTGGGTTTCACCATCATAGTCATAGCGACGTTCGACTTCGTCGATGATGGTTGCGCCTTTGCCGGCACCTTCATCGCCATAGAAGAAGTTGAGGGACTCAGCGTAGTGTTCGGCATTCCAGAAACGGATTTCACCGCCGGTTACCAGCGTGAAGTTTTCATTGAATACTTTTTTGAAAGAGGTATTGGCGCCCCACTGAACGTGATTGTTATTGGAATCGTTCTTCCAACCATTATTGTATACGCTAGAGGGATTGTAGTTGCGATTGTCGCGGAACGTTCCATAGTTTTTGTAGGTAATGTCGCCGAGCTGATAGTTGGCACCGTGAAGTTCGTTGTATTCGGCTTGAACTTCTGCGTTTTCGATCAGTTTGTCGTTGCGAAGGTAACGGCCACCGCCGGTACCAGTCGTGGCGAAGAAGGTGCTGCGCCAGAAGCTATCTGTGCTGACAATCCATTCGTGGTGAATTTCGAAAACAGGCTTGTGGTAGTAGTTTTCCTGGAATTGGTGATTACGACGGTTCCAGGTACGACCGAATTGCTCAAGGAAGATAGGATCCTGAACGTTACCGGCCTGGTTGTGTTCCTGGGGAGCACCGTGCAGGTTGAAGGTCAGGCTGTTGCGATCGTTGATCTGGTAGAGCAGACCAAAGTAGTAGCTGTGACCGTCATAGGTGGTGCCGTCAATGTAGGAATCGCCTTCTTTGCGCTCATAACGAACGTAAAAGTTCATTTTGTCGTTGTTAAAGAAACCGGTTGAGTAGTCGAAGGCAACGTTGTAATTGCTGTTGCTACTTGCGCCGCCGTAAGTACCTGCAGCCATGTTTAAGCCCCAAGAACGAACCACAGAGAAATTATCGGTTTCAATGTTGACGGATCCGCCAAATGCGCCAGAACCGTAGAGAGAAGAACCTACGCCGCGCTGAACCTGAATTGAGTTGGCGTTGCCAGAAAGGCCAGTCCAGTTGGACCAGTACACAACCTGAGACTCGGGATCGTTGACGGGAACGTTGTTGATCATAATCTGGACGTGCTCGGAATCGAAGCCACGAACGAAGAGATCGGATTCACCCAAGCCAGAAGATCGCGAGAATACACCAGGAACGGACTTGAGGAGTTCCGGCGTGTCCTGTGTGGTGTAGGAACTACGGATATCTTCACCCGTTACGTTGCTGAATGCGACCGGCGTCTCACGAATAACCGCGCGGTTAGCGGTTACTGTGATTTCTTCGTCGATGCTGGAAGGTGAAAGCAGGAACTCGACTTCGGTGTCACCTGAGACGTTGACATCCAGAATGCCAGCAGAAAAACCGGCAAAGGTGGCTCTTACTTTGTAAGCGCCATCGGCGAGGCCCATGATTTTGAACTGGCCGTCGACATTGGCCAGCGTGCGGATTTCAGTACCCATCACTTGAATTTGTGCGTTGGGTAAGGTGGTATTGGTATCTTTAGACTTAACCACTCCCGTAATATTTCCGGCCAGAATGGCCATAGAACATAAAACCAGGGAGGCAATGCTGAGTAAATTCTTTTTCATTGTTCTCCAACTCCTAAACTAAATACAAAACATGTCTTAATTTTGTAAGACAGGATGCGTCATTCTAGCAAAAAAAGAGGAGATCTGTATGGGTTTATTTGGAGCGCAAATTCTTCTAATTAAACCCTCATCGAAAACTCACTGTTAGATTCTTTCTAACACTATTTTTTTAATGGGCTGCAATTTGTTAGATTTGTTACACTACCACTCAACTACCTGGTATATTGCTAGACTTCAAATTTCTGAATTGGGCCGAAACATGCCTTGTTTTTCGTCCCATTTTTTTACATTCGAATCCAAAAAATCGGGCGCTTACATCAGGTTTCTGAGTGATCTTTGGACCTGGCCCGTTGAACGGCTCGAGACCAATCTTTATATAATCGGTCTGCCTGATGTGGCGGCATTTTTGGGAGAAAGGCGCTGGTCTCACCACGATTTTGTGACAACTCGGTTTGGTCAGTCCAAAATTCACAGGCCAGGCCTGCGAGATAGGCCGCACCCAGAGCGGTGCTTTCGAGTATTTTTGGGCGATTGACCTGTGCCTGAAGAAGGTCTGCCTGAAACTGCATCAGGAATGCATTTGCACTCGCTCCGCCATCGACCTGGAGCACTTCGAGATTTAGGCCCGAATCGTGACAGACTGCCTCAAAAAGGTCACGGGTTTGAAAGGCAATCGATTCCAATGCTGCTCGGACGATATGGTCCTTCGTGCTTCCTCGGGTCAGACCGCAAATCAGGCCACGAGCATCCATATCCCAGTATGGCGCACCCAGGCCGGCAAATGCAGGCACGAAGTAAACGCCATCGCTGTGTTCGACCCTGCGAGCGAACGCTTCTGTCTCTTGAGCACTGGCAATCAGACCGAGCCCGTCGCGCAGCCATTGGATCGTTGAACCAGCAGAGAACACGCTTCCCTCAAGGGCGTAGGTTGTCCGGTCACCGATTTGCCAAGCGATCGTTGTCAAAAGACCTTGTTTTGAGAACTTAGGTTCTTCTCCGGTATTCATTACCAGGAAGCAGCCCGTGCCATAAGTGTTTTTTGCCATTCCAGGTTCAAAACAGGTTTGACCAAATAGTGCTGCCTGCTGGTCTCCGGCAACGCCGCGAATCGGTATTTCAATCCCTTCAAATAGATTTGGTGCAGTGAATCCGAAATCCCCGCTTGATGGGCGTACTTGGGGGAGCATACAGCGGGGAATCTTAAGTTGTTCCAGAATGAAGTTGCTCCACTCCAAATTCACAATATCGAAGAGCATCGTGCGTGACGCATTGGACACATCTGTGGCATGAATGCGACCTCCTGTCAGGTTCCAAATCAGCCAGGAATCGATGGTACCAAACAAGAGATCACCTTTAGATGCTCGACTTGACGCCTCCTCAACATGGTCGAGGATCCAACGCAATTTGGTCGCTGAAAAGTAGGCATCGAGGCGAAGCCCTGTGCGTTCTTCAATGTGAGACTCGAGGGGCGTGCCACCCAAATTCTGGCATAATTCGGCCGTGCGTCGACATTGCCAAACGATAGCGCGGTGAACTGGCTTCCCAGTATGTCGATCCCAGACGACCGTAGTTTCACGCTGGTTCGTGACTCCAATCGCGGCAATTTCCTTGGGCTTCACCTTGGTTTTCTTTAATAAACGCAGAATAACGGTTAATTGTGTGTTCCAAATCTCCATAGCATCGTGTTCTACCCAGCCTGGATATGGAAAATACTGTGGGAACTCTTCCTGTTCGACACCAACCGGTACTCCAGAATGATCGAATAGAAGTGCGCGTGCACTTGTGGTTCCTGAATCGATGGCCAAAATGAATTTCCGGTCCATGTTCTAACTCCCTAAATTGATGCTGCCTTGGATCTTACATAAAAAATAACTCCAAGTTAACTCGATATCACTGATTTTGAAAGTATTTTGTAATTGGTCCCTGGAATAGTAAGATGGTGGATGGGAAGGCATGATAGAGTCGTTCATGCGTGCGGCACAGATGCCTGTACTCATCAGGAGGTCCTCAATGAAAACGTTTATGGTGTTTTTTCTAAGTTTTGCTCTCTCATTCGGCCTATTTGCTCAAACTCGAAGTAGCTTGCATTCAAAAGAATTTAACTCCAAGGCTCTAGACCTGGTAGAAAAAGGCGTCAAGGCCATGGAGAAGGGCAATATGGCAAAAGCCAAGAAACAATTTAATAAGGCCCTTGAAGAGTCTGAAAAAACATTTCACGCCCACGGTTATCTGGCCGTGATCGCCGAA
>Ga0070729_10003836_pt1 | contig 16945 bp, 20 predicted proteins | sample tdDd472_FD_66725 | JGI IMG/M metagenome (GOLD analysis project Ga0070729, IMG submission 66725) | Marine sediment microbial communities from the Atlantic coast under amendment with organic carbon and nitrate - tdDd47.2 | ecosystem: Environmental > Aquatic > Marine > Coastal > Sediment | place... | reverse complement strand
CATCATGCGCACATAACTGGTTGCGTTAAGCCCGTCCAGAGATTTGTGCAACAACATGTGACCGAACTCGGCAACCGCATCCGTGCTGCCGGATGATGAGCCGAATGAACACCGGTGCGACCCGACTTCAGCACAGAGTCACCGAGTAACCCGGCCATCTGCAACGCTTGTTCGGATGCCGCTACCGACATTTGGGAAACGCGCCCCATACTCCGCAATTGCTTGCGGGTGTAATGCGAAGGCACCTCAAAATCGGTAACAGGAGCACCAAGAGCAGTGTTAAGTCCATCATATTCGAGCCAGGACGGCATAAACCGGACAGCACTCTTGCGCTCACGCAAGCGTTGCAGAGCTTCGTCCCTGTCACTGCCAAATACCGATATGGCGCCAATTCCGGTAACAACAACCCTGCGCATCAGCCGCTCATTCCACCATCTACAGTAATAACCTGTCGCGTAATGTAAGCAGCCGCCTCAGAACACAAAAATGCCACGGCTGCTGCCACTTCATCCGGATGTCCGGCACGACGAGCAGGAATCATCCGACTGTATTCGTCCAACGGCAAGTCAGCAGTCATATCCGTTTCAATAAGACCGGGTGCCACACAATTGACAGTGATTTCGCGTTTCGCCAACTCCAACGCCAGAGATTTGACGGCACCAATCAACCCCGCCTTTGACGCAGCATAGTTCACCTGACCACGATTGCCGGTAATTCCCGACACCGAACTCAATGCAACTATTCTGCCGGGCTTCCTGCGCCGCACCATGGGCATCACCAAGGGGTTAACCACATTATAGAAACCGTCAAGATTGGTATGAACAACCTGGTCCCAGTCTTCACCGGACATTTGCGGGAATGAAGCATCGCGGGTTATTCCTGCATTACAAACAACCCCGTAGTATGCGCCGGAAGCCTCAATATCACCGGACAAAGCTGTAGCTGTGGCTTCTCGGTCCGCGATATCAAACTGCAGCAGGCGACAGGATACGCCCTGCCCGGACACTAACTCCGCCGTTTGTTCTGCACCCTGCTGATCCCGGACAAAATGCACGACAATGTCGTAGCCGGCCTTACCCAAAGCTACCGCTATCGCACGACCAATACCCCGGCTCGCACCGGTCACAAGGATTGTCTCCGCCATCAGACTACTCACGATCCGACTTGAATAATTCTCTTAATATTCCTGACTCACTGCGGATGTCTCTATACCGCACTAGGCCAGACGTCTGCGGCTTTGCAGATCGTCCAGCCGCAGCTCCGAGTTTACATACACCGTAAGCCTTGCGGTAACCTCAACTCCTTCGGCATCAATCCGGCACTCAAAGGCACCGAGGCCTTCAGAGTCAGCCACGATCTCTCGTACCGAAACTCTCAGTAATGCACCGTCCGGAAAGTGGCTACAAGACGATGCAAAGCCATGACAACCAATTAACAGACCCAACGGTGCGGGCCTCCCCGCCCCCCTGGCTCTGACACCTCCGATCACGGCAACCGTTTGCGCCATGTACTCAATGCCGATCCAAACCGGAACACCGCGGTCCGCCTGAAAAAAACTGCTGTCGGGACCAATCAGAACCGTTGCAATGGCAGCGCCATCAGCACAGGACACAATCTCTTGCAACAGTGCCAACGGAGGTCGATGCAGCATCACATCATCGGGTTGCCAGCCAAAACTATCAGCATCAATCATCAGTTAAACCAAGTCTGACCAACAAAACGTCTGGTGAGCCAAGGCACATTTCATTTGTCGCAGTCTCAACGGCCACTTGAACCGTCTCACCTTCGGTAACGACATTATTGGAAGAATTCCTGATCTCATACGCAAATCGCAGGCGGTATTCATACTCAAGCAACCGGCAGGTCACGATTACTTTCTCATGATAGAAAACAGGTTTGAGATAACGAAGCTTCGCATCGATAACAGGCCATAGATAGCCGGACTCTTCCATCGTACGGTAATCGTAATCAATGGCATCAAGAAATGCACAGCGCGCTTCATCAAAATAACGAAGATAGTTTCCGTGCCACACTACGCCGGCCGGGTCGCAATCGTGATAAGGCACCACCAGTTCCACCGAAGCGTTGCGCTGCTGCTCAGACATCTGATAAATCCTCTGCTGTCATTGACTACGACCCGTAAACCAGCGTCGCCACAGTAAAACCGGCGACCGCAACAACATACCTATGACAAGCTGCGTGTGCATTAACGTAATCTGTGCGTTATCGCGAACCATCTTAAAGTGCGACTTGCCCTCCTCGGGATATCGCACAGGGGTTTCCACAAATAACAAGGGTCGTCCGGACCACAGCCAGCGCACCAATACTTCAAGATCAAACTGCATGCGCCTGCTATAACCGAACTTACCAGCCACTGCGAGCATTGCGGATACTGGGTAGACCCGAAAACCACACATTGCATCCTGTATCTCGCAGGACAAGGTTTCCAACCGCACCATAAAGAGCGACAACTTCCTGCCCTGCAAACGCGCCGCGGGTATATCATCGCCAAAAACAGGCAGCCCCGATATCATCGCTTCGGGATTCTCTTCGCACAGCCGGGTTAATTTGCCGCAGTCTTGAGCGGTGTGCTGCCCGTCGGCATCAATCTGAAGCACGTGCGTATACGCAAGCTCGCCTGCGTGAACGATACCGTGTATTACGGCACTACCCTTCCCGCGGTTTTCGGACAGACGGAAAAGCGTACAATTTTCGACATCTGTGAGCAGCTCCTCCAATCGTGCAAACTCAGCCGAATCGCTGCCGTCATCAACAACCAACACCGGCATACCCGTGGCACACAGCTGCGGCAAAAAGGTCGCAAACTGGTCCACATGGTTGTAGTGCGGAACCAACAGACAACAACGGACTTCTGTCACCCGTCAGCCCCTGTCACGACAACAGTGCCTTCCGAATGAAGACCGCTTTCGGAACTAAATGAAAACCGCACCCCACGGTCTGTGCGCCACAATCTAAGCCGCAACTCCACGGGTGGCAGAATGACAGACTTGAACTTGATGCGAGGGAACGACGGTATACCGTCGGATAGAAATCCGTACTGCGCCGCAAAAGACACCGCCCAATGCGTTTGCAAAACACCGGCAAGTACAGGTTGCTCCGGAAAGTGACCTTCAAACCAGAGCTGGTCAGGTTCCAGATCAAAAGTAAGCATTACCTCATCGCCGGTCACCGACTCACTCGCAACCTCCGGCAAACGACCCACATGATTTTCGGTCAATTTATCCCCCGATGCCGTGACGCCTGCGGTAATACTGCCGAAAAACCAGTTCTGCGACTATCAGCAACCCGATAATCAGATAGGAAACCAGACCGTTGTACAACGCCCAACGGGTTACATCTCCCTGCCAGGCAAGCAATGCCGCAACACACGCATTAAGCAGAAAGAACCCGCACCAGAACATTGTCAGCACACGCATGTAGGGAATCGCCTGAGGCGGGACAGACACACCCATCTTGCGCGAGAAACGCTCGATGATGGATGGAGGGTGAAACAGCGTCACAGCAAAAGCGCCGAGCATGATCAGGCTGATAACCGCCGGATAAGCCATCAATAGTTTTTCGCTGCGGGAGAGGTACAAGACCGCCGCAAACACAACTATCAGAAGCGCCAGCGCAATCGCGTTTTTTCTACTGGATTGGACAATTGGTAACACCCGGGTCAGGAGCAACGCAGCCAACAAAACAGCGAGCGGTCGCACGCCGAATTCATCAAGCATAAAGAACATAAGCAACGGATAAACTACCAGCACAGCTGCCAGCAGCAAGCCGGCCAGTCGACCGGCCACCGAACCACTCATAACTGATCCAGAACCGTTATAACATCACCGACAGTTCGCACACTTTTAAATTGATCCGGCGGCACCTTCTTTCCCGACAACTCCTTAAGTCGCACAATGAGATCAACCGCATCGATACTATCGAGATCAAGATCATCGTACAGCAGCGCCTCAGGACGCACCGCAGCCGCATCAATATCGAAGTCTTCCGTGAGAACCTGCCGTAGCAGACCGAGATTGTCGCCGTCCATAAGAATTGCTTGCTAGTTGGTTAAGGTTTTATGCGAGCGCAGATTATAACAGCGTGATCAGCTGCTCAGGCGGTTGAATGCGGCTTCCATGCAGCAACCCGGTTTCGGAACCAGCTTTCCATATCAGAGTTAAGCCGGCGTGCATCATGCCGTCTCCCAGGGTGTCCGCCAGCCTCCTCTCGCTGAACCGAAGGCTTCCACACCGGCAGTATGCAAATGTCCATATGAACCTTATCTGCGGGTACGCTGTACCAAAGGTCGGCCTTGCTCAATGTTGGCGGCGTAACCGACAACAGCACCGGCTGTATGTGCGCACCGCTGCGCATCGCAATTGCTGCCGCACCGGGCTTAAACGAAAACATGCCATCGACGCCGGTACGGGTCCCCTCAGGAAACAAAATAAGCGACTGACCCTCCTGCAGTGACGCGACCGACGCATTTAAAAACAACTCGGGATCATCATTAGGAATGTAGTCACACGCAGAAACGATCAGACGGGTTACCGGATTCAGCCACAATGCACGTTTAACCACACACTGAGCTTCGGGAAACAATGCCAGTAGAAAAACGACATCAATCAGCGAAGGATGGTTGGCCAATATCAGAGCTGGACGCCCTTCTTCAGAACGCAAGCCTTCAATCCGGTAGTGCAGCACACCGAAAAACCTCATCAAGCGGATAAAGAAACGAAGCGCCCCTGCGACGAGCCTCCGCACCCGTCGCCGATAATCACTCCGTTTGCGAAACAGCAGCCAATAAACCGGTGCAATAAACAAGCCCATTAACAAACTCCCGAGCCCGAATACTGCAAAGCTGAAAACCGTACCGAACCAGCGCCACAACCTGTTCAGTCGGCGCAATAGGGGGCGAGTCGCCATTGGCCCTCCCCTATCAGACAGATTGTCAGGGTTATCCCCGATAGCCTGCTCTCCCTATCTCTTTAAAAATAATGCCGCCACGTTGCGCACCGGAATCACTCAAGCATTGAACCTTGAATACGACCGGAAGCAATGAAATAGTACAGAAAATTTCCTTCCTGAGAACATTGTGTCTACATACATCAACGCCTGGACGCTAACCAGTTGCATTGGCGCCGGGCTCGACGAAACCCGCAAGACCCTGAAGCAAAACTTGTCCGGTCTGCAGTCCAATGACTGGCCGGGCGCCGATATTGATTGCTGGATCGGAAAAGTAAACGATGATCTGCTACAGGCAAATACGCCCGTGGCACACTGGAACAGCCGTAACAACCGCCTGGCCCTCACCGGACTGCAACACGACCGATTCGATGAGCTGGTCAAGGCGGCGATAAATGAGTTTGGCAATCGCCGGGTGGGCATTGCGCTTGGCACCAGTACATCAAGCATCGGTCGCACAGAAAACGCGTACACCTGTCTTGAAACTGATGAGAGCTTCAACTCTCTCTATCAGCAGTCAGACATTCACACTCCGCATTCGACGGGTGCCTTTCTGGCAGATCACCTTTGTGTCAGCGGCCCCTGCGTTACGATCAGCACCGCATGCTCATCCAGCGCAAAAGCCTTTGCAACAGCAGACCGGTGGATTAAAGCGGATATCGTCGATGCAGTAGTCGTCGCAGGTGTAGACAGCCTATGCCTGAGTGTTATCCACGGGTTTAATTCTCTGCAACTGGTCTCTGAACAACCGTGCAAGCCATTTGATATCGAACGCAGCGGCATTAGTCTTGGCGAAGCAGCCGGCTTCGCGTTGGTCAGCCGCAAACCCTCAGACCAAAACATCCGGTTGAGCGGTTACGGAGAAAGCACTGATGCCTGGCATATGTCTACGCCTCATCCCGAGGGTCTCGGTGCCAGGTTGGCGATGGAGCAAGCACTCGCGCGGTCGGGCCTTCAGCCTGATGATATCGGCTATCTCAACCTTCATGGCACCGGCACCCGGGCTAATGATGAATCCGAAGGCGGCATTTGCGCTTCGTTATTCGACAGTAGTTTAAGAGCAGCAGCAACCAAAGGTTTTACCGGACACACTCTTGGAGCGGCCGGCATAGTGGAAGCCATTTTCGCGCTGGAAGCCGTTACCGAAGGACTCCTCGCCGGAACCGCCAATACCAAAGACGGTGACACAGCAATCAGTGACCGCCTGATTCGTCAAACCATCACGGCCGATGTGCAGCACGCCATGACCAATTCGTTCGGCTTTGGCGGCAACAACTGCACGCTGATTTTCAGCAGAGACGCCGTATGAAGATCGCGATAAAAGGCATAGGCCTGTTTGGTGCAGGCGCAAGCAGTTGGAGCGACTTCGATGACTGGCGTAAAGGTCAATCGAAGTCTCCGGAAAAACTGCCAACACCGGAGATCATTCCGAAAGCTGAGCGACGCAGAGCGCCGAGGACAGCCAAACTGGCAGTAGAAGTCGCGCAGCAGGCCTGCGAAATGGCAGGACAAAACCCGGGCGACATCGCATCCGTTTTCACCTCAGTTCTAGCCGACACTGAAATATCGGACCAAATGTGCAGAGCACTGGCACAGCCGGTGAAGGTCGTATCGCCTACGCGATTTCACAACTCTGTGCACAATGCCCCGGCTGGCTACTGGGCAATTGGTGCCGGCAATCATGCGCCATGTACATTTGTATCTGCATTCCGCGAAAGCATCGGTGCCGGTTTGCTGGAAGCAGCGGCCCAAGCCATTGCAGAAAACAGACCTGTCTTGCTGGTGATGTATGACATCCCCAACAAACTACCCCTTTCAGATGTCCTCAACATAGACAGTGATTTCGCTGCAGCCATGGTCATTGAACCAACAGCTGCAGAAGCCGGCACGGATAACGCGCCTATAGAAGCCCAAGTCATAAATAGTATTCTGGAACTGAAGTTAAACAGTGCGCCAGCAGAACATGTCAAACCCGTGTCACAGACATTACGTGTAGCCGCCGAAGAAAACCCGTCTGCTGCGATTCTGACCTTATTCGAAATCATAGCCGGCCAAAGTCCGCTCACTTCTTTATGGTCGTTAACCCGGCAGTCGTCACTGGAAGTGAAGCTGGTCTGCGATTAAGCCCCATCCGGCCCCGCAGTAAACCGGGCAAGTGCATAACTGATCATAACGCCGATACTCACTGTAGTCCCGATGCCCGCCAGCACAGGCACCGATGACAAACCAAGCAAGCCGAAAGCTGCTGCGGTAGAAAGCGCCGACGCAAGTACCGCATGGCGGCTGTCTGCCGTACGTTCTGCATCCCCCGCACAACTAGTAAACAGTGCGTAATCAAGACCCAGCCCTGCGACCAGAATCAAAGCCACCATATTCAATAAAGAGAGCGTGCCGAGCAGCCAGACGCTTAACAGCGCAGACGTCAGCACCGCTGCCGACACGGTACCAACCAGCCAGACCCAATGGCGCAGCGAACCGGTAAACCACCACAACAGAACCGCAACCAATATTGCCGCAAACAGCAAAGCCGTCTTTGCTGCGTTCCGGTAACGGCCGACCAGGGACGCAGAAGCTTCCTTCAGGTCTATCAGTCGCCAGTCGGGCAGGGACTCTCTTAGCCAGCGCCCGAATATCTGGGGGTTTTCAAGCTGAAAGGGCAATAATCCAACCCGCCAGCCACCGTCCTGTGAGTACAGATTCTCATTGACCAAGGCTTCAAACTGGGTACCTTGCCAGTCATCGCTTTGTAGCAATGGTAAATTCCTGCTAACTGAAACAGCATCAGCAAATGCATCAAAACTCCCCTCCCGAAAGCCGCTGCTTCGTTCAGCGGTGCTCAACCACTCAGGTGAAAAAGCCACGACTTGTTCAATACGCCGATTCTGAATTGACTCAGGAGGCACCAGATCGCTGACGGACAACACCTCAAATCCGGCCAACCGAAGCACTTCGCTTGCTCTGTGAGCTGAAAACAATACCGTCTGCTCCGTCGCACCTTCAGCCAACAACAGGTAACGCATATCGGGAACAGCGAATCTTTCACGCAGTTCTTTGTCTGCCTGTAACTCATGTTCAGGAAGAGGCGTCATTGAGCTTAAATCGTCAGTCCAAAGTGGTCGGGACTGTGCCAGCAAAACCGCAAAACCTGCACATAGAAGCAGTATCCAATACCGGTTTTGCAGCAGGCTTGGAACTGCACGCTGGTCCAGCACTGCCTGCTCTTCCTCTGCCAGAAAGCACGGCAGCAGAGTCAGACTACACAGCAATGCAACCAGAATTCCACAAAACGAAAACACACCGAGTTGCGCCAACCCGGGTGAGCCGGAAAAAACCAGCGCTGCAAACGCAATCAGCGTACTTGCAACACTCACAAACATGACCGACCGGATGTTCTTTACCCGTCCGGCACCGCGTCGTGCATGGCTGATAACGTGCAACGGATAGTCAACAGCTACACCCAGCAACGTGAACCCAAATGCCAAAGTAATTCCGTGCACCTTGTCGAAAAACAGCGTCAGCGCCGCAAAACCGCCAACGGCCCCGGCCAGCACAGGCAAGGCGGCGAGCCATAGAACCGAAAAACGACGGTACAACGTAAGCAGCACCAACATCACAAGCAATGCTGCCAGCAGACTGCGCCACTGAGCTTCATTGCGAATCCGCTCCTGCAGGCGCAACCCATATGGTCCGGCACCAAAACTGGCCACCCCTGCAGACAACTTCGTTTCAGCTGCCCGGTGGACAAACAACTGGACCTCCGCCTGAGCTTCCATATCAAAAGCGGGCGCATTGGTTTCTGCCAGCAAATACTTCCGACCACTATCATCCTGCCACGCGGTCTCTGCGCTGCCCACAACAAGACGTTCGAGCAATCCTGGCACGACGAGGAATGGATCACTAAAAACAATCTGACTAAGCGACTGATCGGGCAACAGCAACAAATCTGCGAGACGCTGATCTACCGCCTCTGCGACACCCGATTCGGACCAGTCCGCATCGGCCAACAAGTAGCGGTATCTCCAAACCGTTTCGGGAACCGAACTGACGGAAAGGGGTTCATTGCCGGCGTATACACTGCGAAACAGACCGCTTTCCCGCAGCTCCGAAATAAAGGCTTGTGTCTGCGGTGAAGGCGGAGCAACGATAAACCAAAGCTGGGAGCCAGCGCCCTGTCCAAGACGTCTGACCAGAACCTGCTCGTCTAGCGTCTCGGGCTCCGGCAAAAAGTATCCGAGCTCGATTGTGGCTTCGTAACGGAAAATGATTAAGCCAACACACAAGCCAGCAAATACCAGCCAAAATGAACCACTAATGCGCTTAGCGCTGCTCAACGTCTAACGACCCCCCGGGAGCGAAAACCAAGCGTTGCCAACGGTCATCCGACTGCATTGTCAAAACTTCCTCAACTTCTCGTTGCCGACCGGACATTACGATTTTCTGCACGACGCCTCGCAATTGCTCGTCGCGTGGTTCACACCTCACCCGCCACACGTCTGCCAAATCGTCACGGGTCACTATAAATAGTTCATTAACGACTTCTTCGTCGCCTGCCAGCAGTGCAGTCAGACCCCTGTAGAAATCGGCTAAGGCGGGTTGCTTGTTTAATGACAACCGCCGTGATCTGCCGCCTCTGGTCAGCTTCAAATAATCCGGACCGATTTCTACAGTCTCCGCGTAGGGAGCTTGGATCGTCTTAAGTAGCACACCGTCGCTGCCAACTTCTGCATAGCCCTGCAACTCCTGCGGCACTACCAACTGAGGCAACATTCTGTACTCAACAAACTCTCTCGGCTGGCCGGACTGAATCGCTACTGCAGGCAGCTTGTCTGCCAGCGCAGAACTCAAAAATGCACAACCCAACAGCAATAAAAGTTTTCGCATCGATCAGGCGTCCGGCATCTTCCAGAAATCGTAAAAGTTGAACCAATTGTAGGGCGCCGAACGCATGTGATGCTCAAGCCTTTGTAAATAACGCGCCGCCATCGATGACAGAGCAGCCTCGCGGTCAGCCCTCGGCGCATTAAAACCTTCTGACAGAACCTCGAAATAAACGTCGTAACGCCGACCGCGAAGCACGGGAAACACGGCAATAACAGGTGCGCGAAACGCCGCAGCAACCATGAATGCGCCGGCCGGAATTTCTACAATGCTGCCAAGTAACTCACCCCGCAATGTGCGCTCGCCGCCAAATTGACGATCAGCCAGAAAACCGACCCAGTCGCCCTCATGCATGGCTGCAGCAATCTCCACACCCAGCGATGCGGCAGACTGGTGAGGACTGATAATCGACGACGAGAATGCCGGATTGGCTTCTGCAAGCCTGCGCATCATATTATTGTTGACCTGATCGTCCAGGACTATCCTGATATTTACATCCGGATGAGTGTGGCCAATCATTCTCGCCGCTTCGAAAGAACCAAAGTGTGCAGCCAAAAACAAACCACCGCGCCCCCGCTCAACCAGCTCATGCATCTCATCGACACCATGAAAGCGCACATCAATATTCGACCCAAGACCCGCCATTAACAGGAAGCGGTCAGCAGTCACACGGGCAAAACACAGAAAATGCCGGACACCCTCTGTCCAACTTACCTTGCGCCCGTTAACCCTCTTCAGATAATCAGTCGACGCACGTCGCTCAGCACCGCGTACCAGAAAAAAATACAGCGCTGTGGGATACAAGAGCCACCAGAGCACCCGCCGCCCGAACAAACGACCGACAAGCTCGAGAAAACGAATGCCGAAGGCAGAGCCGGCCTCGGGCCGTGCACGCCAGACTGATTCGGCTCCGTTACTCAAAGCTATCCCGCGCTGCCAGCAGCGACAGCAAATCGCTTCGACTCAACTTACCGGTTTCGTTGCGTGGCAGCTGCTCTACGAAATACAACTTCCGTGGTACAAAACTTGCTTCGATGTTTTCCGCAAGCCTCGCAAGAATAGTGGCCCTGTCACTTTTATCTGCTACCAGAATCGCAACGAGCCGCTCGTCGTCCTCAGGCTGCAACATGACTCCGTCTTCAACAGAATCCAGCGAAACTAAGGCCTGATTCAGCGCTGCAAGGGAAGCCCTTTTACCAGCCACTTTTATCAACTCCTGATCACGGCCCGCTATCTGAAAGTGCACCCCATCCACAAAACGGATTTGATCTGCCAGGGTTACCGCGGCGGACAAATGCTTCGCATTCACTGTTACTTTTCCATCCTGTTCATCAACCGTGAACTCCGGAAAAAACTGAAAACTTGCTGAAGTAGCCGGACTAGCGGTCGCGACCGACCCGGCTTCAGTGCAACCGTAAACCTCATGCAGGTCAGCTTGCACACGCTGGCTAATGCGGGATGCCAGATCTGGGCAAAGCGGTGCTGTCGCGGAGATCACATCATGGATCGATTCAAACTCCAGACCGGCACGCTCGAGCGCTTGAAGATGATAAGGGGTAGACACAAGCGTTACAGGGAGATCTGAAGACGCGGCAGCTGCAGCAATATCTCCGGGAAACAGTGTTGGACCACTGTAGCTTACTGAAGATGAAACAAGCGGCACCATTACCGACCATTCAAGCCCGTACATATGCCAGGGCGGCACTGTCGCAACAATCAAACGCGGCTGACCATGTGTAAATGCTTCAAACCGGGCTGAATTCACTGCAGCGCCACCTGCGATTTCCCCGGCTGCCTTGCTAATTTGCGCAGCGACACCAGTAGTACCGGAAGTAAATACTCTGGCAAGCAGCTGTTCTTCGGGGATGACTAAAGACTCATTTCTGACCGGCATTTCAGGCTCAGGATCGCCCGGCTGTATAAACTCATGACCCGCAACAGCGTCAGGGTCATCTGCAACCAACACTGCATCCGGATAGGCTGCCAACGTGTTGCCCAGCATCGCGGCATTGTGTCCAGGCAACAACAAACTGCATTGCCCCTGTAAGGCAGCAGCCACTAACGTAACGGTAAAGTTATAACGGTCTTTACAGTAGTTAATTACCCACGGCGCTGCGGAAAACTGTCGCGACAATTGACCCGCATGAGCAATAAGGTCGGCAGACGAAACCATGCCAGAGCGGGTAAAGAAAGCTGCACGACTATCTGCGGCTAACGTAAGGTTCAAATCAGAGCTCAATCCGTACCCCCGGCCCGATGCCTTGGCGCCTTTTGCTCATCCCTTGTACCGGCAAAATTCACGGGCAACATGACTCTGGACAGTCAGGCGATGCCTTTGGAAGCCTCGATAAATGCCGAGAGACTGCGCAGTGTCTGAAACACCGTTTTGGTTTCTTCGTCTTCAGCTTTGATATGGACGTTATAGTTCTGTGACACAGCGACCGCTATTTCCAACGCATCAATCGAGTCCAGACCCAGACCACCGTCGAACAGATTGTCCTCCGGTTCAATATCGTCCGCTGTCACATCCTCAAGATTCAACACGTCGACAATCAACTCTGCCAGACGCTGCTCTGCTGCTGTTTTTTCCACGAGAACCCCTGAAACATCCCATAAAGATAAGGCTGGCGCTATTTTGGCTAATCGTCCGTTCAAGTACAATCGTTCCGATGGATCATAAGGCAGACATTACAGACGTCATCGTCATCGGTGGAGGCCCCGCCGGAACCACGGCAGCCACCCTTCTCGCCCGAAACGGTCGTAATGTCACACTTCTGGAACGCGGCTCTCACCCTCGTTTTCACATCGGGGAATCGCTACTCCCGATGAACCTCCCAATATTTGAGGAACTGGGTGTGCTCGACGCAGTCGATAAGGCCGGAGTCCGGAAAAATGCCGCTATTTTCTCAGGCCCGTCTATCAAAGCACGGCCTACCCGGTTTGCATTTGCGAACGCGCTCAATGATTCACCGCCGCATGCCTATCAGATTGAACGGGCTAAACTCGACAAAATACTGTTCGACAACTGCAGGAACGCAGGCGTAACTGCTCTTGAGAACCACGATGTCACGAAAGTTATTTTCGGCGATCATCAATCAGTCTCGGTAAAGACGCCCGACGGAAATAAAAAGACACTGCATTGCCGCTATGTACTGGATGCTTCAGGACAACAGTCACTGGTATCCCGGCAGAACAAATGGCGGTCTGCAAACAAGCAGCATAATGCCGCGGCAGTATTCGCACATTTTGAGGGCATTCCGCTAGACGACGGGGATGCCGCCGGCGACATTAACGTTTACTGGTTTGATGAAGGCTGGATCTGGTTTATCCCTCTTGGCGAAAACCTGATGAGCATCGGACTCGTCTCTAACCCCGGATACATCAAAACGCACAAAAACTCGCTGGACGAACTGCTGGAAAACACTATCGGGAAGAACTTCTCCGCAAGGAAGCGTGCCCGCAATGCCCGGCAACTATTCCCCGCAAAATCAACGGCTAACTACTCGTACACATCAGCAGTGCGCAGCGGCCCGGGCTTTGCGCTGATAGGCGATGCACACACATTTATTGATCCTGTGTTTTCCAGCGGTGTATACCTTGCCATGTCAGGAGCTCAACAAGCTGTGCCGCTTGCTGAGCTCTGGCTCGACGAAAACTTAAGTGGCTATAGGAAAGCGCAAAAACGATATGAGAAATCCATGCAACGGGCCATTCGCTCTTTCAGCTGGTTTATCTACCGCTTTACCACACCTGAAATGGAGTATCTGTTCCAGAACCCACGCAATATTTTTGGCGTGGAACAGGGTGTAGTCTCGATGCTGGCCGGCGACGTTTATCGACGCAGTTCTATACATATAAGACTGGGTATTTTTAAGTTCATTTACTTCCTGACCCGGTTTTTTATGCCCAAAGCGGACTCTTAACCATCATGCCTGCTACAGCCGCAACACCTGCTGCCCAGATGCAACTCCGCGTTCGCTTTTCGGGAGAAAGCGATACAGCAGGGGGGGCCATGCATGAGTTATTCAGATTCCGCTTCGGAGCAGGCAACAACAGCGCAGCCTCTCCGTCCGGAATCCCCGTATTTATGCCCGTGCTAAGCGGATCGGACGGCGACGAAATATGGGAAAGTAATGAGGTCGCAGAGCACGGTTTCAAAAACGACTTTATATATGCCCGGTCGAATTCATTGCTAATGCTTCATACGTCAATCAGAGATGATGCCGGCAATCTCGAAGCGATCACTCATGCCGCGTATGTAAAGCTACTCGAAGAAAGCCATCGGCATGGCTATAAGGATGTATTGCGCACTTGGAACTACCTGCCCGACATTAATGCCGGCGCAGGCGACTCGGAACGCTACAGGCAATTTGCGGCTGGTCGTTCAAAGGCATTCGAACAACAAGGCTTTGAAATCGACAACCTTCCGGCCGGCACGGCCATCGGCACAGCGGCGGGAACCCCGCTCAGTATTACACTGCTCTGCTCAACTAACCCGGCCGAGCGAATTGAGAACCCACGCCAAGTCAGTGCCTACAAGTATCCACGTCAATACGGACCGCGCAGCCCTTCATTTTCCCGCGCGGTACTGATGGGAGCCAATCAACCCGTACTGCTTATTTCAGGTACCGCAAGCATTTTGGGACACGAAACCGTACATACCGATGATCTGGCCAATCAGACGAAAGAGACTGTGGCAAACATCAGCGTACTTAAAGACACTACAGAAGCACAGGCAAAGCTTACCGCCGCCGACAGTCAGGGCTGCCTCCGGCTCTATGTCCGCAACGCATCCGATTTGGAAGAAGTTTTAGAAAACCTGCAACCCCTACTTAACGATGGAAGCCATTTGGTTGCTCTACAAGGTGACATCTGCCGCAGCGATCTATTACTTGAAGTGGAAGCCGTTTATCTCGAACGTTCTTTGTAAACCGACAGACGAAAAACAAACATGAAAGTCGCCTACGTATCAGGAAACCGTGAGCAACTACCGGATCCGGTGGTTCCGATCGGGTTGCTGTATGTCATAGCGAACACGCCTGACCGGCATGACAAACACCTCATTGACCTGTGCTTTGCCGACGACCCGTTCAATACACTTGAATCTTCGTTGAATGAATTAAGTCCCGATGTTGTTGCGATCAGCATGCGCAACATTCAAAACAATGATTACTCGGGCCTGTCCGACAATATCGACTACTATGCAGAACTGGTGAGACGCGCCCGTGATGCCTCGGGCGCACCTGTAGTCATCGGTGGTTCGGGTTTCAGCGTCATGCCTGAAGAACTGATGGAGCGAATTCGGCCTGATTACGGGTTGTCAGGCGAAGGTGAAGTGGCATTCCCACAGTTACTGGAAGTGCTCGAAGGATCACGGCAAGTCGACACCGTCGGCGCTTTGTACCGATTTGAAGACGATAAACTATTGGCAATCCCGAGACCGCCGCAGTTTATCGATCTAAACCGTGTCATCCCGCCCGACCGGCAACAGGCAAACCACCGGTACTTTGCCGACTACGGCATCGATGCCATTCAGACCAAACGCGGTTGTCCGTTGCGCTGTGAATACTGCACGTACCCAATCATCGAAGGTCGTCTGGGAAGAACCCGTGATCCCGAGGAAGTAGTCGACGAGATGTTTGCTTCTCTGGAAGCCTGTCCGGATATCAAACATTTCTTCATCGTTGACTCTGTGTTTAACCTGCCGAAAACGCATGCGAAAAACGTCTGTCGCGAACTAATCAAGAGAAATTGGGAAGTACCCTGGACTTGTTACGCGAACCCGTTGGGCTTCGATCAAGAGTTCGCAGATCTGGCAAAAGCCGCCGGCTGTGCAGGCATGGAAGTTGGATCAGACTCCGGAGTCGACTCGGTTCTGGAGCGTCTTAAGAAAGGCTTTACAACAGAACACATTCGCAAGATGCACGACATCTGCGTAACAGCCGGCATTCCGGACTGCCATACGCTAATCATCGGTACTGAAGGCGAGACACTGGATGATGTTCAGCAGTCTCTCGACTTTCTCGCGGACCTGGACCCGTTCAGCGCAATCATCATGATCTGGATAGATGATTACGAAACCATGGACCCTGCATACAGAGCCGAAAGAGTTTCGCTACGCAAAGACATCGAAGCATTGCTGCGCAAAAACCAGGACAAATTCCCCACGTGGTGCGTTCCGGCATTACAAATCAACTTTGATGAAAAACTGTTCTCGGCACTGCGCCGTGCAGGATTCCATGGTCCACTCTGGCAGCATGTCCAAAAGTAGTCTCTCCGGCGCCCATTGCTGCAACGAACCCATCGAAATGAGACAGGGGTTTACCCTGAACCGCTGTTCATGCCCTATAATTTCCCAATGAAGACCTGCAGTACACGGCGCTACAGCATACAGATTTGGAGAAAAGCACCGCTTACCCTGATTCTGCTGATGATGTTCTGCCTCCAGAACACCGGTTTCGCTATGGACGCGTGCGCCGGTGATAACAGTGCGATTCCAGTAGCTGTAGAGCAGCCTGACAGTGAGCACTGCAGCACCACCCATGACATGAAGGCAGAGGTCGGCACCTCCGTAGATTCTGATTGCGCTCAAACCTGTGTCGACTGTGTCGCCACAGGCATCACAATCGGGAACCTGGCAGATGGCGAAATCGAAGCCGTTCATTCCGGTCCGGCAGCTTTCCAAACGCTGCCTCCTTCATTGCTCATCGACCTGCCACTGATCCCGCCGATATCCGGCTAGTCACAGGATCAGTCCGTCTGCAGAAGACGTCGGGCAACGCGCCCGGATAGACAAGCAGACACCCAACTCCATTTTGATACCCGTTACGGCAGGAAGCCGTAACCTCGAAAAGTTATGAGCAACCTTATTAAACCGCCCGGCCTTACCCGGCGTCAGTTTGTTACCGGCACCAGCGCCGGTCTCGCGCTTACGGCAGCAGGCATACCACTGCGCGCGCGTGGCGAAAGCCCGCAGCCGATACTCCGGGGTAACCGCTTCGATCTGAACATCGGTTATCAGCAAGTGAACTTCACCGGTCGCGAACGAATGGCGACAACAGTGAACAACAGCTTGCCCGCACCCGTGTTGCGCTGGAAAGAA
>Ga0070729_10003835_pt1 | contig 16949 bp, 8 predicted proteins | sample tdDd472_FD_66725 | JGI IMG/M metagenome (GOLD analysis project Ga0070729, IMG submission 66725) | Marine sediment microbial communities from the Atlantic coast under amendment with organic carbon and nitrate - tdDd47.2 | ecosystem: Environmental > Aquatic > Marine > Coastal > Sediment | place... | reverse complement strand
TTGGATAGTTCCGGCTCGGCCAAAACTCTATCCAATTGTGCGCACATCAGTTGACGGCGGTTTTCTTCGTACTTGCGCCAGCTACTGAGCGGGTTCAGCATACGGGCTCCCATCAGCGGGTTGTGCTTGTTAAGGTACAGCACCTTGTCGGCCAAAAACTCGTAACCTTTACCACTGGCTTCGTGGAAGCGCACCGGGTTTCTCATGCAGAAAGCGGCTATCAGCGAACGAACCTTGTTGGGGTTGCTCATGGTAAACACCGGATGTTCGGTAAGCTTAATAACGTTTTCCAAGGTATCGGGCAGGCTGGAGGTGGCTTGAATAAGCAGCCATTTGTCCATAACCAGAGGTTCGTCTTTCCATTTTTCATAGAAGGCCTGAAGTGCCTCATCCTTTTCGGGGCAATCGCAATTGGCCAGTGTCGTCAGTGCGGCCATTACGTCTGTCATGTTGTTGCCACCCTTAAACTGCTTCATGGCAATGTCAATTATTTCCTGCTCACCAAGATCCATCAGGTAACCCAAGCTGATATTTTTCAGGCTGCGCTTGCCGATAGACTCACCATCAATGGCGTACTCGCCATCAATCACATTGGCCTTATAGGTATCGAGTAAAAGCTGTCTGTGTTTGGTGGCTAGCGATTTTCTGACAAAACTTCTCACCGCATGAACGGCATCGGGATCAACATCCTTGATCAGCTCGGCCAGATAGGACTCTTCAGGCAGAATCAAAGCTTCGGCAACCAGACGTTTATCCAAAGTTGCATCGGCCAGAGTTTTACCAAAAGCGTTGGCATAGGCTTCATTCATTTTCAGCTCTTTGCCAGCCTTGTAATCTTCAATCAGAGACTTCATAACAATGAGAGACAGTCTCTGTCCGGCATCCCAGCGATTAAAGTCATCACTTTCGTTAGCCATCAAAAAGGCCAACTCGTTTTCGGTGTATTCATACTCAAGTTTCACCGGAGCAGAAAATCCTCTCAACATGGAGGGAACTGGCTTTTCATTAACGTTAACAAAAACAAAATTATGCTCGGACTCTTTAAGCTCCAGCACCCTGCTGTTACCGGCGTAGGCTTCTGTCTCACCCTCAAGCTGCATCGGTAAATCAGCACCGTCAGCACCAAGCAGTCCAACCGCAACAGGAATATGGAAAGGTTCTTTGGTATCCTGACCAGGTGTGGCCGGACAACTTTGTGCCATGGTAATGGTATATTTTTTGGCAGCTTCATCGTATGCTGTTGTAACCTTCAGTACCGGTGTTCCGGCCTGCGAGTACCAACGCTCGAACTGCGTCAAGTCCACATCATTGGCATCTTCCATAGCTTTTCTGAAATCATCGGTAGTGACAGCATTGCCGTCATGACGATCGAAATACAGGTCTGTTCCTTTGCGGAATTTTTCCCTGCCAAGCAAGGTATTGTACATTCTGACAACTTCTGCGCCTTTGTTGTAAACGGTCAAAGTGTAAAAGTTGTTTATCTCCACATATGATGCGGGTCTGACAGGATGCGAAAGCGGCCCGCCGTCTTCTCTGAACTGATGGGTGCGTAAAATACTGACATCCTGAATACGTTTTACCGCATGAGAAGTCATATCTGCCGAAAAACTCTGATCTCTGAAAACGGTGAAACCTTCTTTAAGTGAAAGCTGGAACCAGTCGCGGCAGGTGACTCTGTTTCCGGACCAGTTATGGAAATACTCATGACCAATCACGCCTTCGATACGATCGAAATCCATATCTGTTGCGGTTTCGGGTTTGGCCAAAACCAATGCCGAGTTGAAAATATTGAGACCTTTGTTTTCCATCGCGCCCATATTGAAATCATCAACGGAAACAATCATGAATAAATCAAGGTCATACTCTCTGCCAAATGCCTCTTCGTCCCATTTCATGGAGCGTTTAAGCGATTCCATGGCGTGCTGGCATTTATCAATGTTGCGTTTTTGGACATAGATGCGAAGAGGAATTTCTCTGTTTCGCATGGTGGTGAAGCTGTCTTCAATATAAACCAGATCTCCTGCAACCAGTGCAAACAGATAGCTGGGCTTTTTAAAGGGGTCTTCCCAGGTAGCAAAATGCATATTGCCATCAAGATCGCCACTATCAATCATGTTACCGTTTGACAGCAGCACAGGGTATTTTTCTTTATCCGCAATAATTTTGGTGGTAAAGCTTGCCATAACATCCGGCTGATCCAGATAGTAGGTGATTTTTCTGAATCCTTCAGGCTCACACTGGGTGCAGAAATTTCCGCTGGACTTGTACAAACCTTCCAGTGAAGTATTCTCCTGCGGTTTAATTTCGTTGTTGATTACCAAAGTAAATTTTTCAGGAACCTTGGCAATAGTAAGGCTTTCGTCCGTAAGTGTATATTGCTCGGCACTAAGGGTTTCGCCATTGATCGCAACTGAAACCAGTTTCATATCCGAACCTGCAAGAGTAAGTGCTGCTCCCTTTTCAGGATATTTCTCATTGGCAAACAAATTTATAGTGGACTCGACTTTGGTGACTTCCTCACCGAGTTCTACCTGCAAGTTTATTTTTTCGACCAGATATGCTGGTGGCATGTAATCTTTCAGAAATATGGCTTGCGGTTTTTCAGTTCCCATGATTTTCTCTCCCAATAAGTGGTTTCAGAACTAAGCTATCTTATGTAATAACCATGATGAAGATCGAAGGCAGTTTACTGCTTTTGACTTCTAAAGTCCAATGTTTGCCCCCAATTACTCGATAATTAATCGGCTTTTTTATTGCGTTTTCTTACAGTTTACGAAAGTGATAGTTTGCGTTTTAAAAACTGCCCGGTATAGGATTGTTTTACGGCAGCAATTTCTTCGGGAACGCCTTGTGCCACTATGGTTCCGCCCTTATCGCCACCTTCCGGCCCCAGGTCGATTATGTGATCGGCAGTTTTGATTACATCCAGATTATGCTCAATAACTATCACACTGTTGCCGGACTCAACCAACTTGTTTAAAACATCCAGCAACTTGTTGATATCATCGAAATGCAAACCCGTGGTTGGTTCATCCAAAATATAAATGGTTTTCCCGGTTGAACGTTTGGAAAGTTCCTTGGCCAGCTTAATACGCTGTGCTTCACCACCGGAAAGCGTAGTGGCGGCCTGCCCCAGCCTGATATAACCAAGACCAACCTGACGCAGTGTTTTGAGTTTGTTATAAATAGAGGGGATATGCTCGAAAAAGTCAAAGGCCTGATTGACCGTCATGCCCAAAACATCGGAAATTGTTTTGCCCTTGTATTTGACTTCCAGGGTTTCCCTGTTATATCTGGCTCCGGCACATTGCTCGCACTGCACAAAAATATCCGGTAAGAAATGCATCTCAATTCGATTGACACCGGCACCTTCGCAAGCCTCGCAGCGACCACCTTTAACATTGAAAGAAAAACGTCCGGCCTTGTATCCTCTGGCTTTGGACTCAGGCAGTTGCGAAAACAATTCCCTGATCGGTGTAAAAACCTGCACATAAGTTGCGGGATTACTTCTGGGTGTTCTGCCAATGGGTGACTGGTCAATCGCAATAATTTTATCCACATGCTGAGAACCACTAAGGCTCTTGCAATTTTTTAGCTTCGTTTTTCTGGAAAGTTTTCTTTTAAGGCTCGGCTTAAGCGTATCCATCACCAGCGATGATTTACCAGAACCGGACACACCTGTAACACAAATCAGTTGTCCAAGAGGAACAGTAACATCAATGTTTTTCAGGTTGTTGGCACTGCATGATTTCAAAACAAGTTTTCTGCTGCCGTTTTCACGTCTTGCAGCAGGAAGAGGAATACTTAACTCGCCTTTAAGATACCTTCCAGTAAGACTTTTTTTGCTTCTTAGAATCTGTTTTGGAGTGCCGGCCGCTACAACCTTGCCGCCATGAATACCTGCACCGGGGCCAATATCCACAACATAGTCTGCCGCCAGTATGGTGTCCTCATCATGTTCCACAACAATTACGGTGTTGCCAAGGTCACGCATTCTCTTTAAAGTTGCAAGCAGTCTGTCGTTATCTCTCTGATGCAAACCAATAGATGGTTCATCCAAAATATACAAAACTCCAACCAGCGAAGAACCTATTTGAGTGGCCAGCCTGATACGTTGACTTTCACCACCACTCAAGGTTGCTGAACTTCTGTCAAGGGTAAGATAATCAAGACCAACATTGACCAGAAAACCTAAGCGTTCCCTGATCTCTTTTAAAAGCCTTTCGGCTATATGCAACTCTCTATCACTTAATTTAAGCGTGTTGAAAAACTCGAGGGAACTTTCTATGGTATGCCGAGTAAGACCGATAATATTCTGACCATCTATGAAAATGTTCAAAGCTTCAGGTCTTAAGCGATCGCCTTTGCAGGAAGGGCAGATCTGGTAGTTCATATATTTTTCAAGCTCTTCACGCATTCCCATGGATTGGGTTTCTTTGTAACGTCTTTCAAGATTGGGAATTACACCTTCAAACTCTCTGCTAAAATGATGCTGTCTGCCCTCGGAATTTTCCAGCCTGAAGTCCAGCACTCTGTTGCCGGAACCATAGAGCAAAACCTTCTTTACCTTGGCCGGCAACTTGGCAAAGGGTGTATTCACCGAAGCACCATATTCTTCCACAACAGTACTAAGCATCATGTAGTAATAAAAACCGTTTTTCGAGTTCCAGGGCAGAATTGCTCCCTCGGCTACAGAACGGCTTTCGTCCGGCACCACCAGCTCTTTGTCAAAATACATCTTTATCCCAAGACCATGACAGTCCGGACAAGCACCATAGGGATTGTTGAAAGAAAACAATCTGGGTGTAATTTCAGGGTAGCTGATGGAGCAGTCCACGCAACCGAAATGCTCGGAAAAGTTGATTTGTTCCCCATCGGTAGTTTCGATAAGTGCCAAGCCATCAGCCATACCAAGGGCCATCTCGAAGCCTTCGGCTAAACGGTTTTCAAGGCCGGGCTTGACCATCAGGCGATCTATCAGAACTTCTATGGTATGCTTTAATTTGCGGTTAAGCTTTGGTTCTTCAACCGACAAATCAACCATTTTGCCATCTATTCGAATTCTGATATGACCGTCTTTTCTGAACTGCTCGAATTCTTTCCGATATTCTCCCTTGCGCCCCCGAACAACCGGAGCCATTAAAGTAAACTTCGTTTTCTCAGGCAGTTGCATAACCTGATCCACCATTTGCTGCACAGTCAGTTTTTCTATCGGCTTTCCGCAAGAATAGCAGTGTGGCGTTCCAAGCCTTGCAAAAAGCAGGCGCAGGTGATCATATATTTCTGTTACCGTGGCAACTGTAGAGCGAGGATTTTTACTGGATGTTTTCTGTTCAATTGATATGGCAGGTGAAAGCCCGTCAATGGAGTCCACATCGGGCTTGTTCATTTGCTCTAAAAACTGTCTGGCATAAGCCGAAAGCGACTCAACATAGCGTCTCTGCCCTTCTGCATAAAGGGTATCGAAAGCCAGTGAAGACTTGCCGGAACCGGATAAACCGGTAATGACAATCAGCTTGTTTCGGGGAAGACTCAGATTAATATTTTGCAGGTTATGCTGGCGCGCCCCTCTTATAACAATTTTATTTTCAGCCATATTGAGTTCCAGATGTCAAAAGGAGATATAGTTCAAAATTGGCAACAACAGAGACTAGTACGTCCTGAATTTTCCGGCAATGTCATTTGTCAGCAGTTAAGGATTTTCAATCAGTTGCGCGACAATTTTCAATCAGAACCAAAGCCTGCTTAACGGCATGGACAAAGCCTTTTTCAGATGCATAGCCTTTTCCGGCAAGACTGTAGGCGCATCCATGATCGGGAGAAGTTCTGATAATAGGCAAACCGAGGGTTACATTAACGCCTACGGTTTCATTAATTAACTGAAAGGCGATATGACCCTGATCGTGATACATGCAGATTGTCGCATCAAACTCACCGTCTTTAACTCGTGGGAAAACTCGATGCGCAGCCAGAGGGTCTGTTACGCGAATGCCCTCGGTTCTGGCTTTGAAAATAGCCGGAAGAATAATCTCTTCCTCTTCAGTACCAAACAGGCCAATTTCTCCCGCGTGGGGATTAAGCCCACAAACAGCAATATGCGGGTTTTGTATTCTGAATGCGTCCTTCAACATTGCCACGGTAGAACGGATAGCCTCAAAAACCTTATCCACGGTTAAAACCTCTGCAACCTTTCTTAAAGGCATATGGCTTGTCACACGGGTTATGCGCATCTTTTCACCAACCAGCATCACTGCAGTATTATCCACCTGAGCCACAGAACGCAGCATGTCGCTTTGGCTTGAATAGTCGTAGCCGGCTTCGCGCAGCATTGCTTTGTTTATGGGAGCGGTGACAATGGCATCAACTTCATCCGTCATGGCAGCTTCGGCTGCTTTCAGAATATAGAAGGTAGAAACAAGACCAAGGTCGGTGCTGGCTTTACCGAATTCAAAATCATCCATGTTTATACTGGAGAGCACCAGCAAGTTTACTTTACCGGCTTCAGCTTCTGAAACTTTTTTGATAATGTTAAAATCACCGAGAAAGCCTACAACGCGCCTGGCTTTTTTCATGACCTTCGCATCACCAAAAATCACCGGAATACAAGAATCAAACAACGTCTTGTCTGCCAGAGCCTTTAAAACTATCTCCGGGCCAATTCCGGCGGGGTCACCCATCGTCAGTGCAATAACCGGGAGTCGACTATTTTCAGTCATAAGTCTGTCCTTTTAGTTCGTAAGTTGTTTTTCAGGCTGCTCTATTTTAATATCAATGTAGGCCTTGTTACGAATCTGATTCAACCAGACAGCCATCTCTCGCTTCATAGCGTCTTCTCTAAGCTTGGCTCTTATTTCGTTTCTTACATTATCTTCGCTCTCAGACTCCACAGCTCTTTTGTCCGTCAATTTAATTATGTGCAATCCGAAAGGAGTTCTGACAACATCAGTAATTTCTCCAACTTTCAGCATCTTGACCGCGTTTTCAAATGACTCAACCATCACACCTTCTCTGAAATAACCCAGATCGCCGGCATATTTGGAAGTCGGCCCCTCTGAAAACTCTCTGGCCAACTTGGCAAAATCTTCTCCGGATCGAATCCTTGAGAGAATCGCTTCGGCCTTGGCAACTTTGGCTTCCTGCATTTCCTGGCTATCCTCTTCAATAGACCTGAAAAGAATATGGCTAGCACGATATTCGAATTTCTGCTCTTTTTTCACTTTCTGTTTTTCAAACTCGGCCTCAATCTCTTCATCAGAAATTTTAACTCTGGAAGAAAACTTGGCATTGATAAACTTCCATTTTCTAAGCTGCCTTCTAACTTCGTCCTTATAGTCGTCCCACTTGATTCCCTGACGACTGAGAGCCATTTTCAAGGTGGCAAGATCAGGAACCTTGTTCTGGCGCATCACCCGGTTTATCGCCTCGTCCACTTCCTTTTCGCCTACATCCACTTTAAGCTCTTCAATTTGCTGTTCCAGAAGTTTATCTTCAATCAGCGTATTTAAAACCTTCATATTAATCTCACGCTGTTTGGATAATTTTTCTTCGGGGTTGCGAATACCGATAAGCATACTGCGCCAGCTTTGAGCGGCCATCTCAAGCTCTGAAAGCAGAATAATTTCATTGTTAACAATAGCAGCAATGCGCTCTACCACTTTTGCAGCAGCAGTATTTGCAAACAAACATATTACGATTAAAAAAATGATCCACATTGCAGATCTTTTGTATGTTTTCACTTTTTACTCTCCACGATGGATTTTTTCGGATTGATTATAACCTTGTATCTCGCAGTAAGACTCTCAATAAGGTCTTCTCCTGCCAGTTGTTTTTTCTTTCGGTATAAACTTTTTTCAACGAGCCTTTCAGCGTCTTCAAAAGAAAGCTGCGTAGCTCTTTTATGATTGGTAATATGAATAATGTGATAACCAAAACTGCTTTTAACCGGTCTGTTGTACGTTCTTTTGGGCAATGTGAAAAAAAGCTCGTCCAAAGGCTCTGGATACTCACCTTTTTTGATCCAGCCTAAATCACCGCCCTTGCTTTTTTCAGGCATTATCGAAAGCTCGTTGGCAAGTGCAGCAAAGGACTCTCCGCGCCAGATTCGCCTTAAAGCAGCGGTCGCTTCCTCTTCTGTGGCAAGCACAATCTGTCTAACCTTGACACGCTCTGATAAATAATAACTTTCAAGATTGCTCTCGTACTCTTTTTTCAACTCCTCGTCAGACATCAGTATCCGGGGATAAATATCCCGGGTGAAGAGTTTTTCAATATAGAGAGCATCAGAAACTTTTTCCCTTAGTCTGGCAGCATCCAAACCGGTGGTTTCTTTCACTTCATCCAGTTTATCAGATTCGCTGCTGCCATAGGCAAGCTCCAGACTCTCGGAAATTTCATCCGGGGAAACCACAATCTGTCGGCGCTTCGCCTCTGCCAGAAGCAGTTTCGTCTCTATCAATTCATCAAGAACAGACTGCTTAACCTCTAAAAGTTCCGGGCTGCCTTCTTCTGGCAGCAATCCACCCTTGGCAAGAGCAGCCAACTCAAATTCGATATCTTCAAGAGTAATAACAGTGGCCCCCACTCTTGCAACCCAGTCATCATCGCTGGTTTCGGCACTCTCTCTGCAAGCTGTTAAAGAAATCACAGCTACAAAAAGAATCGTCATTAAAATGTGGGAGTACTTTTTCATTATTTCTTTTTCTATTCTGATGGCAAACAACCTGCCATCTGTGCTGCTATGAGCTATTTCTTTTTCACATCACTTTTTTTGTCGGTGGCTTTAGGTGCTTTCGCTTTTTTCGTTTTTCCGGCTGTATTGTTTTTCAGCGGATTCTTGTCGTTGCCAATAGGGTTATAGGAGTCCAGCAATTTTTCATTGATGTTAATCTTGGCTTTTTTATTCAGCTGACTGATAAAATCGTCGAACATCTTGGTGCGGTTTTCCTTGAACAGACGATGCTGAATCTGGGTTCTGACCTGCTCGTAACTGCGTTCAATCTTATCACGTTTTCCGGTTAAACGAACAATGTGGAAACCAAGCTTAGTGCGGATCGGGCCTGAAATATCATTGATTTTGCCCATCTTGAAAACGGCATCGGAAAACTCTTTCAGCCTGCTGCCACCATCCTCGGTTCTGGCAAAGTAGCCCACATCACCGCCATGGGTTTTGGTGGCCTTGTCCTCGCTGTATTCCTTGGCCAGTTTTCTGAAAGAATTAGGATTGTTCTTGCTGGCTTTGGCTTCCTTAAATATTTTATTGGCTTTTTTCTGGGCAGCTTTTACCAGAGTTTTGTTTGCATCTGCGGGAATACTTATCAGAATATGACTGGCTCTGCGCATGGCTGCTTTGTTATATTCCGACTTATGCTCGTCGTAATAGGTACGCATCTGCTCTTCAGGAATATCTTCACGCTTGGTTTTTTCTTCAAATTCAACCTGCATCAGTTTTTGTGTCATGACCTGTTTGGCGGCGCGAATCACATCGGGATCTTTGTCCAGTCCTTTGTCGATTGCGGCCTGTGCCAAAAGCTCGAAACGTACCATAGATTCGAGAAATTCTTTGCGCTTTTCAATGGTGTTATATCTGGCACGAATATAGGGAGACTGCTTCTCCATACGTTTTTTATATTCATCCATATAAATATTTATACCGTTGACACTGGCTAAAACTTCACCGGAACCGGCAGATTGCATCCAGGGAGCAGACGAAGATGAGCCTGAATTTGTCTTTTGTCCCGGAGTCTGTCCACATGCTACGACAAAAGATAAACACACAATAATCATCATATACACGGCAAAATGTCTGGCTTTCATTTACAAACCCTCCAAAAAAACGAAAATCCTTAACGGTTACAGTTAGTTAAATCCTTCGCGGCTACTGTTATCATAATCAATTAGCTTGTGCAAGATGTTTTTTGCAGCACCTATCGGGTCTTCCATCTCATGAGCCAGCAAAGTCCTGACAAGCCTCATATCCGGTGTAAGCTGGAAAGGTGCTTTTCCTTTGGTCGCCAGATCAATTGCCACATCCGGTGCAAGATTGCAATATTCACCAAGATTGATTGCAACCCGTTTCGGCGAGAGATCTATTCCCTCGGCATTTATCAAACGCAATAAAACTTTCATCTCAATAGCATGCACAAGATTGTTTACCTCTTCCGGGAAACGTCCGAATCTGTCTTCCATCTCCTCGGAAATATCATACACCGCCTCCATGTTTTTAGCAGAAGATAACCTTTTATAAAAGTGTAATCGTAAAGCGGCATCTGTAATATACGAATTCGGAACAAAAGCAGGCAAAAAGAGATTGATCTGAGGTTCAACCTCATTGCTGACTTTCTGACCCTTCAATTCGGCAATAGCCTCTTCAATCAGCTCGAAATAGAGGTCAATCCCAATTGCGGCGATATGTCCGGATTGTTGTTTTCCCAGCAGATTTCCGGCACCTCTGATCTCCATATCATGGGAGGCAATGCGGAAACCGGAACCAAGCTCGGTAAACCTGACCAATGCTGCCAGCCTTTTCTGTGCATCTTTGGTCAAGGTTGAAGGTGAAGGCACCAGCAAATAGCAATAGGCACGTTCTTTACCTCTGCCCACTCGACCACGAAGCTGGTAAAGCTGGGATAAACCAAAGGCATCGGCTCTGTTTACTATAATGGTGTTAACCGAAGAAATATCAATCCCGGACTCAATAATCGTAGTAGTTACAAGTACATTCGTCTCTCTTTTGACAAACTGCAGCATTACTTTTTCAAGCTGATGCTCGCTCATTTGGCCGTGGGCCACAGATATTCTGGCCTTTGGCACCAGCCGTTTTATCATGGTACCCATAGCATCAATCGAACCTACCCGATTGTGAACAAAGTAAACCTGTCCGCCACGGGAAAGCTCGCTGTGAATCGCCTCGGCAATGGTTTCTTCTTCAAATTTACTGACGTAGGTACGAATGGATAACCTGTCCATCGGTGGGGTGCGGATAATGGAGATATTGCGGACACCGGAAAGAGCCATATTCAACGTCCTTGGAATCGGCGTGGCAGTCAGTGTCAAAACATCCACCGATTCCTTCATTTCCTTGACTCTTTCCTTGTGAGCCACACCGAAACGCTGTTCCTCATCTATCGCCAACAGGCCAAGCCTTGGAAATTCCACATCTTTACTTAAAATACGGTGGGTGCCGATAAGAATATCGACTTTTCCACGTTTTACGCTATCGAGGATTAACTTCTGCTCCTTGGCAGATTTGAAGCGAGAAATTGTCTCAATATGAACCGGATAATCCTTGAAACGCTCGGTAAACGATTCACCATGCTGAACCGCCAGAACCGTAGTCGGAACTAAAATGGCAACCTGTTTGTTGTCTACGACGGCTTTAAAGGCTGCCCGCATAGCAACTTCGGTCTTACCAAAACCGACATCACCACAAACAAGGCGATCCATCGGTCGGACCTTCTGCATGTCTTTCAGTGTATCGTCAATGGCCTGCTGCTGATCCCGTGTTTCTTCGTAGGGGAACGAGGCCTCAAACTCGGCGTAATAATCATCAGGCTTGGAAAAAGCAAAACCTTTGGCCATTTGTCTTTTGGCATACAACTTAAGTAGCTCTTCCGCCATCTCTCGAATGGCAGCCTTGACCTTGCCCTTCATCCTGGCCCAGCGGGTACCGCCTAAACGGTCAAGGTTTGGTATATTGCTTTCCGCACCGGAATATTTCTGTACCTTTTCAAGCCTGGTCACAGGCAGATAAAGCTTATCACCACCTAAATACTGAATATGAAGAAAATCACCCTTGGCGGCACCGGTTTCAAAGTGTTTAAGTCCCTTATACACTCCGATACCAAATTCCACATGAACAATAAAATCTCCCTCGGAAATCTCATCCAGCGAGGTTAAAAAGGCCTCCTTGTCAAAAGCAGCTTTCTTTTTGACTTGTTTTCTGCGCTCACCAAATATTTCGCTTTCGCACAAAAATACAATCTTTTCGGCACTCCAGATCTGTCCGGATTTCAATCCGCCAACCAGACAGTTTATCTGTGGAGCCCTGAAATCCTCCAATTTGCGGAAGACTTCGGGAAAACTGTCCTCCCAGAGAACACATTTTACCTGATGCGGTTCAACCAGTTTGACCAACCGCTCAAGCTGCTGATGTGTATTGGCAACCAGAAATACCAGATAACCCTCTTCCATCCATCGGCGAAATCTTCGTATCAAGGGCTCCAGTATCTCAACTCGACCACGTCGGTTTAAAATCTCCTGTTTCAGACTGTCATGGTCTTCCCAGTGAAATCTCTTGGTTTCGCTGAAACTTCCGCTTTGGATGTTCAGTTCATGAGCCAGAATTCTGGGCGATGTGGAGAGCCTTTTCAGGCAGTCATCTTTGCTCATGATGTATTGTTCAGGCTCCAAAGTCAGATCGGCATCGTTTTGCCGCTCTTCCCACTGCTTGAACATTCGCCCTTCGTTATTGCTTAGAAGGGTATAAATCTCATTGGGCTTATCAAGAAAAACATGAGTATTACTGGATATATAGGCAAAAAATGGTGATTGTTCCTCGTAAAACACCGGCATATACGGATCAAGATCGGTGGAATATAATCCCTCCCCCAGATCAAGCAACATGTTCTGGGTTTGCCTGTCGTATGCCTCGTGTTCCTTGGCCAGCTTGAGGATATTTTTAGCTCCACGTTTTCGTGTATCCTCGGCCAAGACAATTTCACGTACCGGAATCAAATAGGCTTCTTCAAGCTCTTGTTTGGACTTCTGATTTACAGGATCAAACAGGCGAATAGATTCAAGTGTATCGCCGAAAAACTCCAGCCTTAGAGGATAGCTGTAAAGGGGAGAAAAGACATCCACAATAAATCCGCGGGAAGAAAAGGCCCCGGGATCTTCCACTATTGGCGCGTTTCGATAGCCACCATGAGCCAGCTTTAACAAAAGCTCGTCACGGTCAATATCCACCCCGGCCAGAAGGTATTCGGTTTGTCGCTCCAAAATACGCTTGGGGATATAGCGACGCATCATGGCCCAGGTTGTAGTCAGGGTAATGGCAGGTCTGAACGGCTGAGACAAGGCGTATAGCCCGGCTAAAAGCTCCATCTGCCTTGCTCTGGATGGAATAAACTTGCGGCTCTCGTATGGGGAGAGGTCGTCGGGTAAAAGCTTTACCACACGACGATCACCGATAAAGTTGGCATCGTCATCGTTTGCACCAAGGTAAAACAGGATATCATGTTCCAGGTTCCGAACATCTTCTTCATCGGGGCAAATAACCAGCATAGGTCTTTTGCTGTTTTGATACACGTCCACAATGGCCGCCGCTTTGGCAGGGCCTGTTACCCCTTCAAGTTCCACCACATCCGTATGGATGCTTTGAGAGATGCTGTCTTTTAAGGAAGCTAAAAACGCCTCTCTCTTATTTGTGCTCATGACTACTCAACTACTGTTGTAAAAGTACAAATCGAAGTATCTTTATATTAGGAGGGCATATTAATGTCAAGGTCTACACATTCCACCACGATTTTTTCCGCAAACCTCGCTTGCACAGCCAGCAGCAAAATTCCCCCACCAAAAGGCACGAAGGGGAGGTCTTCCCAACTGGTAAACATAATTTACCCAGAAATTTGTAATATTTTCAATTATCTGCTAGACTTCGCTTTCCAAAATATATAAACATCTAGAATCAACAATTTATTTCAGAAATTTCTCCAAAAACAGTTAATACAACTGTTGTTTTAGGATTTAGCATTATGAAACAAAGAGGTTTTGAACTACTTTCGAAGTTTGCTGAATGGTTAATAACATACAGGATTCCCATCATCGTTCTAGTTGCACTTCTTTCGGCCTACAGCGCATATTACTACCGCAAAATCCCCCGCGATCCCTCTGTCGAGGCCATGGTTCTGGAAAACGACCCGGATCTGCTGGCCTATAATCATTTCAAAGATGTTTTCGGCAACGACGAAATGCTGCTGATGGTTAGCAAAGTAGATGATATCTTTGATAAAAAAGTAATGGAAGATGTCGAGTCCCTGCGGGAAAAAGTTGAGGATCTGCCCTATATTAAAGAGGCTCTGGCCTACACCAATGTAAAATCTATCAAAGGCATCGAAGACGGCATTATTGTCGAGCAACTTATCCCGGAATTACCAAAAACCGAGGCAGATGAAACCAAGGCCAGAGATATTGCATTAGCCGAAAAAGACTATATCGGTAATCTGTACTCCGAAGACGGCAAAACCTTTGCGGTTATCGCCCGCATACAGACGTTGAAAAAAGAAGACGACAACACAAAAACGCGAACAGTTATAACCAGTTCAGCCCGTGAACTTGTAAACAAGAAACCATATAACAAGTATAAGTGGTACGTTGCCGGTGTTCCAGTTTTAAAAAGCGATCTGGCTGAAACACAGAAAACCGAGGGCAAAAAATTCGAGATAATGATCTTTATTATGCTGGCCTTCATGCTTGGGATAATTTTCCGCACCTTCGGCGGTGTTGTCGTGACACTTTCGACGGTTCAGGCCAGTATCTTCATGCTAATGGCTGCTCATTTCTTCTCGGGCATCCCCCTGACAATGGTCTCAAGCATCCTGACCCCCTTAATGCTGATCTACGGTGTTTCAAGCTCGGTACATATTCAGACTCATTACGCCTTGAAATGCGCAGAAAAGAACACTACCGCCAGAAACGCCCTCATTGCAGCAGTTGCCGTAACCGTTATACCGTGTATGTTCAACTCAGTAACCACAGCGGTTGGTTTCGGCTCGAACATGATATCCTCCATCAAGCCAATAAGAGAATTCGCCATGTTTGCCTCCGGCGGAATCATTTTGAGTCTGGTGCTTTCATTTTTGTTGATCCCGACATTGCTCAGCTTCTTCCCGAAACCGGGTAAACAAACTCAGAAAGCTCACGAGTCCGGTTTACGCGTCCATGTCCTGGAAGGGATAGTCGTACTTACCGAAAAGCACTGGAAACTGGTTATTGCTGCAACCTTTATCCTGCTTGGCGTGGCAATCTACGGAATGTCACTAATACGGGTGGAAACAAAGCTGCTGGAATATTTTAAGGAAGACTCCGACATCCGGGTTTCATATGATTTCATTGATGAAAATCTCTCTGGAATCTCTTCAATGGAAGTAATGATAGACACTTCCACAAAAGGCGGAATGAAAGAACCCAAAGTTATCGCTAAAATCGAAGAGCTGGTGGATTATTTCGACAAAAACGAACCTGCAATCACCAGTGTAACTTCTCTTGAAAACTTCTATAAAAGAATCAACATGGCTTTAAATGAAGATAAGCCGGAGTTCAGTAAAATACCTCAAAGCCGACAGGAAGCAGCTCAACTCATTATGCTGTATTCCATGAGTGGCCCCGAAAGCGATCTGTATAATTATACCTCCAGAGATTATCGCTATGGCAGAATATCCACCAGATTACGGACACTTTCATCATCAGAGTTGCAGGAACTTGTGGAAAGGGTAAAGAAAAAAACCGACGAAATCTTTTCGCCACTGAAAAAAGACAATATTCATGTCAATGTTACCGGATCTGCCGTTTTATATGCCAACATGAACAGCTCACTGGTTATCGGCCAGCTTGAGAGCTTCGGCATTTCACTGCTTTTGGTATCACTGATGATGATTCTGGTAGCCGGCGAAATCGGTCTCGGCATAGTCTCTCTTCTGCCAAACCTGATGCCCATTGCATTAACCATGGGATTCATGGGATTTATGGGCTATGCCCTTGATTCTACTACAGCAATGGTCGCCCCGATTGCGCTTGGAATGGCGGTTGACTCTACCATTCACTTTATGGTTCGCTTCAGAAGAGAGTATCTTTCAAGCAAAAGCTATGATCACGCAGCCGCTGCAACTGTCAGATTGATAGGCAGAGCAATGATAGGAACAAGTGTTCCATTGGCAGCAGGATTCTTTGTTCTGACCAATTCTATCTTCATGCCGGTATTTGTATTTGGCCTGTTGTCAGGAATTGTGGTACTATTAGCCATGGTGTTTGATTTGGTGTTAACACCAATATGTATGAAACTGTATAAACCGTCATACAAAAAAACAGGATTGGTAGACTTCTTCGATTGATAAGTCATACCTTGGGAATTTGACCAATAAACTTCATTTCATCATAAGAGGCGATTGCTCTCTGTGGGAGATTTAGAATGGACATAATTAAAATTATTGTGGTTGTAGCTGTTTTAGGATTAATTGGCTGGATGGGATACGACTGGTATCTGGGCAGTAATCCCGTAGAAGAAGCACCGGTTCAGGAAGATCTCAGCCAGATCTACAAATGGAAAGACAGAAAAGGCGTTTTACATTATACAAACGATCCTGGTACAATCCCGGAAAACGCCCGCAGTTTGGCGAAAAACGTTGAATTACCCAACCTGAACGAATTCGACGAAGAGTCAGCTAAAAATTTCATGAAAACCGGAATCGGCGCAGACCTTCCAACAATTACCAAAACCTCAACCATTGATAAAAGAAACAGGGTTTCCTTTTATTTTGTCAGTTGGTGTCCCAACTGTAAAAAGGTACGGGAATTGTTGGACAAGTATGGTGTAGTGTATGCAGATTATAACGTCGAAAAACAGATTACTTCCACACAGATGCTCAGCGAATTGACCGGTGGCAATAATGTTGTACCAGTACTGGATATTGCAGGAGTTGTAATCGTTGGCTATCAACCGGAAAGAATCTATAATATTTTAAAAGATCAAAAGCGTATCAGACATCAAGAAGAATATTAATAGATGTCTGATATCAACTACTTACTTTAAACCACAAAACATGAGTTATCTCTTTAAACTCTGTAGAATATAATCATGGAATATAGATATCCTGTATGTGGTTATAGAATATCAAGGAGAAGAAAATGAAGTCCTCCAATTTTTCAGTTTTATTACTGTTTATTGTTTTATCTTT
>Ga0070729_10003830_pt1 | contig 16971 bp, 8 predicted proteins | sample tdDd472_FD_66725 | JGI IMG/M metagenome (GOLD analysis project Ga0070729, IMG submission 66725) | Marine sediment microbial communities from the Atlantic coast under amendment with organic carbon and nitrate - tdDd47.2 | ecosystem: Environmental > Aquatic > Marine > Coastal > Sediment | place... | reverse complement strand
ACGTCCAGGGCCTCCGCATCGATGCCGGACTTGTAGAAGGCCAGCTCCCCCACCCCTTTGAGGCCCTCGTTAAAGCAGCGCTGAGTCTCGGCTGCCGCCCCCGGAGAGTTCAGGTCAAAGCAGGCCATACCGATGAGCCTGTCCGGGTACCTGTTCACCGCTTCAATGACGGCGTCGTTGTTGGCCCGGTATCTCTTCTCGTCCCGCCAGGGAAACCCGAACACCACCGATTTGTCCACCCCATCTTCGTCCATCATGGCAATCAAGGCATCGGCATCAATCATTTTTGACTTGTGCGACTCGTAAAGCAGGGCAAACTCCGGCTCATCAGCCAGGTGGTCCTCGCGGCTTGCGATTACGTCATCATGGAAAATATGGGTGTGGAAATCGATGATCATGGCAGGACTCCTCTTGTGAGATGCGTGAGCAGAAAAAGAAGCGCAATTTCCAGATGTTGTAGCACTCTTGTGAGGAAAATAAAACTGGAAAGCAGTAAAAGCAGTGCCTCCGGCGGCGAGGTGAGCCACCTCGAAAGCAGGATGCCATTGCGCTTTCCCCCTCGTTCCTCGGGGCAAAGCGCAATGGCATTCGCAGTGGGCTACGCCCGACTCTAATGCAGGAGAGGTCTCAAAAGTTGAAGCAGAATGAACTAATTCGATACTTCTTTAAGCTCTTCGCCTTGGGTCGCTATTGTCATTTCATCGCCACCGTGTATCTCATACTCTTCGATGATATGAACGTTATCTGCTGCCCATTTTACCAAGGCTTCCATTTCTTCTTTTTCACTGCATAGGTTCTCAGAAAAGTTTGGAGCAGGTTTTTCGTCGTAGGCTTTGTAAGTCGCTGCAGCCTTGATGAGGGACACGGCTTGCTTTTTTTGTTGGTCTGTATCAAAAAAATGTTCAAACCAATCTTTTTGAAAACCTGTTTTTGAACTGAAAGGATAAACATCAGACTGAGTAAGAATACCTAATAATTGAAGGCCTGCCTCTTTTTCAAAAGTATCACAACTCTTTGATAATAAATACTGAACAGATTTTCTTGCATCATCAGGGCAAAAAGGCCTTTTATTGTAATGCAATGAAACAACTTGCAATCGGTTGGCGAAAGTTCTGGGGTTTTGAATATTTCTATTTAGCTTGTCATTTGATGGTGTGTCAGTCACATCTTGATACTTAGTTTTTTGATCATCGCCATTATAGCTAAGCCCTATTTTCATACCCCAGATAGCGAGTGGTAGATAATTTGAAAAAAGACGCTCTTCAATCAGTCTGTAAAAATATTGTTCAGCAGGTATTAGGTCAGGATAATGGTGGCTTGGGGAGATACCCATTGCATCTGTGATATCGCAAAAAAAACTCTTCTGCATTTCAGTATCGAACGTTGAGGAGCTGACATAGTCAATAATGGAATAATAAAAAAGGAGGGGCTCTGTGACGTTTCCGAAGTTATTGGCATACCATTTCAGGCGCTTCTTTTTTGTTTTTGATAAATAATTCGCCAGCTGTTCAAACCAGTCGTGGTTAAGGGGCACCTCGTTTCGGTTCTGCCATTTGGTGAAAAGTCGAATGGCATCTTGATCTTTATCGGTTTGTATTTCTTCATCGCGAAGAATGCGGTTTAGATAGTTGGGGAAATGTGAAAGGTCCTGGTTTTCAGATATTTGCTGTGGTTTTATGGCTTGCCCTTTACCGGAAAGAACAGCAACGACACTTGTAATATGTCGGGCCCTCTCCCCCCACTCAGGGTCACTTTTCCCATAGGCTGATAATTTATCATTCCAGGCTCTCAGGTAGTAGGAATTGGGGAGTGAGATAGCATCTAAAGCTGACGACAGAACCCTTTTTTCAACCTTATTTCGAATTTCTTCATTCTCTTTCGAATCCTTATTATCAATCATAGCTGAAATCGATTTGAATAAATCTGAATAAAGGTATTTGGGCTCTTTACAGAACAGGTCGAATGCCTCTGGGGCGGTGTTTTTGAGAGTATACAGTGCAAAGAGATCACCAAAGTGCACCTCGCCGATTAATCGTTCCCATGAATGCAAGATTTTCCGGAGTGTAAATTTGAGGGCCCTCGGGTTTACGAGAAGTATGCTTAGCTCTGTAATGATATGAATTTCACCCCCTCTTTGGTAAGGCGTATTCTCTTGGCAAAGGGTTTCAGGGTTGACGAGAGATCTGTCCTTATATTTTTTCATCATTTCATCTCGAAACTGAAGCAAAAGACTTTCGACATACCCTTCTTCTATCGCCAAAGTCTCCCGGTAATCACAAATCCGCATCAAAATATCCGCGTATTTTACCTTCGCCCCTATGGCCAGCACAAAGCTGATTTGCTTATAGTCTCGTAAGCGCGAAAGCAGGCCGGGTAGCTCCTCTTTAATTAATCTTGTGTCGGTATTTCGATCCAGGTCTTCAAGGAAGAGGACGAGTTTGAGGTCGCATGCCTTAAGGGTGTCTTCAAGGTTTCTCAATACGTTTTCCAGATTTCGGGTTCCCCCCGCCAGAATGGATACAATTTTAACGATACCATTGCCGCTCTCCTTGAGGGCCGAGGTGTAGTGGGTGGGCATTTGAATGAGGGAGAGGGCATCGATTCGTGTTGCGAGGGTCTCCACGATTCGGTCAAGGATGAATTCCGCAATGGAGCCTTTGGTTCGTGCCCATCCGTCGATTTTGCATAAGAGAACGCTGGGGTTGGGTTTGAAAGCCTTTTCCACCAGTTTTAAAATGGTCGATTTGCCACTGCCATACTCACCTGAGAGTCCGATGGCCCTTGTTTTTCCTTCGTGAAGGTGACCGATGATTCGGTTGGCGTAGACGTGTGCGCCAAAATAATCTTTATCTGAGGTCGTCTCTTCGTCAATCCATGCCATCAACTCATCAGTTGTCATAGATTGGTTTTCAGGTGCTTCATACGTGATGGGTGCAAAGGCAGAAGATCTTATTGGCATTTCGTTGCGGAAAAAGTTCCATAGTACTGGAGCGAGGACCGGTGTGGTGAAGAGGTAAGAATAAGCTATAAATTCCAGTGCAAACTCTTTCATATCTATTGCAAGGGTGCCCAGCAGAATGGAGCCGCAGAGGATGCTCGAAAACCAAGCAGGCGGATAACGAAAGAAGAGTTGGTATGTGCCCAATGCGTGAAGACTTTTCAGAGCTTTTGACACGAGGCCGCCTAAAAAGAACGAGGTGGCTACCCTGAACAACCAAGGGGATTCGGTAAAGCGTAGAAATGTGGTCGTCATTACTTTATGGATGATTGGAAAGAGAAGGCAGGAGAGGATAAGGGCTGCAGCAGAGAGACAGACCATGTCTCTCCACCTATGATTTTTGATGATCATTGTGCTTAGCGCCACGGTTATAGAAAGCAGGGTAAACCAAAGGAGAAGTCCCAGGAGTTGGCTTCCAAACATGATGGGTAAAAATCCGTACAGCCAGGGAGCGTTGTTAAGCATGATGTCTCGTCTGATTTTGTTTTAATTAAAATGTATTGGCACCCATTGTGGGCCATGCAGGTATAACGGTGGGACGTTTATAATTTAAAACAAAGACATACGACACGGTTCATGAATTATCAACAGAGAATCAGGATGTTACTGCGCTGATAACTTTTTGAAATGACGGCTGTCTGAGCTGCTCTGGATTATCCTTAGCAAGGATAGGGGGTGCCTTTTCGCTTATGAGGCAGGGTGGGGCGGCATGATATGAGCGATGTGGGATTATTGGTGGGTGAGGTCTTATTCACAGCCATTTGACGTTTGTGTCAACGCTCGCATAACCACCATCCATAGCGTCGGGCGCAGCCCAAACCGAAGGCGGCTGCAGGGTGCCCCGAGGAACGAGGGGCGCATTGCAGCCGCAATGAGCTTTCAAGGTGGCTCACCTTGCCGCCGGAGGCACGCTTTTATGTCCTCGTTTTCGCATCCTTCTGGAACTTGGCGACGTCTCGCCATCGCTCTTTTTCGATGCGGTCGGCGGTTTTGGATTCCCGGGACGACACGAAGGTGAGCTCCAGGCGCATTTTAAGGTAGTTGATGAGACGATCGGCGGCGAGATCACCGCTTTCCACGGCGGCCATGACGTTGCATCCGGGTTCGTGCTGGTGGGTGCAGTCGTTGAAGCGGCAGGCTGCGGCCAGTTCGGTGATGTCGGGGAAGGTGTCGTCCACGCCGCCCTCTTCGTCGGAGAGGGAGATCTCTCGGATACCGGGGTTGTCGATGATCATGCCGCCGGATTCCAAAAAGATCATGTCCCGGGTGGTGGTGGTGTGCATGCCCTTGCCGTCGAAGTCGCTGACTTCGCCGACGATGCGGATCTCCTCGCCCACGATGGCGTTGACGAGGCTGGACTTGCCGGCGCCGGAGGAGCCCATGAGGCAGATGGTTTTCCCTTCGGTGACATAGGGTTCCAGGGCCTCCACGCCGTCTCCGTCGATGGAGGAGATGAGGTGCACGGGCACGCCCAGGGCGATCTCTTCCACCTCTGCCTTAAACGGTGCGGAATCTTCGTGGAGGTCGGCTTTGTTCAGGATCACCACGGGGGTCATGTTGCTGTTGTAGATGAGGGTGAGGTAGCGTTCGATGCGCCGTAAGTTGTAGTCCCGGTCCAGGCCGCACACAATGAAGACGGTGTCGATGTTCGAGGCGATGACCTGCTTGGCTTTGGGGGCGGCGTCAAGTTTCCCGCGGCGTCCGGCGGCCCCTCGCACCAGCTGGTTTTTCCGGGCAAAGACGCGGGTGACCACGCCCCCTTTTTCGATGACATAATCACCGGGGACGGGAAAGAGGGTGTTCTTTCCATGGCCACGCACAATGCGGCCCCTGGCTTTTACCACCACCTCTTCTTCGCCGTCATGGATGCGGACGTGGTTCTTCTGCAGACCGGTGACCCGCGCAATGCGGCCGTTGACCTTTTTCAGGGCCTTTTTCTGCTCTTCAAAAAAATTGTCCCATCCCATGGTGGAAAGGTGCATCTGTTTTCATCTCCTGGGTTCGCCGAGGTGTGCCACCTCGAAGGCTGGTTCGCGAAGGCTCCCTGCCCTGGCTTTTTGGGGCCCATCACATTCGCTTCGGGCTGAGCCCGGTGTGGTTGTTGGGTGTTTTCTGAACAATCTATTATACACTATTTCAGGCCTTTTGTGCGCCCTCTTCTCGTCAGTGGGTGCCCATGCCCCTTGTCCAGAGTGCCATGAGTGATATAACCATGGGAACCGGGTGTCAATATTTTCTCAACCCATGATCAAGGAAATGAAATCACCATGGATTTTGACGTGACCATTGTGGGGGCCGGGGTGGTGGGGCTGGCCCTTGCGGCCCGTTTGTCGAAAACGGTTTCAAACCTTCTTGTCATCGACAAAGAACCGGGATTCGGCCGGGGCATCAGCAGCCGCAACAGCGAGGTGATTCATGCGGGGATCTATTACCCCCAAGGATCATTGAAGGCGCGTCTCTGCGTGGATGGCAGAGACCGGCTCTACAGCTTTTGCCAGAGGCACCGGGTGCCGCACCGTCGCTGTGGCAAGCTCATTGTGGCCACCTGTGATGAGGAGATATCGGAGCTGGACCGTCTGGCGGTCAATGCCGAGGCGTGCGGCGTGCATGACCTGAAGCGTCTCACAGCCTCTCAGGTCCAGTCGGTGGCACCGGGAGTTCGTGCTGTTGCGGCCCTCTTTTCTCCCTCCACCGGCATTGTCAGTGCCCACGGCCTGATGAAAAAGCTTTACGCCCAGGCGAAAAAGGCCGGGACCCTTTTCTCCTTTGAGACCGAAGCCATAGGCGTGGACACCGAAGCCCATGGAAGTCGGCTCACCGTGAGGTACCGCGACGGCAAAACAGAGTCCCTCACCACCGGGATTGTTATCAACGCCGCCGGCCTGTTTTCAGACCGCCTTGCCCGAACCATGGGACTGGAGTCTGGGGCGGCCACCCTCCATTGGTGGAAAGGGGAGTACGCCGCCCTGGACCTGCCCGCAGGGACGTTGAACACCCTTGTCTACCCGGTTCCCGAGCAGGCCAACGCAGGATTGGGCATCCACACCACCATCGGTCTTGACGGCACCGTTCGCCTGGGCCCCAACGCCCTCTACCTGAGCGAAAAGCGCGAAGACTACCGTGTGGACCCCGACCACCTCGCCGATTTCCACACGGCGGTCAGCCGCTACCTCCCAGGGGTCACCCCTGACATGTTGCGCCCCGACATGGCCGGCATCCGCCCAAAGCGCCAGAAACCGTGCGATCCCGTCAAAGATTTTCTTATAAACAGCGATGCCCAAAAAGGCCATATTCACCTCATCGGCATCGAATCCCCGGGCCTCACCGCGTCCCTTGCCATTGCCAAGGAGGTGTGTGACATGGTTGATTTATAGGGAAGGGAAAAAGCGTGCCTCCGGCGGCCAGGGGATGATCCCCTGGACCCCGTAAGGCAACCGGTTCGCTGTCGCTCACCGGTTGCGGAAATTGTGGGGTGCGAACTGTTATCACACATTTCGAAACGTTGTGGCGACGATGGCGATGATCTGTGAGGTTGGTCGATAGACCACCAGAGCTGTGGCCGTATAACACAGCGGCTTAACGTAGTATTAAAGGTGTCCTGTTCAGCGAAGGCGTCGACAGACGTAATGTTACCAACGCCATCTGTCACGGGCGAAGCCCGTCAGCGAATGTGATCGGCCTGAGGAACGAAGGCCGGGAGCATTCGCAACCTGCTTTCGAGGTGGCACACCTCGCCGCCGGAGGCGTTGTTTATAATGAAGGGACCATAGATGAAACTGACCATTCTTGTTGACAACTCAACGTATATTGATCGCTATTTTCTGGCCGAGCCGGCGCTTTCCATATTTATTGAGGATGGGGGGCAGCGGGTACTCTTTGATTGCGGGTACAGCGACATTTTTTTAAAAAATGCGGCCAAGATGGGGGTAGACCTTCTGCACCTCGATCATCTGGTTTTTTCCCACGGGCATGCGGACCACACCTGGGGGGTGGAGCCTCTCATGCGGGCTTTTTCCGAGGCAACCATAGAACAAAGGCCCCACAAGAGGCCGGTGGTGACGGCGCACCCGGACGTGTTTGAGACGAGGGTGGTGCCGGGGATGGGAGAGATAGGGTCGCTGATTTCGGCGGAAAAGTTACATGAGCACTTTCCCGTGACCCTCACCAACGGACCTGTTCAGCTGACGGAGCGTCTCTGGTTTTTGGGGGAGATACCCAGGGAGAACGACTTTGAGGCCCAGCATTCCATAGGGACCCTGCATGGCGCACCGGACATGATACTGGATGACACGGCCCTTGCTTGGATGGGGGACGAAGGGCTGGTGGTGATCACCGGCTGCTCCCACGCCGGCATCTGCAATATCGTGGCCCATGCGAAAAAGGTGTGCGGGGAGGACCGGGTCCTGGATATTGTGGGGGGCCTTCACCTGCTCTCCCCCACACAGGCTCAACTCACCGGGACCCTTGATTACATCAAAGCGTTGAACTTAACCGCCCTTCACGCCTGCCACTGCACCGACTTTCCCTCCCGCAAAGCCCTGGCCACTGTTGCCCCCCAAGAGGAGGTCGGCGTGGGCCTTGAGCTGGCGTATGATGTGTGAAAAGCAAGCCTCCGGCGGCCAGGGGATGATCCCCTGGACCCCAGGTTCGCAAATGCTCTGAGCCCTCGTACCTCGGGCCCTTCACATTTGCTGACGGGCTTTGCCCGTGGGGTTCCAGATGCTTTTGTTGATGCCGTCTTCCCCGGCTGTCAGGCATGCGAAACCATATGAGCTACCTGGTTATTAAGATTACGCTTCGGCCTTTGAAGGTCCGGATGACCGGGGATTCATGTGTGCATCCCGATATCATTCGAGGTTTATTTTTACCTGGGTAACGCCGGCAGCGAAGGAGACGAGTGACAGCCTATCGGTCTTTATGGTCGTATGACACGGATGTGCAAAGAATAAAGATGTCATGCTCAGGGGGGCCTCGACAGGCGTAATTATACCAACGCCATGTGCAACGGGCGTAGCCCGTCAGCGAATGTGACAGGCCTGAGGAACGAAGGCCGGGAGCATTCGCAACCCGCTTTCAAGGTGGCACACCTTGCCGCCGGAGGCCGCTTTTACCCGAAGCTTACCCCAGGATCACGCAGTTTCGCCCCTTCTCCTTGGCGGCTTCGAGGAGGCGGTTGCAGCGGGCGAGGCAGTCGTCCTGGCTTTCGTTGGGGTTGAAGTTGGTGACGCCTGCGCTCAAGGTGACGCGGGTGGTCTCCAGCTGGGCCTTTTCTTCCACGAGGTGCCTGACGGATTCCACCACCTCCACGGCTCCCATGAGGGGGGTGTCGGGAAGCAGCAGGAGGAACTCGTCTCCTCCCCAGCGCCAGATGAGGTCATGGGCCCGGAGGCGCTCTTTGAAGAGTGTGGCCAGGGTGACCAGGAGTTCGTCACCGGCGCTTCGGCCTTTGGTGTCGTTGAGCTCTTTGAATCGGTCCAGATCGCAGATGATGATGGACAAGGGGTGCTCTGCCCGTTTGTGCCGGGCGATCTCCTGAAAAAATCGCTCTTCAAAGCTGTTTCGGTTGAGAAGCCCCGTCAGGGGATCGGTGGTGGCTTCCCGGGCAAGTTGCTGGCTTAATGCTTCATTTTTCTCGGCTTCGAGGGTCAGGGCACGGCGGGTTGCCATGAGATCGAGGTGGGCTTCCATGGTGCACCTGAACTCTGTCAGCAAATCGTGATGGGGGAAGGCGTTGGGCTTTTGGTCCATCACGCAGAGGGTGCCGAAGAGGCGTCCGTCGGCGTGGCGGATGGGTTCTCCCAGGCAGGCGATGACCCCAGGGGCCATGGCGGCTTGCCTGGACCACTCCGGTTCGTTTCGGGCATCCTCCACGAGGAGCCGGGCTCCTGAGGTCCTCATCTTGTCGCTGAGGTATTCCGGGAGGGCCAGGGGGGGCGATCCTTCCTGACTCGCCACAAGGACATCCATGTCGGCGTTCTGGTGGTGCATGACAAGGGCCATGGGGACGTCCATGGTCATGCGAAGCAGGGAAACCATTCTCTGCCAGGGGGTTTGAAGCTCATCAGGCAGGCCGCTCTCTTTCGATGGGAGGGTCTCCTCTGTTTCTTTCTCAACGGTTGGGGAGCACAGCACGTGTTGCCATCCTGTATCAAGGGTCCTGGGGTTGGCAGAAAAGCCCTGACAACGGATGTGTTGCAGGGGCATTCCCGATTGTTCTCTACTTATCGGCACGTCGGCTTATTTTTTCAAGGGGTAGAAAGGGAATTAGAAAATAAGGAGGGGACCCTGGCCTTGAAACGACAGGGTATCAATATGGCGTTTTTATTTACGGCAACGAAAAAGGGGAGACTCACAGGAGTCTCCCCTTTTTCGTTTGGCACAGGATCATGCCGTGCGTGCAGCCCACCGTCAGCTGGCTGACGGCGGGCGTTAAGCGTTCGATCCATCCGCATAAAAAGAACGCGCACGTAACTTGTATCTGTTGCTTACTTCATGAAAAGCATTTCCTGGTAGGTGGGCAGGGGCCAGAATTCATCGGCCACCATCTCTTCGATGGCGTCGGCAACGGCTCGGAGCTCTCCCATGGCAGGGATGATCTTTTCGCAGCAGTGCTTTGCCTCGCCAAGGGTGTCGCCGGCGTCATGGGCCATGAGGGCTTTGAGGTTTGCCGATGCCGCACGAAGTTCCGCAGACAGGGCGGTGATACGGGCCAGGGACTCGTCATCGCAGGGAAGGCCCAGTTCACGGAGTTTGAGGCAGTTATCGGCCAGCATGGTCTGGTGTGCCACAGCCGCGGGGTAGATCAGGGTATCGGCCATTTTGACCGAAATCTTGGATTCCACGGCGAGCTTCAGGTTGTACTGTTCCAGGTAGATCTCCGTGCGGCTCTCCAGCTCCTCTTTGGAGAGAACGTTGTACTTGCTGAAGATGGCCACAATGTCTTCGTCCACAAGGCAGGGCAGGGCATCCGGGGTGGTCTTCATGTTGGGGAGACCACGCTTTGCCGCCTCTTCCTGCCATGCATCGGTGTAGCCGTCGCCGTTGAAGATGACGTCGCCATGGGCTTCCATGATATCCTTGATAACGGTCTGCACCGCATCGTTGAGCTTGGCGCCGTCACCGCCGGTGAGTTGCTCCAGTTCGGTGGCAACATAGTCGATGGACTCGGCAAAGATGGTGTTCATGGCCACAAGGGGACCGGACACGGACTGGGCAGAGCCCACGGCTCGGAATTCAAACCGGTTGCCGGTGAAGGCAAAGGGGCTGGTTCGGTTGCGGTCTCCGGCGTCCTTGGGCAGGCGGGGCAGGCAGTCCACGCCGATGTTTAAGGTACCGCCTCCTTTGGAGGAGGTGGCGCCGCCGTTTTTGATCTGCTCGAAGACGTCGGTGAGCTGGTCCCCCAGAAAGATGGAGAGGATGGCCGGAGGCGCTTCATTGGCGCCCAGGCGATGGTCGTTGCCCGCTGTTGCCACGACTGCGCGGAGCAGCTTGGCGTACTTGTGGACCGCCCGGATGATGGCCGCCGTGAAGACGAGGAACTGGGCGTTCTCGTGGGGGGTCTCACCGGGATCGAGGAGGTTGCCCTGGGTGGCGTTGCCGAAGGAGTAGTTGACGTGCTTGCCGGAGCCGTTGATGCCCGAAAAGGGCTTCTCGTGCAGCAGGCAGGTCATGCCGTACTTTCGGGCAATTTTCCGCAGGGTCACCATTACCAGCTGCTGGTGGTCCGTGGCGAGGTTGGCAGTCTCAAAGACCGGGGCGAGCTCAAACTGGGACGGAGCCACCTCGTTGTGCCTTGTCTTGATGGGAATACCGAGCTTGCACAGCTCCCTTTCCACTTCACACATGTAGGCGAGGACCCGGTCGGGGATGGCCCCGAAGTAGTGGTCGTCGAACTCCTGCCCCTTGGGTGCGGGGGCCCCGAAGAGGGAGCGGCCTGCGGCCAGGAGGTCGGGGCGGGCGGAGACAAAGTTGCGGTCGATGAGAAAGTACTCCTGCTCTGCGCCACAGGTGGCGTTGACCATTTTGCCCGCATCGTCGCCGAAGAGCCTCAAAATACGCTGGGCCTGGATGTTCAGGGCCTGCATGGAACGAAGGATTGGGGTCTTCTTGTCCAGGGCCTCTCCGGTCCAGGAGACAAAGGCGGTGGGGATGCACAAGGTGGCGCCGTTGGGGTTCTCCATGATGTAGGCGGGGCTGGTGACGTCCCAGGCGGTGTAGCCGCGGGCTTCAAAGGTTTCACGCAGGCCGCCGTTGGGGAAGCTGGAGGCGTCGGGCTCGCCCTGGATCAGGGTGGAACCGGAGAACTCGGCAATGGCGTTGCCGGCAAGGTCGGGCATGAGGAAGCTGTCATGCTTCTCCGCCGTGAGGCCGGTGAGGGGGAAGAAGACGTGGGCGTAGTGGGTGGCGCCATTGTCCATGGCCCAGTCCTTCATGGCCGAGGCGATGACGTCCGCCACGGAGGCATCAAGGCGGGAGCCCTCTTCCATGGTTTTGCTGACCTTTTTGAAGATGTCCTTGGGCAGGCGTTTTTTCATCACAGAGATGCTGAACACATTGTCCCCGAACAGATCAATGGACGATGAGTTTTTAAAGTCAATGGTAGTCTCAAACGTGTAGTTGTTGATGGCCCTGATGGCTTCTGTTCTCACCGTGTTCCCACTCATAATGCTCTCTCCGTCTTATGGATTGATGAAGCGATGTCCCTTTTTTGAAGATCGACAGCGCTGGATTCTCTCTCGTGCCCGGAAATAATTCCGTAACGGGTTTGCTGTCTGGGATATTGCAAGGGGTGTGCCAAAGTGTGGTTTGGTTGGGTAATGATATGATTTCTAAGAGTATTTCATTTCGGTGGGCAAGGCAAGGGGGGGTTGTGTAAAATGACATTTTTGTAAAAAGAGCGGGGGGCCATGTCACAAATTTGTTGTATTGTCGCCATGGGGTGCGGTCGGAATCCCGGATTCCTCCTCATTATGCGCCGTTTGAGAGGCGAGTGGGACGGCCTGCAGCGTTCGGTTTTAAAGAAACTCACCTGAAAGGAGAGATGTTACATAAATGTGATCTTGAATTTTGAGGGTGGGATGCTCGCGGATCCTGTGGACGCCATGCCTGTCCAGTGCGTCTGCCTTCGCAAGGAGCGAAGCGGGAGGCATGGTCGTTGATCCGCCAGGGGGATCGGTATACACCCACTGGACGGTTTCATGACGTGGGCGGGCTTGCGGTTGCGTATCAGGCGGGCGTACGCCCCTTTAAAAATAAGGGGGGGGGACCTCAAGGTCCGCCCTCCCCATGATACGGTGGAGGCGGGGCACCCGCTCCTGCTTAGAGGGCGTCGTACCCCTCTTCGCCGGTTCGTACGCGGATGGCACGCTCTACAGGGATGATAAAAATCTTGCCGTCGCCGATCTTGCCGGTGTTGGCCACCTTGCGGATCATCTCCACAATCTGGTCCACACGGGAAGCCTCCGTGATGATTTCGATTTTGAGTTTGGGCACAAAGTCGACATCGTATTCCGCACCACGGTAGATCTCTTTGTGGCCTTTCTGACGACCGTACCCTTTCACTTCGGAAACGGTCATGCCCTGGATTCCAATTTCCCCCAGGGCTTCCTTCACATCGTCCAGCTTAAACGGCTTAATGATCGCTTCAATTTTGCGCATGTTCACGCTCCTTTCATTTATGCTCGCATTCGTAAAATAGCTTCAAGAATTGTCTTTTTGATGGTGGCTATCTCTTCTGCCCCCGCCACCTTCTGCCCGTAGACGGTTCGCACGTAGAAGATATCCACCACCTGGTCCACGTGGGTGGTGATTTTGGCGTAGTGGATGTTCAGGTCCAGGTGGAAAATGGCGTCGGTGACGGCAAACAGGAGGCCCGGAAAGTCGTCGGAGTAGACCTCGATGATGGAAAAAAAACTCGATCCGAGGTTGTCCAGCTCCACCCGGTCGGGTTTGTCCGAGATGGTCATTTTCTTTCGGATGGCCGGGTTGAACTCCTTTTCCATGAGAGACCCATGGACGTCCAACTCCCCGGCAAGGGCCGCCTTCAGGTCACGTTCCACACGCTCCCACCGCTCCTCTTCGCGGGTGAGGTCAAAAAAGGGCTTTAAGGAGAAGATGTCCAAAGCCGTTGAGTGGCCCCAGGTGTAGACCTGAGCGTAGAGGATGTCGAGGTCGTTCAAGGTGAAGACCCCGGCAAGTTTTGAGAAGAGGCCGGGTTTGTCGTTGCCGCAGATTTCGGCCCTTCGGGTGGCGCTCTCCTCTTTTTTCCTGATGCTTAGGGTGACCCCGTCTTTGCCCATCATGGAGAAGAGGCGCAGGTGCTCCGAGATCTCTTCCACGGAGGCGTAGAGAAGGTAGCGCGGCGGCATGGTACTTAAGTGCCGCCGGATCTCTTCGGAGTCCAGCTGTTTCAGCACCGCCTGTTTTTTCTTTTCGATGCAGCGCTCGCTCTTGGCGGTGGCGAGTTCTCCTTTTTCGATGATGTCCAGCACCTTGAAAAAGAGGTCCCGGAGCAGGTTTTCCGTCCAGGAGTTCCAGGCCTTGGGGCCGGTGGAGATGGAGTCGGCCACGGTGAGCAGGTAGAGCATCTTCAGCCGGTTGGCATCCCGGATGGTGCGGGCACAGGAGACGGCGGTCTCCTCGTCGTCGATGTCCCGCCTTCGGGCCACGTTGACAAGGAAGAGGTGGTTCTGGATGAGAAAGACAATGTCCTCCACCTTTTTCTTGCCCATGCCCCAGGAGAGCAGGAGCTCACGGGCCAGGCGGGCTCCGGAGATGCCGTGGTCGTCACCTGCCTCCCCTTTGCCGATGTCGTGGAGAAGGGCGGCCCAGAGGAGCCTCCCTTTGCCCTGCACCTCGCCAAACACCCTGCCGTACAGGGAGCAGAGCTCCGACTTGGGGTCGGAGAATTCGTTGATGGTCTGGACGGTGTAGAGGCTGTGCCGGTCCACAGGGTAGATGTGGTAGCGGTTGTACTGGATTCGGTTGACGATTCCCTCAAAGCTGGGGATCAGGGCTTCCAGGAACCCGGAGACGAGCATCTCCTCAAGGACGTTGAACTCACGCGTTACGGTGGCCAGCATCCGCTCCATGGCCTTCATGACGGTGACATCGCGCCTGAAAGCCTTCACCAGGTAGCTGAACTCCCCGATAATCCGCAGGGCGTCGGCCCCTAAGGCGTACTGAAGGCGGGCGCTCTCTTCAAAGAGGTCCATGATGAGGCTGGGGGTTTTCACCACCTCTTCAGGGGCGGCAAAATTCACCACGCCACCATCGGCGGTGATGCCCGGTTTCCGGGAGCGCTTGAGGAAGCTGCGTCCCAGAAAGCCCTTGGTGGAGCGGGTGCACTGGGTGAGCATCAGGGTGAGGTGGTGCTTGATGAACTCCATGTGGCCGTGGAGTTCCCCCATAAAGCGCTCCACAGGCCTTTGCCCGCGGTTGTCTCCCCGGAAGCGCATGGCGTCTGCCAGCTCGACCTGGTGTTCAAAGTGCAGCTGGTCCAGCTTGCGGCCACTCAGCAGGTGGAGATGGTTTCTCACTTTCCAGATAAAGGCGAGGGCCTCCTCCAGGCGTTCAAACTCTTTGCGGGAGAAGAAGCCGGAGTACTCCATGTCCCGTGCCTCGCGGGCGGCCACCAGCACCCGGGAGAGCCAGTACATGCTGTGGTAATCCCGAAGGCCCCCCTTCCCGTTTTTGATGTTGGGCTCCATCAGGTAGGAGGCATCCCCGAAGGTCTCATGGCGGCTCCGGCACATCTCGTTGATCTGCGAGACGATGCGCTTGGGGTTCCCTGAGACAAACCGGTTGCGGAACTGCTGGATGAAGTCGCTGTAGATGGGGGACATGCCGCAGAGGAACCGGGCATCCAGGATGGAGGTGAGGACATGGAGGTCGTTGCCGGCCATCTCCAGGGTTTCCGAGATGGAGCGCGTGGCATAACCCACCTCCATTTTCAGGTCCCACAAGGGGTAGACCACCTCCTGAATGAGGGTACCGGCCTCGTCCGGGACCTTCTTTTCGAAGAGAAAGAGGATGTCCACGTCAGAGTGAAGGCAGTGCTCGCCCCTGCCGTATCCACCCAGGGCCACAATGGCGAAGGGATGACCGCCCATGGCCAGGGACTGCCCCGCCTCGCTCTCTCCGAAGCACCGGATAAAGTAGTTGTCCACGGCCACAGAGCTCTCCTTGAGGAGTTCGCTGCCGCGCCCCTTGCGGACCTGGGTTTTCAGTTTTTCTCGTGTTTTTTTCAGTTCGACGGCTGCCGATTGCACCATAATAATACCATATCCCGAGATCACCAGCGCCCATCGTCCCGGCACTATGCGGGGAGGTTGCAAGGGGGCGATGCCGGTGAAGGGCCTTGGCCCTTTGTACCCCACAGTTCATTGCCCTTGTCGATACCTGGTGATAATCATTCTGAAATTCATAGCTTCTCTTTTCCTGCGTATCATATTTCGATTTTCCAAATTTTTCAAACATCAAAATATAATAACAAAATTGTAAATAATTTTGATGGCAGCCCTGCCGGAAGGGGGGAGAGGGGCTCGGTGCCGGATCGACCCTCTTTATCGGGGGACATCCGCCATGATCTTGTCCCCATCCCTGTTCTCGTGGTACATAGGGAGACGTTTCAAAACCTTCGGAATCACAGCATGTTGTTCCCGGCCTGTCTTGCTGTCGCAAGGCCTCTGGCTGTGCCCTTCTTCAACGCGGCATCCATGGAAGGACGCCATGAAGCGATTCAGCGATTCCCGACAACCCCGTTCTTCGGCATTGGCCACCACCCTTGAACTTTTTATCGTGGCCTGCATTTTTCTCTCCCTGGTTCTGATACCCCTGGAGATTCTGTTCCCGGAAAAGCACCTCTTTTTCTGGCGGATGGAGTTGGTGTTCACCGCTATTTTCGTGGTGGAGTATGTCGTTCGGTGGGGACTGGCCGAGAAGCGCCTGATCTACCCCTTTACCCGCTACGCCATCATCGACCTTCTGGCCATTGCCCCTACGCTTCTCATGGTCCTGGCCGAGCACTTCACCCTTTTTTCAGTGGCACGAAGCGTTCGCCTGTTGCGGGTGGTGCGCTTTTTGCGGTTGCTGCGGTTTTTGAAATTTTTGCGGTACGGCTACCTTCTGTACCGGTTTGCCCTGCACCTTCGCATTCGTTTCAGCACCCTGCGGGATCAAATCCAGGCCAATCAGCTGGAAAAGATCTTTCTCTACGCCTTTCTCACCTGGGTCATCGGGGCCAACAGCCTCTACCTTACGGAGACCCATTTCACCGTGGGGGAGGGGGCCTACACCGGGTACTGGGAATCCTACTGGCACATCATCATCGTGCTTTTCTCAGGCATCGAAGACAAGGAGCCCCTCTCTCTTCCCGGCCGCATTGAAGTGACCATCCTGCTCATCATGGGGATCTGCTTTGCCGGGGTGATCACGGGAGAGATCGTCTCCATTCTTGTACGAAAGATTCAGCGGCTCGGTAAAATCACCCTCAAACCCAGAGAGAGCCGCCTTGAGCACCACATCATTATCCTCGGTCACAACAAGCACTTTAAAAACATCGTCAGGCAGGTTCATGCGGCCATGGGGGGGCGCCACTACATTCTGGTGGTGTCACGGAACGCCGACTCCCTTGAGAAGGAGGATGAAGATGTCTACAAGAGGGTGATGGCACTGAAGGGGAACCCCCTGGACCCCGCCATCCTGGAGCGCATGGATCTGGATTCGGCGAGCCGGGTGATCGTGCTCTCCTCATCCATGCGCATGGAAGACAACCCTCGGGACATCGACAACCGCAGCCTCCTGAAGGTGATCGCCGTCTACGGTCGCAACAGCACCGTTCCCATGGTGGCGGAACTGCAGACCGAAGAGGCCTTGGCGGCTGCCGGGGTGTTGGATGGCGTTGAGTTCCTGGTGAGCCGTCACTTCGGAGAGCGCCTCGCCAGCCAGGCGGTTTTAAACCCCGGCGTCACCAC
>Ga0070729_10003829_pt1 | contig 16973 bp, 10 predicted proteins | sample tdDd472_FD_66725 | JGI IMG/M metagenome (GOLD analysis project Ga0070729, IMG submission 66725) | Marine sediment microbial communities from the Atlantic coast under amendment with organic carbon and nitrate - tdDd47.2 | ecosystem: Environmental > Aquatic > Marine > Coastal > Sediment | place... | reverse complement strand
CACGCCAATTGGGCATCCAACAAGTTCGGCACACCCCCTCGGAGGCTTGAACAGCAATCGGACGTGGAACCGTTAGGGGGTGCCGACGGCGATGCGAGTGGAGCCGGGCTCGGGGACGTGGACGGTGACGCGGCCATGGTCGTCCGCGCGGCCGCTGCGGGCGATCGAGTCGATGAGGATCCGGACTGCGTCGTTGGGTGCGAAGCCCGCGAAGATGACGACGCGCGGATTGTGTGCGGTGGCGGTCACCGAGACGCCGGTATCGCCGAATTCCGTGTCTGTCAAAATGCAGTTGGCCTGCTCGACGTGAGGCTTTCGCGTCGGTCGCTCGGCGAGGACGACGTCCGCGTCAGGTTGCGAGAGATGGATCCACAGGCGCCTGCCCGAACGTCGGAAACCGAGGACGCCGCGGCTCGCGTGGAGGTCGGGAGTGCGAGATTCGTCGTCGATGCGCAGTGTGCGGCAGTCACCGAAGTCCTCGCAGCGCCAGCCGCGTGGGGTGCGCGTGATGCGCGCGGTCAGGATTGCAGAGCGGACGGCGCGGGCGTACGTGCTCGCGAACACCGGTGCCGTCTCCTTGCCCGGCCAGCGCTTGAGCAGGCCATGGAGGGCTTCCATGCGCTGTTTGTTCTCGGCGCTGTAGAAATGGATATAGAGATTGGCGGGTTTGAGGATGCGCGGCGAGCCCGTGCGCGTGAGCGTTGTGTCGATGTGCGCGAACGCACCGGGCATCGTGTCGAAAAACCCCTCGAACGTGTTCTCGTTCGCGGCACCCGCGTACACCTGCAAGCGCGCGCCGACTCGACGCGACCATGGCGTGACGAAGGCGAGCGAGTCGTGCCAGTCGTCCCAGCGGAACACGCCACCGTTCAGGTGGACGCAACCCGCGTCCTCCGCCGCCGCGATCGCGTCTTCATCGGGGTTCGCCTCGCCTGTCCATAGCATGACGGCACACCGCCGCGTCCCATCGAGCAGGCGTTCGTTGACAAAGCGAATCGAGTCGCGCACTTCGGCGATGGGAGAGTACTTGAAGTTCTTGAGGCGCGGATACCAGACGATTGTTCGGGGCGCGGAGTCGGGCCGGAGTGGGCTGCGCCAGTCGAGGGTGTGGAGCACGCCGTGGCTGGCCGGTTCGATGTTGGGCAGATGCAGGATGCGCTTCGCGAGCGCCATCTTCTCGGTGGGTTTGTCGACGCGATAGTCGTCGGTCAGGCTGCTGACGATGACGCTCGTCGTGAACGGCAGTTCGTAGTGCGTGAGCACCTGGTCGAGAAACACTTTGCCGTTGATCGAACCGGTTTCGACGCTCGAGAAGCTCTCAAAGCCGTCGCCGTCAATCTGGCAGAACCAGATGCGGCGCCCGTTGAGCACCGCAGGGTGGGGGACCGGCACGCCCTGAAGCCCGAGCGCTTCCCGGAAGAACGCAAAGGGATCGAGGTGCCACCGACGTTCGCCCTGGTCGGAGTTGTCGAACAAGAGCCAAGGATCGAGCGCCAGAGCCCCCCAAGCGCCGGTCACGACTGGATGACAGACCGTGTCCACGTCAAGCCGGTCCTTGGTCGTGACCCAGACGCGGTTCTTGGGGTCGACGCTGCGCGGCCCCGTATGCACGGCTCGCATACGGGGGCTCGCCTCGTACGCGCAGAGCTTCTTGTCGCGAAGCTCGATCGCGACACGCATGGGGTCCTTGGCGTAGACATCCTGATCGCGCAAGCCCAGCCGGCGCAGCCAGCGACCCAGCCGCTCGCGATCGCGTCCCAACGGTCCATAGTCGCCGAGGTGCACAACACGAACCGGATGGCGCTCGACCGCCTGCTCCAGGTACGGCCACAGCCAGTCCGGCGCGGCTTGCTCGTCATAGAAAAACGTCAGAATCGCGCGCGTATCCCCGATCCAATCCGCGGGAGGCGGGCCCGAATCGACGTAGTGGTACCGCACGACCATCCCGAGGTAGTTCAGAGGCGTCTCGATCAACTGATGCACTGGATTCTCGAGATCGGGGTCCGGCGCTTGCCCCGGCACGATCGCGAGGATGTGGCGTCGTACTTCCTGCGCGGGCGCCAGCGACGCCAGCAGCATCAGCGCGACGAGCACGAGCCTATTCAGAGACCGCAATGCGAGTCCTTCCCGGCTTGGGCAACCGCACCGTCAAACGCCCGTGCGCGTCGGTCTTGCGTGACGTGGAAGCGCCGTCGAACTGCAGGCGAACCGTGCTCGACTTGGCAAACCCGGCGAAAACGATCAGCCGCGGATTGTGCGCTTCCGCCGTCACGGCGACTCCGCGCTCGCCCAGCACGGCGTCCGTGAGAATACAGTTGGCCTCCTCGACATGCGGCCGTCGCGGCGGCTGGTCGGTCAGCACAACGTCCGCATTCCCAGCCGCGAGATGCAGCCAGTAACGCCTTCCCTTGCGTCGCGCGCCGAGCACGCCTTTGCTCCGCGCGAAATCGACGCTGCGCGGTTCGTCGTCGAACCGAACGGTGGGGCACGCCCCGAAGTCCCGGAACTGCCAGCCCGATTCGGTGCGCAGGATGCGGGCCGTATCCACCGCCGACTTGACCGCGAACGCGTACGTCGACGTGAACACGGGGGCTGTCGGCTCCTTGATCGCCCAGCGCTGGATCAGATCGTGTACGGGCTGGATCCGGGCGTGCTTCTCCGCACTGTAGAAGTGGATGTAGATGTCGGCCGGCTTGAGGATGCGCGGTGCGCCGGTTCGTTCGATCGTGGTGTCGATGTGGGCGAAGGCACCCGGCATCGTGTCGAAGAATCCTTCGAAATCATTCTCGTTCGCCGCGCCCGCATAGATCTGCAGCGCCTTCCCCACGCGCCGCGACCACGGGCTCACGAACCCGAGCGAGTCGTGCCACGGGTCCCAGCGGAACACACCGCCGTTCAGATTGATGCAGCCGGCGTCGTAGGCGGCCTGGATCGCGTCCTCGAACGGATTCGCGTGCCCCGTCCACAACATGACTTCGCAGCGCCGCGGACGCTCCGTCAGCCGTTCGTTGATGAACCGGATCGAATCGCGCACCTCGGCCACCTGGCCGTAGGTGTAGTTCTTCATGCTCGGATACCACATGATCGTTCGTGGTTCCGAGTCCTTCTGCAGCGGCTCCTGCCACTCGAGGGTGTGCAGCACACCGTGGCTGGCCGGCTCGACGTTCGACAGCTTGAAGATCTCCTGCGCCAGCCGCATCGCAGGAGTGGGTTCCTTGATCGTGAAGTCCGGGGTGAGGCTGCGCACGACAATGCTCACCGTGAACGGAAGCGAGTAGCCCTTGAACACTTCCTCGTTCAGCACGTGAGCAGCGAGCACATCGGATTCGATGCTCGTCAGGCTTTCGAACCCGTCGCCGTCAACCTGCAGGAACCACATGCGCCGGCCGTTGAGCACGGCGGGGTGGGGCGCGGGGACTCCATCGAGGCCGAGCGCCTCCCGAAAGAACGGAAACGGATCGAGATGCCAGCGCCGGTCCTGATCCTCGCCTCCGCTGCGAACCGTCCACGGGTCGAGCGCGATCCCTCCCCAGCTCCCCGTCACGACCGGATGGCAGATCGACTCCGTATCCAGACGATCCTGCGTCGTCACCCAGATACGATTCGACTCGTCGACGCTCCGCGGTCCGGTGTGCGATGTCTTGAAGCGCGGGTTCGCTTCGTACGCGCAGAGTTTCTCCTCGCGGAACGTGACCTTGATTCCGTACGGCCCCGGTTTGTAGACGTCCTGCGCCTGCATGCCGAAGCGCGTGAGCCACTTTGCGAGCCGGTTCGGCGAGCGATGCAGGGGCCCGAAGTCTCCAAAGTGAATGACGCGCAGTTTTCGAGGTGCGACTTCGTTCTCGAGCCACGGCCAGAGCCACGGCACGTCCGCCGTATCCGACGCGAACCACGTCAGCACCGCGCGCGCGCCGTCCAACAGATCCTCCGGCGGGGGGCCGGACTCGATGTAGTGGTGGCGGACGAGCGCCCCGAGGTAGTTGATCGGCGTCTCGAGAATCTCGTGGACCGGGTTCTCCAGATGGATGTCCGGCTTCGCGCCCGGCACCAGCGCCACGACGTAACGCTGCACCTCCTGCCCGGACGAGACGGAGGCCGCCAGCAGCAGCGCGATCAGGACACAACTCGGGTAGGGGCGCACAAGGGCCTATCGACCCGGCAAAGAGCGCCTCTTGAGGGCGTTTTTCCCCGAATTCCCGCGCTTGGCGTAGGGTATCGCCGTCGCATGGAACCGCTTTCGATCGTTGCCGTTGCTGTCGGTCTCGTTCTGCTCGTGCAGGGCGGCGATCTCCTGGTGGCCCGTTGCGTCCACCTCGCGCACTGTTTTCGTGTTCCCAAGGCGATCGTGGGCGCGATCATCATCGGTTTCGGTACCTCGATGCCGGAGCTGTTCGTCTCGCTGACGGCGTCGCTCGATGGGCGTCCCGGCATCGCACTCGGCAACGTCGTGGGCAGCAACATCGCCAATGTCGGCCTGATTCTTGGGCTCGGCGCGGCGCTGGCGACGTTGCATGTGCAGCGCAGCATCCTGCGCGGGGACTTGCCGCTCGGCGTTCTGGCCGCCCTCTTCCTGCTGCTGTGGGTCGGGCCGCAAGGAGTGGTCTCTCGAGTCTCGGGCGTGGTCCTGCTCGGTGCGTTCTCGCTGTACGTGCTGGCACACCTGCGGGAGACGCGCCGGCACCAACGCGACTCCGAAAGGAACGAGGAGGGCGAGTTCGAATGGCATCCGATCAAGGACTCGCTCGGTATCCTGTTCGGACTGATTGCGATCGTGCTCGGTGCCAACCTCCTGGTCGGCGGCGCCACGCAGGTCGCCGCAGCACTCGGCGTTTCCGAAGCGGTGATCGGACTGACGATGGTCGCGCTGGGAACCTCGCTCCCCGAGTTGGCCGCCATCATCGCCGCGGTGCGATCGAACGAGGCGGATCTGGCCGTTGGCAACGTGGCCGGGTCCAACCTGTTTAATCTGCTGTTCGTGTTGGGTACCACGGCGGTCGTCCAGCCGGTCCCCGTCAGTGAACGCCTGGTGGACTTCGATTTCGGGGTGCTGGCGGTTTTCGCGGTGCTTGCGTTCCCGATCTTGAGTCGAACGCGACGCATCGGGCGGCTGCAAGGCGCAGTGATGCTGACCGCGTACGTTAGCTACATCGGATACTCGTACTACCTGGGATGAAGCTCGAACAGCTCCGCTACCATGTGACCGGGATGCACTGCGCATCGTGCGTGGCTCGCGTGGAGAAGGGGTTGCGCAAGGTCGGCGGCGTCGAGGCGGCGTCGGTCAACCTCGCCATGGAGGAGGCGCAGATCGAGGTCGACCCGGATCGCTTTGATCCGCGAGCGGTCGAGTCGGTCGAGGGCTTCGCGTTGCAACCGGCGACCGACGACGCCCCGCCCGAGCCTGCCTTTGGCCGGCAAAAGGCCGAGGTGGTAGCGGCGGTCGTGTTATCGGCGACCGTAATGTTCGCCTCCATGAACGGAATGCCTTGGGTCGCGGGTGTAGCGGCGGCGATATCCGTTGTCGTGCTGGGACGCTCGTTCCTGCGGGGCGCGCTCGCGCGAGCACGCTATTTCGCCGCTGATATGGACACGCTTGTCGCGCTCGGCACGTGGACGGCGCTGATCTGGTCGTGGACGCGGTTGTTACGCGGCGACGGCGGTCCCTACTGGTTCGACGGCGCCGCGATGATCACTGCGTTCATCCTGTTCGGTCGCTGGCTCGAGTCGCGCGCGCGACACAAGACGGGAGCGGCCGTTCGGGCGCTGATGGATCTGGCGCCTCAGCTCGCACGTGTAGAGCGCGGGGACGAGGTCGTGGAAATCGCGGCGTCCGAGCTGCAGGTGGGGGATGTTTGCCGCGTGCGCCCCGGGGAGCGCCTGCCTGCGGACGGCGTGGTGCTGGAAGGGTCGAGCTCGATCGATGAGTCGATGCTGACCGGCGAAAGCCTGCCCGTCGAGAAGTCTCCCGGCGCACCCGTAACCGGGGCGACGGTGAACGGTCGCGGTGCGCTCCGCTGTCGGGTCGAACGTGTCGGAGGCGAGACGGCGTTGGCCCGCATCGTCGCGGCCGTTCGCGCTGCGCAAGCGTCGCGCGCGCCCGTGCAGGCGCTCGTCGACAAGGTGAGCGGCGTGTTCGTTCCGATCGTTCTCGTGATCGCGGCCATCACGCTTGTGGCGTACGGCTTCACCGATGAGGCGATCCTGCGCGCCGTCACCGTCCTGATCATCGCCTGCCCGTGCGCGATGGGGCTCGCCACGCCGACCGCGATCGTGGTGGCGGTCGGGGCGGGTGCCCGTCAAGGCCTGCTGTTCAAGGACGCGGGCGCCATCGAGCGTGCCGCCCACTTGCGCACCGTGGCGTTCGACAAGACCGGAACGCTCACGCTCGGGAAGCCGGTGGTGAGCGAGGTCGTCCCGGTCGAAGGCGCCGACGAGGCGGAACTCCTGCAGGCCGCGGTTACCGCCGAAGACCTCAGCGAACATCCGCTGGCGGAAGCCGTGCGAACCCTCGGCGTCGAGCGCGGCGTGAAGCCGGCGCCGGTCCTGCTCTTCCGCGCCGTCGTTGGGCGCGGTGTGCGAGCGCGGACGAAGGAGAAGGCGATGATTCTCGCCGGCTCGCCCGCCTTCCTGGAGGAAGAGGGGGTCGATCTCTCGGGGTTGGGTGCGCTGCAGGGGACGGTCTTGGCGGTTTCCCGCGACAACCGGCTGCTCGGTCATCTCACCGTCGCCGACTCGGTGCGTCCGAGCGCCGCGCAGGCAGCATCCGAATTGCACGCGCTGGGGCTTGAGACGGTGATGCTGACCGGAGATCGCGCGGAAGCGGCGGATCCGATCGCGCGCCAAACCGGCGTCCAGCACTTTGAAGCGAGCCTCTTGCCCGAAGACAAGCTGCGGATTCTGAAGGCGTTGCCGAGTCCGATCGCGATGGTCGGGGACGGCATCAACGACGCGCCCGCGCTGGCCGCCGCGGATGTCGGGTTTGCGCTCGGGGCCGGAACGGACATCGCAATCGAGACCGCGGATGTGTCGCTCGTGCGCGACGACCTGGTCCTCGTCGCCGCGGCGGTTCGCTTGGGTCGACGCACGATGCGCGTCATCCGTTGGAATCTCGTGTGGGCGTTCGGCTACAACGTGCTCGCGGTCCCCGCGGCGGTGGGCCTGCTTCCGATTCCCGTGACGCCGAGCGCGGCCGCCGCGGCCATGGCGCTGAGTTCCGTGCTCGTCGTGACCAATTCGCTGAGGATCGCCCGACCGTGACACCCGAGATCCGAATCCTTGATCAGGGCGAGCGCGTCCTGTTTCGCGCCGTCGAGCCCGGGGACAAGGACCTCCTCCGCGCGGGCTTCGATGCACTCACTCGTGAGGCACGCTATCAGCGCTTCTCAATGCCGAAGGCGAAGCTCACGCCGGAAGAGCTCGCGTTCTACACCGAGATGGACGGCGTGCGCCACTTCGCCGTGGCGGCCGGTCGCATCGATGAAAACGACCAGCCCATCGAGGGCATCGGAATTGCGCGGTACGTCTCGTTGCCCGACGCCGAGAACACCGCCGAGATCGCAATCGTCGTCCTCGACGCGTACCAGAACCGCGGCATCGGGACGAGCCTCCTGGAGCTGGTCCTGCTGGAGGCGACGCGCAACGGCATCGAGCACATGGTCGCCCATGTGCAGCGCAGCAACCGCACCGCGATGCTTCTCATCGAGAAGTGCGTCGAGCGCTTCGACGTCCATCTCGAGGGCAGCTACCGCGCCTTTACTTGGGACCTTTGACCGGCTTCGGCTTCCAGACCGTGGCGTCGGGGTAGAACGCCGCCAACGCGAACCAGTACGCCGACATGCTCGGTACCAGATTCCCTTGGCCGTCGCGCACGGTGACGGTCTGCCCGGCGAGCTCGACACTCCACTTCCCATCCGGATTCGCTCCGCTTCGGAGCAGCTTGTGGGGATACGCGCGCGCCTTGCCGTCGTAGCGCACGATGGTGATGTGGTCCATCGGCTTGAACGCGTTGGACAGCTTGTTCGGCCCGATGGGGAAGAGCGGCCGCCCGCGGCGTTCGTAGGCGGCATAGTTGCGCGTCGTCTCGCGATACTGCTTGAGCGGAAGCACCGGCCCCAACACGCTGGTCTTCGGGTGCGCGCGCTTCCACGCGGCCCAAGTCGTCATCGTCGTCGGAATCCACGGCAGCTTCTTGCCGGTCCGCGGCCCTACGAGGCACTCGCCGCTCGCCTGCAGCCAGAAACTCTCCGTTTCGTGATCCCAGAAGAAGACGGACGAGCGGTACAGGAACCCGCTGCCGCCCAGCTTCAGCTGCTTCCCGTCGATCTGGCGGTCGAACCCGACCCCCGTGTCGCAGAGCGGTCAGTAGTTGGGTGCGATCGGGCGTCCGCCCAACGTGTCGTTCACGATCTCGTGAATCCGCAGGATCAGGAGCGGGTAGGCGCGCGCTTCCCCCTCGATTTCGACGCCCAGCACGCGGCTGGTGGCTTGCAGGAATCGGTTGGCCTGCTCGATCGAGACGATTTTCGGCTCGTAGATCGGCGGCAGCCTGTCGCGCAGATCGCCCAGCTCGCGAAAGCCACGCTTGATCTCCGCCTTGTGGATGCTCATCTTCACGTCAGCGCCGGTGAGAAATTCGAACGCTGAACCGGGGATCTTCTTCGGGTCGTCGTCCGCCCATCCCAAGGGGGGAAGGAGAAGGAGCGCGAGGAAGAGGAACGGAGAGATCCGCATCCTGTATAGAATACCCGGCCGATGAATCGCACCGTCCCGCTCCTCGTGTCCGCCCTGTTGTGCGGATGCGGTTCGACGACCGAAGAAGGCGCTACCGATGCGCCGGCCCCCGCGGCAGCCGTTGTCTCCGTGGGCGACCTTCCTGAGGGAAATCTGTACCGAACCTCGCGGTCGACTGACTTCGACGCGGTGTGCAAGGAGCTGGAAAAGGTTGAGATCGTCTACATCGGCGACTCGCCCGCCAGCGCCGCCCACCACCAGCTCGAGTTGCAGATCCTCCGCAAGCTGCGCGCGAGCACGAAGCTCGACTCGATCGGGCTCGCCGTGGTTCCGCGGCCGCTCCAGCCGGTCCTCGACGACTATGCGCGCGCTCGAATCGACTGGGCTCAGCTCGGCGAGCGGCTGGCGCCGCTGGACTTGACCGCGTACCGGTCGATTCTCGAGTTTGCGCAGGAGCACCGGCTCGGGCTTGTGGCGCTCGACGTGGCGGCGGAGGTCGTGACGGCGGTGGAGCAGAACGGGCGCACCGGGCTGAGCCCGGAGCAGGCGCCGGCGGCCTCGGACCCCGTCGCAGGCTACGCCGAATTCGTGGCGCAGGTCGCCGCGGCAGGCGCGGATGTCTGGAAGCTTCGCGACGACGTTCTCGCCGACTCGGTCGTTCGCTGGATGCGCGCGTCGCCGCGCGGTGCTCAACTCGCCGTGATCGCTCCGCGCGATCGGGTGGCGAACGCGTGGGGTATGGAGGAGCGCGTGCGAACCCGAGCGGGCCGAACCCATGCCTCGGTCGTTCTCCTCGATGAGCCGCCCGCTCCGGCGCAGTTTGCCCGGTCGTACGCGGACTATATCTTTGTCCCCGGTGAATAGGCGCGCGACCGTCCGACTGACGATTGCGTTCGTGATCGTCGCGAGCGCGCTGTTGCCCCGCGTCCCGGCCGAGGAGAACGAGACGCCGCGCCGGATCGAGCAGGTGGCCTGTCCGGTCACGCTCCTGCGGAAGGACAAGGAAGGCAAGCGCGTGCTGGTGATTACGCGCGGCTCCGTCGACGGGATCACGAAGGGAGCGCGCGGAGCGCTTCGCGCGGTACGTCCCGCCGAAGACCCGACTCCCAATGCGGACGCCATCGGTACGGCGGAGGTGGTGGCTGTCGGCGCCGAAGTCTCTCTTCTCCGCTGCACCTTGACGAACGAGAAGGCCGGAGTGGTGGTGGGCGACGTCGTGGAACTCGACTGTCGCGTTCCGATCATCGAAGGCCGCGGCCTGCTCTGGTCCCTGATGAAGAAGAACATCCTGCTGGGCTACTCCCAGGCCGCGGATCGTGCCTACTACACGTATCGGGACATCGCAGCCAAGGGCGACGCCGCCTACGAGAAGCTCAAGCTTGACGCGATGGTGGATGCCATCCGCCAGAGCGGCAAGAACTTCGGCCACATCGACGCCCTGCAGGTGAAGCTCCACAAGGGGCGCTACAAGGGCCGTACGTCCGCTGACCTGATGGTCAACGCGACGCGCGACGAGCTCATCACATTCCTTCAGTTCATCGAGGGATACCCGGGGAAATACATCGGGAAGCGATGGAATGTCGATGAGGTCTACGCGACTTGGCTCATCAACCACGCTCCGTACAGCAGCGTCGAGATCGCTGCACTGCTCGAGAAGGCGGCGACGGCGGAGGAGCGCACGGCACTGTTTACGGACTATCCCGAGCTTGCGCGCTTTGCTGTCGATCTGCTTGATGAACGCGCGACCGCGCATGCGAGGGCCGATCGGTTCGACGAGGCCGAGGCGAGCCTGGAGATCGTTCGGGAAGCTGCGAAGCACTTCGACGACGAGCGGTTTCGTCGCGACGTGCTGTTCAAGGAGGCATACATCCTCCACGAGCGTCGCAAGTACCTGCCTACGGCGTCGGCCTACAGCGATCTGATCGTGCGATTGCGCGAGGCGGACCCGCGCGGAGAGACCGAACTCACGATGGAGTCCGCCGCCCTGCACAACCGTGGTCTGGCGATGGAGAGCCTCGGACTGAACGACGCAGCTCTCAAGGACTACACGACCTCCATTGCTCTCAAGGAGCAGGCGGGCGCGAGTGTCGAATGGGCCGCCGGCACCCGGCGTGCGCGCGCGGACCTGCTGCGCAAAATGGCGAACCACGTCGAGGCCATCCGCGACTACGAGCTGGCCGAGGTTGGGCTTGCCGAATCCCTGTCACGCAAGGGGCTCAATGACGTGATCTCCGGGCGTGCAAAGTCGCTGGCGAAACTGGGGCGCAACAAGGAGGCGGCGGAGGCCTACGAGAAGCTGATTCGCGAGCATCGACGACTGGGCGACTGGAAGCTCGAGGCCAGCACCTGGAATGACGTCGGTTCGCAGCGGTGGAGTCTGGGTGACTACGCCGGGGCAGAGAAGGCTTACGGCGAGTGCCTCCGCATCTACGTCAATCGCAAGCACCGCGCCGATATGGGCAACGTTCTCGACAATATGGCGCGGCTCGAGGAGAACCAGGGCAACTACGAGCAGGCGCGCAAGACCTACGCCGCCGCCGCAAAGTTCTATCTCGAGTTCGGGGACAAGGAGAACGCGGCCGAGGTGTTGGCGAGTCTCGCCAAGGTCGAGCTGGCTACCGGCGACCACGCGAAGGGCATGGCGCTGCTCGCCCAGGCGCTCCAGCAGCAGGAGGCGCTCAACAACCTCTCGGGACAGCTCTACGTGCACACGTCGATCGGTCACACGCGTTCGTCGCGCCAGGAGTACGAAGCCGCGATGGAGTCCTTCGATCGCTGCGTGGAACTCGCGCGGGAGATGAAGGTGCGGGGCAGCCTCGCCGAGGCGCTGCGCAACCGAGCCGGAGTGGCCCGCGTGCTCGAGGATATGGCGCGCGCCGAAGCGGATCTCTCCGAGGCGCTCGCCATCGTCCGCCAGACGCGCGAGCTCGGAGAAGAAGCCGAGATCCAGATCGCGCTGGCCGAGGTCGCGTGGCAGCGCCGCGATTTTGTCGTCGCCCAACGCAAGCAGGCGGCGGCGCTGCAGCTGTCTCGCGAGATCGGGAATCGGCTCCTCGAGGCGCATGCCCTGTTGCTGGGCGGCCGTCTTGCGGGTGCGCAGTACGAACACGATGGGGCGCTGCGCAACTTCCGCGACGCCTTGGCGATCTACGAGGATCCCGTCGTTGCCGATCCGAAGCGCTCGGCCGAGGCTCGCCTCGCACTCGCCAGCTGGTGCTCGGAGGGCGGACAATGGGAAGAGGGGCGCAAGCACCTCGCAGGTGCGCTGGACACGGCCCGCGAGTGCGGCGCGAGCAACGTGGTGCACGAGGCGCTGCTGAGTCTCGCCTATGCCTCCATTGACCGTGGCGCATACGCGGAGGCGAAGTCCCACATCGACGCGGCGGAAAAGGTCGAGGGGCTGGGGCTGTGGGAGGAAGCCGCCCGCCTCTATGCCCGCTCGAGCTACGCGCAGAGCCGGGGCGAAGGAGCCCGGGCGCTGGAAGCCACGCGCGAGGCCCTCGCCATCTATGAACGCCTGCGCAACGACTGGCAGCAAGCGACGGCCTACAACCTGTTGGCGCACCTGCTCCGGTCGCAGGGGGACGCGGAGCGCGCTCGCGAGCAGGTGAAAAAAGCGCTGCCGATCATGAAACGGATCGGCGACTTCGGTTCGCTCACGGCGGTCGAGGCGACGGCGGGCGAGATCGAGACCGACCTGAAGAACTTCGATGTGGCGCTGCTTCACTTCGGCGCTGCCTTGAAGGCCGCGCGCCGCAGCGGCGCACCCGCGCGCATTGCCGAGGTGTTGCTCCTTCTCGGTCGCTGCAAGCGCGAGCAGGGCACGGATCTCGCCGGAGCGAACGAGGTGCTCACGGAGGCTGCGACGGCGTTTCAGAAGCTCGGCTCGGGCTACTTCGTCGCGGTGTCGCAGCTCGAGTTGGCGGCGGTTGCCATCGAGCAGAAGCGGGACGCCACGACGCTCCTGGACGACGTCGATGCGCTCGTCAAGGCAACGGCGTCCCCGCATCTGGACTGGCGGTATCACGACTTGCGAAGCCGCGCGACGACAGACCTCGACGCCGCACTTGCGCATCGACGCAAAGCGATCCAGGTGCTGGACCGATTGCGCGCCGGCGTCGGAAACGACGAGCGCGCGCAGCGCATGTTCTTGCGCAGCAAGATCCGCGTCTACGAGTCGATGGCCGACCTGCTCGGCCAGCGCATCGAGACCGAGACCGACAAGGAAAGGCGCCAGGCGTACATGAACGAGGCGCTGGCATTCCTTGCGAAGGCGCGCTTCGAGATCCTGCGGCAGGACGTGACGGCGGGCGGGTCCAGTGGTTCGGCCGCAGTCGATGCGCTCCTTAACCGCATCGCGCAGGCCAAACGCGACATCGCCAACCTGGAGAAGCGGATCCAGGAGGCCAAGGCGCAGGGCAACGATGCGCTGGAGAAGAAACTCACCAAAGTCCTCGCGCAGGACCTCGAGAAGCTGGCCGAGTTGCACGACAACCTGGCGGCGGCCGACACCGACTTCGCCTCGCGCATCAAGTTCAACCCGGCCTACTTCGAAGGCTGGGCTGCGCTCCCGAAGGACGCGCGGCTGGTGATCTACTTTCCCGGAGTCAGCAAGCTGTACATCTGGGTCTACGGATCGGACGGCTTTGTTTCGTGGAAGCAGCGCGACATCGGACGCGAGAAGCTGCACGGACTCGTGCGCGAGTTCCGCGACGGGATTGACGAAGTGATCGCGAAGGCGGGCAGTTCGAAGGGGCGCGGATTCGGGCTCGTCGCGGAGGCCAACGAGAAGAACCCGGAGTGGTACCGGAAGAACTGCAAGCGCATGCGCGAGGTGTTGACGGAACTGCACACGCACCTGATCGCGCCGATCCAGGAAGAGACCGCGGCTGCCGATCCGCTGCTCGTGCTGCCCTACGGCCTCCTGAGCTACCTGCCCTTCGAGGCGCTGTTGGACGATCAGGGCGTGTTTCTCGGCGAACAGCGCCGTCTCGCCTACTTCGTCCACAAGGATCATATGAGTCTGACGCTCAACCGACTTGGCCGCCCGCGCAAGGAGGTGCCCGATTACTGGTGCGCGTTCGCGGATCCCGTCGGCAAGCTCAACACGGCCCTCGAGGAGGTCGCCGAGATCACGCCGCTGTTCGAGAAGCACGACGTGCATACGCAAGCGAGCGGCACCGCGACCGAAATGGACCTGCTCAATACGCCCGAGGAGTGCACGATCCTGCACTTCGCCACGCACGGCTACCTGAGCGGGGATCGACCCTCCGACACATACATCGAGTTGGCGCCCTCTCCGACGCAGGACGGCAAGCTGATGCAAAAGGAGATTTGGCCGCGGTTGCGGACGAAGCTCCCGAGCATTCGCAAACGCAATCTGCGGCTCGTCGTGCTGTCCGCCTGCGAGACCGCGCGCGGCGCGTACGCCCCCGAGGCGGAAGTGCTCGGATTGCCGGAAAAGTTCGCAGCGGTGGGGGTTCCCTCCGTGGTGGCGAGCCTCTGGTCTGTCTATACTTGGTCAACAACCGACCTGATGGTGAACTTTTACGCGGGTTTGCGTCAAAAGGATCGAGGCATTGCGGGGGCGCTAAAGGAAGCGCGTCTGGCGCTGCTGAAGGACAGGGATAACGGGCGGTATGCGCATCCCTACTACTGGGCTCCGTTCCTCGTTTTCGGGGATTGGCGCTAAGGCTAAGGACTCAACCATGATCAGAACAGCACTGGGGCTCCTCTTCCTCGCGACCATCACCTTGGGCCAGACCACACCGCGCCCCGAGGTCAAGACGACGCTCTGCCAGGGTTGGAGCGCCAACCTCGTGCCGGAAGGCCCGACCGATACGTTCTATTCCGACAACGCCTCCGTGCGGCTCATCGTCCGCTCGGACAAACCGTGGCCGGTCGGGAATCGCATTCGCTGCTTCGTGGTTACGGAGCGCGATGGCGAGAAGGTGGCCATCCTGCGCGGCCAGGACTGCCAGACCAACGGCAAGTCCAACGCGTGGGGGACCGGTTTCAAGGTCGCCGGCGCGCCGTGGGCGGCGAACGGCGGAAAGTTCGAGTTCATGCTGTTCTGGAACGACGAGCAGGCGCCGATGGCAGTCGTCCCGTTCACGGTCATGCCGGCGAAGCGCTGGGCGCTGCTGGTTGGCATTTCCGACTACCCGCCCGCGGGCCGCAACGCCGGCGATGGTGACCTCCCGGCCTGTGATAAGGACGCGCAGCGCATGCGCGATCTGCTGGTGGGGAGCTTCGGATTCCAGCCCGACAACGTGCGACTGGTGACCAACCTCGATGCGACGTCGGCGCGCCTCCAGAAGGAACTGATTGACCTCGCCGATCGCGCCGGGCCGAACGATGTGGTCGTCTTCTACTACTCCGGACACGGCACGCAGATTCCCGATCTGGACGGCGACGAGTCGGACGGCTGGGACGAGGCGCTCGCGACCGCGGATGCGCGCCCGAAGCTGATGACGACCGCCGAACACCTCACCAAGGTGCTGTCGGACGATCGCATTGCCGAACTGCTGGCGCGCTTCAAGACGAAGAACGTCACCGTGATCTTCGACTCGTGCCACTCGGGGACGGCGGTGCGCGCCGGGGATGCCGACGTCGAGATCGACGCCGAGTTTTTCTTCAAGGGCATGAAGCGCGAGCAGGGATTCGGGCGCAAGCTGGTGGAGCAGGCCGAGGACGCCGATCGCTCCAAGGCGAAGGGTGTGGCCACGGGGCTCGACATCGACCAGCGCTACGTGTTCCTGTCGGCCGCGCGCTCGTGGGAGACCGGCATGACCGACGGCAACGGCTGCTTCTTCAGTGCCCAACTGCGCAACGCCCTGAAGTACTCGGACGGCCGTTCGTGGGACGAGATCATTCGCTCGATTCGTCCGAATGTGCAGGCGCGCAACCCGGGGCAGTCACCCCAGGCGGACGGCGCGATTCGTCGCTATCCGTTCTCGTTGGCGGAGTCCGGCGATGACGTCAAGTACGAGCGCGCCACCGTTGCCGCGGTGGGCGGGTGGGACAACAACGTGGGATGGTTTACGCCCAAGGTCGACAAGGGCGGCACCGTCTACGTGTCGGGCATGGCGAGTCTCTATCTCGAGAGCGGCGGAACGGTGTACGACGTGTACCCGAGCGGCGTCTCCGGAATGGGGGCGACGCGCCGGGGCCGGGTGCGCCTGACTGGCAAGCGTGAGGCGCTCAAGCGCAAGCAGGCTGGACCGCTCACCTACGCCAGCGCGGTAGTGGTGGACGGCAGCGTTCATCGTGGAGACCGCCTCGTGCCGCTCATGGTGCGCATCCCCGAGCAGACCCCCGCCATTGGCCTGACGTTCTTCAACAACATCACCGATGCCACCAAGCGTCAGATGGCGGGCTCGATCAACACGCTCCTCGGCCTGCTGCGCAGCGACAGCGGGGTGCGCCTGCTCAAGAACGGCGAGAAGGTGAATCGCGCCGATTACATCATTGTTCCGACCATGGTGGACGGCAAGATCGTCACGATCGTCTACACCCCGACGTCTGTGCAACTCGGCGCCATCACCGGCGACGCGAACTCGATGGCGAAGGACGTGGTCAATCTCGTGTCCAACCGTCACCAGACGTTCGCGCGCTTCAACCGCATCTCCAACCCGAGTGCCGCCTTCCGCATGCGGGTCGTGGCCGACGGTGGCGAGGGGCCGCGCAAGGCCGGATCGGGCCTCTCGTGCAAGGGTTACGTCGCCAAGCCGGCGTACCTCTACGCGTTCTTCGCGGTGCCCGGACAGGCGCCGCAGCTCGCCGTTGCCAGCTCCATGGCATTGCCGCCGAACGATCCGTTCTCCTTCACGATTCCCGTCAATCCGAAGTGGAAGGGCCGATTGGTCGTCAAGGTCATCGCCAGCGAGAAGCCGCTCAACCTGGCTGCCATCAACAAGGCCCCGCCGGCACAGCGCACGGCGATGCTGCTGAAGGAACTGCAGCGCGTCTACCCGGCGCCCGGCGGCAGCAGCGACTTCATCGGTACCCAGGGCTGGGCCGATCACACCGTCTGGTACGAGTTTAACTAAGGGCCTGTCTGATAGTTCGCCTGGATTCGAGCGGCAGAGTTCGCGCGTGGACGGCGCCGCGCCAACGAAGCGGTATCACGAATACAGCCATCGTCGGCGCGGCTTGCCACGCACAAACTCGCTCGCTCTCGGTCCGACGACGAACTCTCAGACAGACCCTGGGCCCGAGTTCTCCGCCAGGACGGGGGCGTGGGG
>Ga0070729_10003827_pt1 | contig 16975 bp, 11 predicted proteins | sample tdDd472_FD_66725 | JGI IMG/M metagenome (GOLD analysis project Ga0070729, IMG submission 66725) | Marine sediment microbial communities from the Atlantic coast under amendment with organic carbon and nitrate - tdDd47.2 | ecosystem: Environmental > Aquatic > Marine > Coastal > Sediment | place... | reverse complement strand
TACCAAATCTCGAAAAACATATGGAAAATATTCAGAAATTTGCAGTATGTCCAATCATTGCAATCAATAAATTTGATAGTGATGATCCTTCAGAAATCAAAATTGTAGAAGATTTTCTAAAGGAGAAGAAAGTTAAATATGCATTGATCGATTCAGCAAGTCGTGGTGGTGTCGGTGCAGAAGCACTGGCAAAAGAAGTTGTTGGCGAATGCTCATGTGGATGTAGTGATCATTACAAAACTTTATACGATCTTGATTCCAGTGTCGAAGAAAAGGTCGAAACTATCTGTACAGAGATTTACGGCTCCAAGGCAGTTGATTTCACCAAAGATGCAAAAAAAGACCTCAAAACTATTGCAAAATTAGGCTTAGACAAACTTCCGGTTTGTATCGCAAAAACACAAAAATCCCTTTCAGATAATCCAAAATTGATTGGCCGTCCAAAGGATTTCCTTGTTACTGTTCGCAAAATCAACATTTCCTCCGGTGCTGGTTTCCTGGTTCCTGTAACAGGCAACATTATGTTAATGCCAGGACTACCAAAAGTACCTGCTGCTGAACATATTAAGGTTGATGAAAATGGAAATATTCAAGGGCTTGATTAAATATCAAAACTCAAAATACAAATAACAAATAAATACTAAATAACAATTTTCAAAACTCGTTTCTCAGGAGACGAGTTTTTTTTTGTTTGTAATTTGATTTGATGGAATTTTGAATATATTTGATTTTTGTTATTTGTTTATTGTGATTTTCTACGAATTAGAGGTGGCATAAGTAGAGTTAAATCATTAAATTTGCACATATTTTTTGCATCGAATATTTAAAAAACTGGAGAATAAATGACTATCAAAAAAGAACCTAAAGTAACATGGGAATTGGCCCAGGAACATGGTTTAACTGAAGAAGAATGGGGAAAAGTACAGGAAATTTTAGGTCGAGTACCGACTTTTACTGAACTTGGAATTTTTTCTGTAATGTGGAGTGAACATTGTAGTTATAAAAACTCAATTGCAATGCTTAAAAAACTTCCACGTGACGGTGAAAATCTTTTGGTTGGTGCTGGTGAAGAAAATGCCGGATTGGTAGACATCGGTGACGGACTTGCAGTAGCATTCAAAATCGAAAGCCACAATCACCCTTCTGCTGTAGAACCTTTTCAGGGTGCTGCAACCGGAGTTGGTGGAATCCTGAGAGATATTTTCACAATGGGTGCCCGTCCAATTGCTTGTTTGAATTCTCTTCGTTTCGGACCACTTGATGTTCCCCGCAACAGGTTTCTTTTGAATCACGTAGTCAAAGGTATTGCACACTATGGCAACTGTATGGGAATCCCAACAGTTGGTGGCGAAATTTACTTCGATGAAGGATATTCTGATAATCCATTGGTAAATGCCATGGCTGTAGGTATTGTAAAACATGATGAAGTGAAAAGCGCGACTTCTCATGGTGATGGAAATACAGTAATGATCGTTGGAGCTTCAACCGGACGCGACGGTATCCACGGGGCAACATTCGCTTCTGTTGAAATTAGTGAAGAATCTGAATCCCGTCGTTCCAATGTACAGGTTGGTGATCCATTCACAGAAAAATTATTACTTGAAGCAACACTTGAACTTTGTAAAAAAGACTATGTAATCGGTATCCAGGATATGGGAGCCGCAGGAATCTGCTGTTCTACTTCAGAAATGTCAGAAAAAGGTGAACACGGAATGATCGTTGACATTGAACGTGTTCCAATGCGTGAACCTGAAATGGTTCCTTACGAAGTAATGCTTTCAGAATCTCAGGAAAGAATGCTTGTAATTGTCCGCAAAGGATTCGAACAGGAAGTCAAAGAGATTCTTGGCAAATGGGATCTTCATGCTGAAGAAGTTGGCGTTGTTACTAAAAAAGCCAATGTTGAAGTTCGTATGAATGGAAAAAAATATGCTGATATTCCTGCTACTGACTTATGTCTTGGTGGCGGTGCTCCTGTTTATATTCGAGAAACAAAAAGACCAGAATATATGGACAAACTTCAAAATGAAGATTTGACAATTTTACCAGAACCCAAAGATTACAATGAAGTCATGGTAAAATTGATGGGTTCTCCAAATATTGCTGATAAAGGTTGGGTTTACCATCAATACGATCATTCAGTGAGAACAAACACCATGGTAACTCCGGGTAGTTCAGCAGCCGTTATTCGCTTGAAAAAAGCACCTGGAAAAGCCTTAGCCACTTCAACTGATGGAAATGGTCGCTATGTATACCTCAATCCAAATAATGGCGGTAAAATCGCTGTGGCAGAATCAGCACGTAATGTTGTCTGCTCCGGTGCAAAACCAATGGCAATTACCAACTGTTTGAACTTTGGTAATCCTTACGATCCTGAAGTATATTATCAATTTCAACAAGCAGTTCTCGGAATGGGTGAAGCTTGTGAAATGTTCAATACTCCTGTAACAGGTGGAAATGTAAGTTTTTACAATGAATCTCCAAACACAGCCATCTTCCCTACTCCAGTGATTGGAATGCTGGGATTGATTGATGATTTGGAAAATGTTACGACATCAGAATTCAAAAATGCCGGTGACTTCATAGTAATGCTAGGAACAATTAAACCGGAACTTGGTGGAACTGAATTCCTTAAAGTTGTCCATGACAAAGTTACAGGAAATTCTCCTTCTATCGATTTGTATTTTGAAAAACGTATCCATGAGACAACCTTAGCTGCTATCAAATCAGGAATTGTAAAATCTGCTACAGATATTTCTGATGGTGGAATGGCTATCGCAGTAGCTGAAGCATTAGTGAGAAATAAAGGTAAAAAACTTGGTGCATCTCTCTATATTTCCAGAAAAATGCGCGAAGATGAATTACTGTTTAGTGAGAGCCAATCTGTGATCCTTGTTACTATTGGTGAAAATTCTTTACTTGACCTGGAAAAGATCACTTCTGAATATCAGGTTCCAAGTGTCACTATCGGTAAGGTTACTGATGATGGAATTCTAAAGATCAATGAAGTAGTCAATGTAGAAGTTGATAAACTCAGTGAAGCATATTTCAAAACTCTTCCAACTATTATGAAGGATGAGCATTAGGAATTAAATAAATATAAATTAAAAAAGCGGTGATTCTTTACCGCTTTTTTATATAACAAATATTTATTTTGTAGGTATTTTAGAAATTTATGGTGCAGGTGCTGGAACATTCCTGACACAGCGAAAACCCAAATCATCTATTGTTGATTGATAGTTTTGCAGAAAATTTCCCCAGGATTTAAGTAAATCAGTATTAGTATCTTTATAACTGCCTCCTTTTGCAATATATCCACCTGGAACTTCAGTCCGTGTCCATTCCAAGACATTGCCTGCCATATCATAACATCCATAAGGACTGGGTGAATCTACTGTACCTGCATTAACACCGTTGTAATATCCGATAGGAGTGGTTCCATTTTCAAAAGGATCACCACTTCCGCTATAATTTGCCCTGTTGCTACCAATGACATCTCCCCATGGAAAATCCCAGCCCATTGTACTCCTGGCTGCTTTTTCCCATTCTTCGATAGAAGGCAAAGACCATCCATAATGAATGGCAAAGGCCATTGCGCCATAGGCTGATACTTCAACAACTGGATGATTATCAAAATCGCCGACATTATATCCGGTAGGAACAGCTATTTTGAACTCTCCTCCTTCGAAAATAATTTGGCCATAATTAGCATAAATACCTGCTGCTAAATCATAGTATCTATTACCTGTAGTAAAACTTTCCACATAATTATCATCTACAATTATATCACCCGCATTATATGCTGCATTCAGATAAGTAATGTATTGAGCATTGGTTACTTCATATTTCATAATTTCAAAATCATAATTTATAGTTCTAGTCTCATCGTCATCACCAAAAGTGAAAACACCGGCAGGTACTAGGCACCACCCATTTCCCTGATCAGTTTCAATGAAATCAATTTTGTCGATCAAACCAATGTTCTTATAGGTAACTGATCCATCACTGTTGTGAATTCTCATTAGTTTTTCTGAGAAAAGAAATGAAAATGCAATTGATAATAAAACCAACAATTTAATTTGAGCATTCATACAATTTTTCCTTTATTTAACTTTCTACTTAATTCCATATATAACTCAAGGCACTTAATACTCAAAACTTTTTATTCCTTTACACAACGCACTGAATAACCTGCTTCCATGTGCCAATAGTCCCTATCAAGATGCGGATCATTGTAGTAAAGGAAACGTCGCCAACCTTGATCATTAAAAAAAGAAGGCTTTGATGCAGACCAAAAAAAAGCGAATATTCCAGGACCACCAAAACTTCCAGTCCTTGAACGATCCGCCACAGGTATTGCGTTAAAAAAGTAGTCATCAGTCCCATTCCCATTTGAATCCCATCCTGTAGTTGATTTCAGATGAATGCCTACATTGTTCCAGTCATTTACATCGGTTTTTGTATAGCCATTTTCAGTTGCTACATATTGTGCTAGTTCTTCCCAATCAGCATTTGTTGCAACCCGCCAGCCCTCAGGAGCAATATTTCTACTATCTTTAGCAGCGTACCAATTATATAAATAGCCATAAGAATTTGCATAGGTATCATTATTATTATATGCACAATATGCAGGAGTTTCCGTGTCGTCAAGACTCGCCCATTGAGAGTTACTTGTTACTTTTAGTATACTTTCTCCTGTGCGATATTTAGTCACCTTCAAATTCTCAGCCATCCACCATTGGTTACCAATTTTCACAGTTGTGTAGACATTCCCCTCACTATCTGTCACTGTACTGGTTGGAATTGTACTAAAAGTAATTGAATCAATAGTATTTATTCGAAAACTTTGAGTTGTACCATCAGTTTTATTGATTATCACATCTTTTCCTACATATTTAATAGACTGAGCTAAAACCAGTTGAGAAATGATGATAATAAGAATAAATATTTGAAATTTTATAATTCTAGTTAACATTTCATTTTCTCCTATTTCACCAACAACATCTTAATGGTTTTTGTATAATTTCCAGAAATCATTTTGCAGAAATAAACGCCACTTCCCAATTCGCTGGCGTCAAAGGATACATTGTAATGACCAGCAATTTGTTGTTTATTCACCAATTGTGCTACTTCTCTTCCTCGCATATCATAGACAGTAATGTTTGTTAATCCCTCTTCAGGAATTTGATAGGAGATGGTTGTTGCAGGATTGAAAGGATTTGGGTAATTGTTGTTCAGTTGATATGTGATTGGTGTTTTGATCTCATCAACAGTGACTACAACTACCGGACTATATTCAAAAGTACCATCATAATCCTGTTGTTTTAATCGATACTTAAGATTTTGCAATCCTTTTACATTGTCATCAATATAAGTGTAATCAATAGGTTCACTACTGTTACCATGTCCTTGGACAAAGGTAATTTTCTCCCAATTTGTAATATCACTATGAAGTCGTTCAACATCAAAGCCGCTATTGGCAACTTCTGATGCAGTACACCAGAATAATGTCACCGCATCACCGCTTTTTATTGCGTGAAATCCTGTTAATTCCACAGGTAGCGACTGATCACCAAGACCGCTTGTACCAAAAGTCATTTGTACAATTGATTCAAGTGGTTCTGTGCCAGTTCCACCACCAACCATTTCAAAAATGATTTGTGATCCGTCAGGACTAAAGGTGATTTGCTGAATGTTTTCAAGAGGTGAATTTTTGAATTGAGATCCTGTGAATTCTACATTTAAATATTCCTGTGAATACAGTAATGTACAAAACAATGAAAGCATAATTGCAAATTTTTTCATTTGTAACTCCAATAATATTTTAATTCTGATTTAATACCATAATAAGTAATTAAACTGAAAGTAAATTAATTAATTAACAATAATAAACCAACCAACTTATAAAAAAATATTAAGTATAAACTAATTGTATAAAATGAAATTAAAGATGAATATTAGATTATAGTTTAATTATAGTAAATTTCTCTCTCAAACCAATGTAGCCTTATAAACAGAAATGTTTAATTTTGATTAATAGAAAAAATCAACATCTAATCTAATAATTAAATAACTCTTTCGAATTATTTGTACAACAAGTCGCCAACTTGTTGTACAATTTTCATTTTGTAAATTTCAACTTTAGTTCAATTATAACTTTAGGCACTTATAACTCTATACTCCTTACTCCATACTTCTTTCTAATCCCTCACACAACGAACAGAGCACCCGGTTTCCTTTGGAGCATATTCAAGATCAAAACGAGACATATTGTAATATAGGCGTCGGCATAATGCAACGTCTGCACTGATCTGGGAGGCCGACCAGAAGGAAGCAATATTTTCAATATTGTAAAAAATCCCATTAGAACCACGATCACCAGCAGGCAAACCAGTAAAACCATAATCATCAGTACCATTTCCATCTGAATTCCAGCCCGAGTTGGATTTCAGGTGTGTTCCAACATCAGACCAATCACCAAGACTCATGCTGTAGCCGCCATTGTCGTCACTGATGTATTGGGCCAATTCTTCCCATTCTGCATGCGTAGGAATATGCCAGCCTTCAGGAGCAATACAGTAGCCTGAATCGCTTTCAGTAACATGCTTGTTTACTTCATGCCAACTATATAATCTTCCATAGTCAGAAACATTATTTTCATTATTATTATATGCCCAGACATCTGTTATATCATTGCCATTCCGGTATTTTGTTACTTTCAGGTTTTCTGCCATCCAAATTTGTTTTCCAATAATTATAATTTTATACTCATTACCTTCAACATCTAAAACAGTTTCATCAATAAAAAAAAATTTTGCAATTTGATTTAATTTATTTCCTACTAATTGACCATCTATATTTTTGATTACCATTGTCTGAGAAAAAGCGACATTACTAATAAATAATAAAATTAATATCAAAATAGATCTTTTCATGACTTTCTCCAATCTTTTAACTTTTGTTCACTTATAACTATAAGCAATCAAAACTCTTGTTTCCCCACAAATTATTAATCCAATATACAACGGATCGAAAGACCTTCATTCTTATGAAAATCTCCCAAGTATAATAAGTTTAAATTATAAAAAATGTACCAGCCCTGAGCAAATTCAGGAAAAAATTGTGCATTTGAAGATGACCAAAAATAGCAGTCAAAACCTATACCAGGAAAACCACCCCATCCGGGACTATATCGTCCTCCAGGTAGAGCAGTAAAGTAATAGTCATCAGTACCATTCCCTCCAGAATTCCAGCCATATGTTGATTTCAGGGCAGTTCCTTCGGTACCGGAATGACCATTATTTGTTAAAAAATCTGACAATTCCTGCCATTCTGCATTGGTTGGTACATGCCAGCCTTTTGGGGCTATATTGTAGCCGGGATCATTTTCTGCTACATGTTTATTCACTTCATGCCAGCTGTATAATCTTCCATAAGTATCTACATTGCTTTCATCATTGTCGTAGGCCCAAACGCCTGTAATAGATTGTCCATTACGATATTTTGTCACTTTTAAATTTTCAGCCATCCATATTTGATTCCCAATTTGTGTCATTTTATATTCATTTTCATCTACGTCAGTAATTGATAATAAAAAAGTGATCTTATTAATAAAACAAATTGGTATTAGTAGTGTATCTTGCTTCAAATCTAATCTCATAAAACCCATATCTTGCGGACAAATTTTTTGACTATAAATTGTAATTAATATAAATAAGTAAATAATAATTTTTTTAGACATGTTTTTCACTCCTATTTCACTAATAACATTTTAATTGTTTTAACATAATTTCCTGAGATCAACTTACAGAAATAAATACCACTTCCCAGTTCACTACCATCAAAATCCAATTTGTAAATACCTGGCATTTGCTGTTCATTCACTAATTGGGCAATTTCTCTTCCAAGCATATCATAAATCAGCATGAGAGTATGTCCTTCCTCAGGAATCTGGTAAGAAATTGTGGTTGTTGGATTGAAGGGATTTGGATAATTATTTTTTAGTTCGTAGGCAATCGGCGTAATGACTTCTTCAATCGTTACTCCAATTTCAGGACTGTATTTAAAAGTACCATCAAAATCCAGTTGTTTTAAACGATATTTTAGATTATCAAATTTCTTGTTAATGTAATGATTAAATATGTAATCAGTAGATTCACTAGTACTACCTTTCCCCTTAATAAAACCAACTTTATTCCAATCTGAAATATCAGAATGCATACACTCTATATCAAATCCCTTATTGTTAGATTCAGATTCGGTCCTCCAGTATAGTGTAACGATACTTTTTCTTTTTAAAACATAAAAATTTACTAATTCAACCGGCAGTGAAACATCCCCAAAAGGATATAATCCAAAGGTCATCTCAATAATTTCTTTAATATTTTCAGTTGCTATTCCACCCGATTTGAGGTCAAAAATTATCTTAGCCTTCAATGGATCAAAAGTAATTTCATTAATGTTTGCAATTGGTGTGTTTTTGAATTGAGGATCAGTGTTGTATTTAATATTCAAATACACCTGACTAAACAGGGTTGAAACAATTAGAGACAAAAGAATAATAAGTTTCTTCATAACAGCCTCACTTTTTTTATAGTGAATTTTACAAAGATGATTATATTAAATATTTAACATAATATCAAATTTTGATTTAATGTATTTAAGTCAAAACTTGATATTGTATAATTAATTTTAATATTTAAGAAATGTAGATAATTTAATAAATTTTTCATAAAAATTTATATTTCCTCAAAATTTGAGGAAATATTTTAGTACTTATGTTAATTCGATAAAAATTTAGAATAAGTAGACAAATATTATAATTTTATTCCAATAAATTGTTCTCGCAGAACCTTGTCCTGTCCTGTGATATAAGCAATTCGAAGTTCTTTCGCCAAATCAATAAGTTCATTGTTATTATCAGATTTGATATTTCTATACCAAACTGCTGGTGTTTTCAATTCTGATTTTATGCAAGTATTATAAGATTCCAAAATTTTACATTCTTCACCATTTCGAGCAACGATTACCCAATACCCTTTTTCTTCATCAAAAAAGTGTCTTCCAACGCTCATCAATTGTAATGTATCATCCTGGATCGCTTCATATTTCAGATATTTCTGAAAACGTTTTTTCAATCCTTTTTCGCAGAGAATACATCCACCCCCTGGCATTGGAAAATGAAAATTTCCATAATCTTTTACCATCTGCAATTGTTTTTCTCTTGTGCGACCATGTATACCAATATCTGCCAATGGACGAACAATCGGAAAATCAACGTCATTGGTAATGATTTCCTGGGCACGTTTCAGTTGAGACATAGGACGCTGGCCGGGTACTTCTCCTGTTGCCAAATAATCAAATCCATTTTCAATAGCATATTTTCGTGCTCTTTCAAACATGTAAATTTTGCAGTCTATACACGGGTTTGCACCAGCACCAGTTCCATATTTAGGAGTAATCATGATCTGTAAATAATCTTGTAGTTCCTGACCTTTTTTACAATCAATAACAACCAGATCTATATTTTCATTTTCAAGGAAATCATCAGTGATTTCCTTATCAGATATAAAAGGCAATTTGTAATGAATTGCTGTTACTTTTTCCCCTTTTTCTTTGAGGAGTTTTATGATCAGCCTGGAGTCTAATCCTCCAGAGTATAATGCGAGTGCTTTTCTATTTTCCATTTATTACTTCTCTAGTTTTTCCTGAATTCTTTGTTTCACTTCATCACGAATATCTTCTGTTTCTTTACCTTTTGGAATAATTGCATCCAAATAGGTTACATTGATTCGTGTACCAAATTTAGGAAAATGTTTGTCTCTTGGCAATGCTTTGTAAGCGCCATCAATGACAACAGGGACTACAGGTACATTCATTTCCTTAGCAAGAATTGCGAAAGTTTTCTTGAAGTTTTCCAAACTACCATCATAAGAGCGAGTCCCTTCAGGGAAAATGATCACATTTTTACCTTCACGAATTGCAGCAGCTAATTGCTGTAGTGAACCTTTAAGATCGGAATTAATATCGACAATAATGACATTACTAGTTTTTGCCAGGAATTTGATAAACCAATTACGAATATGTTTTGCTTTACCAAAGAAAAATGTATTTCTTAATTGCTTTGTACTGAGATCAGATACCACTAGCATTCCGTCGACAAAACTCTGGTGATTTGGAGCCATAATATAAGGTGCATGTGGTAATTTATTAATGTCATTAATTCTTATATTGAACATCAACTTCAAAAAGAACCGGCCTATATTTCTCAGGATTACATGAGTTGCCCAACTCTTTGGCAATTTTACATGGACTTTCTCTTTGAATACATCTGACAAATTCACGGCTTCAGTCTTTATCTTTTTTGAATTTTTTCTGATAAACTCTGACAATTTACGAACCGTTGGATTTTCTTTCAGATGAATTTCCTGGATGTCTACATCAAAACTTTTCTTGATAAAAGTTTGTAATGATACTTTATCCAGTGAATCCATGCCAAGATCAAATTCCAGATGATCCCCGGGATAGATTTTCTTTTCCATTTGTTGATTTATGAAATCACGAATCACTGAGTATTCCTGAAAACTAGGTTCAACAATTGATTTAGATTTATCTGATAATGTAGGCACCAGATCTTTGAGTTTGAACCGCTTGATTTTATCCAGGCGAGTTTTTGGTAATTCTACCTTTACAACAGTGATCTTTTTGATTTGCTTATAGGGCGCCACCTTTTCATTATATTTGGTTACAATATCATCTTGTATAAATTTTTTAAAATCGGTAATTCCAGCTTCCTGTGTGTGCTTTTCATCAGGAGAACATACCATTTGCAGGATATCTTCATGCATAAAAACACCAATTTCATTAATACAGTTAGACATTTTTAGGATTTCAAACTCAATATTGACTGGATTAATATTTTTTCCATTTGGAAGTACAATGATTTCTTTTTTTCGACCAGTTAGGAACAAGTATCCTTCATCATCAATATACCCAAGATCTCCGGTGTGCATCCAACCATTGATCACGGTGTCTGCAGTTTTATCGGGTAAATTAAAATAGCCTTTCATGACATTTGGTCCACGAGTGATTACTTCCCCATCAGAAGCGATTTTCACTTCATTGGTCTTTAGGGCTTTTCCAACAGAGCCAATTCTACCGTTTCCTGGTCTTGGAAATGTGATTAACGGTGCAGTTTCAGTCATTCCATATCCTGAAATAATTTCAAATCCAAGAGTATGAAATCCTTTTTCTACACTTTTGTCAATAGCAGCACCACCGGTCAACATTATTTCTAGGTGACCACCAAATTTTTCATGGATTGCCTTGAAAATTAACCTTGAAAATGTTTTTGATTGTAATCTATCAGCAATATTGAATAAAAGTTTTGCTACAAATTTTTGTTCAATCTTTGCTTTTATTCCTTTAAACAGCATTGTATAAAAACGAGGAACACTGATCAAAATTGTAACACCATTATCCTGAAGTGTTTTTACAATATCTACTGGATCAAGTGATGGTGTGATTGCAATTTTTGCTCCTACTTGTAATGGACAAAGTACACAACCAACTAAAGGTAAAACATGATGAAAAGGAAGCATTGCAAGAATTACAGTCTTTTTGGTAACAATTGGATCATCAACAGAAACTGCATTTATATTGATCTTAATATTTTTATGTGTAAGAATAACACCTTTTGGATTTCCCGTAGTTCCTGAAGAATAAATTATACATGCGTCATTTTCATCAGGGAAATCTGAAAAATCATCAGGCTCGGAGTTGGGTAAATCGTCTTCAATTTCATCAAAAACAATAATTTCAGGAGTGTGATCAATTAAATCAATTGCTGTTTTCAGAAAGTCAAGATTGTCCTTAGATGTAAAAACGTACTTTGGAGCGCAATCCTTCAGAATATATGCAATTTCATTTGGCTTGCTCATAAAATCCACTGTCACAGGAACTGCATTATTTTTCCAGATTGCATAAAATGCATAAACCCATTCAAAACGGTTCTCTGAAAAAATGGCTATTCTGGTATCCTGATCGCCCTCAATTAATTGAGCATACTTGTCAATATTTAGAAGAAGTGAGTTATAACTTTCTTTTTGGTCGCCAAGAGTTAAAGCAATATCAGTACTTTTCCTGATCATACAAATTCTCCTATTAAAATTTAAATAGTCTTATTTAATGCTCAGATTTTCCTGAATTTTTTGTTTTACACTCTCATTGATTTCGTCTGCTTCTCTATTTTCCGGATAGACAGCATCAAGATATCTTACATTGATTTCAGTACCAAATTTTATAAATCTCTTATTTCTTGGCCATGCTTTGTATGCACCGTCAATTGCAACTGGAATGATTGGAACATTCAATTCTTTTGATAAAATTGCATAGGTTTTTTTAAATTCTTCCAATGTGCCTTCATGAGATCTTGTGCCTTCAGGGAAAATAATAACATTTTTATTATCCCTTAATACAGCAGCTAATTTCTGCAATGAGCCTTTAAGATCTTCATTTATATCTACTACAATCACATTATTTGTTCTTGCCATAAACTTAACAAACCAGTTGTTAATATGTTTTGCTTTTGCAAAAAAGTAGGTCTTTTTAAGTTCTTTACTTTTCAAACCAAATATAACCAAAAATCCATCGAGAAAACTTTGATGATTTGGAGCAATAATGCAGGATGAATCAGGAAAATCGATTTCATTTTTTACATCAATTTTGAAAACCAATTTAAAGAAAAATCTGGTAACAACTTTGATAAAGTTTAACATTCCCCAACTTTTAGGGAGTTTAACATTTACTTTTTCTTTAAAAATATCACTAAGATTCACTGCTTCAGTCTTTATCTGACTTGATTTGTTCTTAATAAACTCTGAAAGTTTATGAACCGTTGGGTTTTCTTTCAAATGAATTTCTTGTATATCAACATCAAAAGTTTTTTTGATAAAGGTTTGCAAGGAAACTTTATCAAGTGAATCCATGCCCAAATCAAATTCTAAGTGATCTCCGGGATAGATTTTCTTTTCCAATTGTTCATTCATAAAATCTCGAATAATTGAATATTCTTTAAATTTTGGTTCTTTATTTTCTGGTGCATTTTCCTTGTCATTAAAGGATGGAACCAAATCTTTTAGTTTAAATCGTTTCAATTTATCAAGACGAGTTTTTGGCAACTCCTCCTCTACGATTGTGATTTTTTTGACCTGTTTATATGGTGCTACCTTTTCATTATATTTTACAATTATTTCTTCTTGAACATATTTTTTGAAATCAGTTATTCCTTCTTCTACAACAAATTTCTCATCTGGAGAACATACGATTTGTAGTATATTTTCATGCATGAAAACACCAATTTCATTAATCGCTTTTGTCATTTTTAAAATATCAAATTCTATATTTACTGGGTTTATATTCTTACCGTTTGGTAAGATGATGATTTCTTTTTTTCTACCTGTGATAAATAAATAGCCCTCATCGTCTATATATCCAATATCTCCCGTATGCATCCAGCCGTTAATAACAGTCTCTGCTGTTTTATCAGGAAGGTTGAAATAGCCTTTCATGACGTTTGGTCCACGATTCAAGATTTCACCATCTGAAGCAATTTTAACTTCATTACTTCCAAGAGATTGCCCACAAGCTCCAAACCGTACTTTGCCTGGACGAGGAAATGTTATCATTGGAGCAGTTTCTGTCATTCCAAACCCATTTAGAATTTCAAAACCAAGTGTAAAAAAGCCCTTTTCAACACTTCTGTCCAATGCAGCACCACCAGAAACCATGTATTTCATGTGTCCACCAAATTTGTCATGAACAGATTTGAATATTTTTTTGGAAAAACCCAGTGAATTTACTTTGCCAGCAATTTTAAATAGAAGTCTAGCTATTCCTTTTTGATCTATTTTGGCTTTGATTCCTTTAAATAATACTGTGTAAAATCTGGGAACACTTACGATTATTGATACTTTATTATCATTCAATGTTTTTACAATATCCGCGGAATCAAGTGATGGTGTAAAAGCAACTGTCATTCCAACATAAAGAGGACAAATCAAGCAACCAAGCAGTGGCAAAATATGATGCATTGGCAGCATTCCAAGAACTGTTTTTTCCTGACTGAAAATCGGTACATCTTCGCATACAGCTTTGATATTTACATATAAATTTTCAAAGGTAAGCATTACACCTTTTGGATTACCAGTTGTACCAGAAGAGTAAATTATACATGCCACATCTTCTTTATCTTTTTCAGAAAAATCTTGTGCTTCGATTTCCTCAAAATCATTTTTCACATCTTCAAATACAATAATCTCTGGTTTTTCATCAACCAAATCAATCGATTTTTGAAGTTTTTCGAGATTTCCTTTCGAAGTGAACACATATTTGGGAGTACAATCTTTTAAAAGAAATGCTACTTCATCAGGTTTACTAAGGAAGTCAACCGTTACCGGTATTGCTTCTTTTTTCCAGCAAGCATAAAAAGCATAAACCCATTCCAGTCGATTTTCTGAATAAATCGCAATTCTATCTCCCTTATCAATATTAAACAAAGTTGCGTATTGATCAATATTGATTAATAGATTGTTGTAATCAACTTTTTTCTCGCCATAAACTAATGCTGTGTGTGTACTTTTTTTAATCACTATTAAACTCCCAATAATTATTTTAATAGTTTACAATTTATTTATATACAGCCAAAGATGTTTATGTGTTGAGAAATGTAAAAGTTTTGTAAAAGTTCAATTAAAAAGGCTCAAATCATTCATTTGATTTGAGCCTTTAATATATCAGTTAAATAATATTATTATTTAAAAAGCTGAATTGATTCCTAAAACAAATCTATTGTTTTCATGTTCTAAATCCCGTGTAAATTCTCCAATAAGTCTGAGGTTTCGAGAAATCTGATATGTTCCGCTAATAGTTGCTGTGTGATAATCCGCAGCATCCCAATCAGAATCAATTCTATTATATAATGCTGTATAGTAAAATCTCGATCTATCATATTGTGGACTGAAAACTAATTCTGCTACAATTCCAGTAGTTGTGATTTCATCTCCGTCGATAAATAATGGATCACTATCAGTACGAATTAGATATTGACCTGTGAATGCAAGCCTATCAAATACGAAATTGATATCAGGACCATAGTACATCAAGTCACTCGTCATCTCTGTTGGCTGATTGAGCATATCCAGTTTGGCTTCTTTACCGTAATAGAAGAAGCCACCAACGCCTATATTTTCCCCGATTCCCTGTGCAACTCTCAATCCTATATTTTTATATTTGTCATCATCAAAAAGTTTATCTGCACCAGCATCTGGAATTCCGTTTCCATTGACAACCATTGCAACCAAATCTGTTCCTGTTGAAGGTATTCCATAAGTAAAAATCAGTCCTTTGTCATAAGCGAGATTTGCAGAGATCTGTCCGATTCGTTGTTTATAAATCATATAATCTTCAAAAGTCAATCGAAGTTCTCTTTTCATCAATGGATCACAAGTCTGGAATTGTCCAACCATAATGTCAAATTCTGTTCCTTTGATATTGTTGAAATGAATGTATGCATCTTCTAATCCAACAACTTCTCCTCTTTCTGACATATAAAAGTAGAAATAATAGCCAATATTTTTTGCCAATGTTCCACCGGAAAGAATCTTCATTCCCCAAGGTGCTTGCAAATCATTGTTTACATCTGTTTTGTCACTTGATATTGCATAGGCATCAAATTTAGCCGCAATTGGGAAATCACGATTGAGCCACAATAAATCATCTCCAGCAGAAATATAATCTCGTTCCTTTTCTTCTTCCTCAATTACAAATCCGTTTCCGGCAAATTCATCGCCGTAGGGTTTTAATCTTGGAAAAGGATCATGACAGGTCGTACAGGATATTTTATATCTGCGGGCAAACGCCGGAATCGCATAGACCGATTGAGCAGAAATCAATAAAATCAATACAAGTAACAAACTCATTTTCTTCATACCACTACTCCTCTAATTTTTAATATTAACCCTGGAGGTCTTAAAAAACCTGCAAGGTTGGAATTAATCATAAACTTCAAATTCTGTAGAAACTTCGTTCATTAATACAATTTCACCTTCTTCTTCAGGAACTTTGAGAAAATCTGCTACAGGTTTAACAAGTTTTTGGTAATTCAGTTTTGCATGAACTTTTACTTTGCCAAAAGCAATGTCATCAGGCATTTCCCAGGTGAAGGTTTCAATTTTTGTTTCTCTAGGTCCAATTCTGTAATCCACTCCCAGTTCACGAGCATTCCATTGCATGATTGTCATGATGCCATTTTCATCAAAGTATGGCATGCGAAAGATTCTATTACCAACAGGAATTCCGTCACGTTTAACTCCTTTGAAATCATATAATCCAAGAGGAATTGCCATGTCAGTGTAAGCAAAATCTTCATTGGCTATTGTATATTCTTCGCCGGCAAATCCTTTTTTATCCACAGGCAAATGATAAACATTTCCATCTTCATCTGTGGCAGTTACATCTAACCAAAGCATGCGATCTTCCACTGAACCTGTTGGGATTTTATGTCCAGCCTTGGCATTGAATAGTTCCACCTGAATTGTTGCAACACCATCGTAAGCCACTTCTGTTTCACGGCAATGAATTGATATTTCAATTGCTCCACGGAGTTTTGATGGTTTATGTGCACCGAGAAATACATGCTGGGCAACCATTCCTTCTTCAGCCATTGTTGCACTACGACCTTTAGACTTTGGCATGTGACAGACAAAACATTTTACATCTTCTTTTGCATAAGGGCCTTCCATCCACTCCATCTGAGTGGATTTTACATAGATACCATAGGGATTCTTTTCATTATGACATGAACCACAAAGTTCAGTTTGACGGAATAGAGCATTTTCAGCAGTAATGTGATGTGGTGATTCAAGTCCAGGTTTCGCACCATACTTTGTCCGTCCTGGTTGAGATATCCAACTAAAAT